>Ga0105050_10001276_pt1 | contig 38086 bp, 36 predicted proteins | sample FRY01_FD_78088 | JGI IMG/M metagenome (GOLD analysis project Ga0105050, IMG submission 78088) | Freshwater microbial communities from Lake Fryxell liftoff mats and glacier meltwater in Antarctica - FRY-01 | ecosystem: Environmental > Aquatic > Freshwater > Ice > Glacier meltwater ...
GACCAATTAATGCTTTTTGGTTAGCGTGTTTTTAGAAAACATATAATAAAAAACATAACTATCTGATTATTAATTACTAAATTTTCAAAAAATCGTTTTTTAAAGTTTTATCGGACATTAGTGTTAAACAATATAGAAATAAAAACATTTGAAGATATATTTGCTTTGAAATCCGGGATAACAGATATCTATAGAAAAGAGGATGTATTTTATATTTCTTCTGAAACAGATTCTATCAGACTAATTTCAACTTATAATACAACTTTAAATTATTTCAATAAAAATCATTTTGTTTTAAATGATTATAAAATAAAAACGGGCATACATTTTGACAAAAAAGGCAACTACTTCTACATCAACTCAAAAAATCAATTAATTATCAAACCAATATAAAAAAAACAATTCTCATCATTTCCTTAAGCTTAGTTATTTTTTCTTGCAAAAAAGAAAACCCACCGAAAGCATCCAATCCAAGTTTGGCAGATTTAATTACCAATAAAAAATGGTTGTTAACAGAATACACTGTTTCGCCTCCTTTGTTTAATATTTCGGATATATACAAAGAATTGGATAGCTGCAATAAAGATGAAATTAAAATATTCCAAAAAAATGGCATATTAAAATATGATTTTGGCACAATTAAATGTGATCCAAACGAAGAAAGATATGACACAACTACCACTTGGAAACTAAGGGGAGATTCGATGTTCAACAAATATCAAGTAGATGCCTCCACAGTTTTATATGATACATTGTATGGATTAAAAGCCGACAACAATTCGTTAAGTTATTTTTTTAAGAGAAAAACACGGGCAAATACTCAGATATATTTTAGAAAATATATAAAAAAGGATTGATCTTAAATTAACCCCAAAAAATCATCTTAAAAAATAGAGTGTTGAGTAAAATCAACACTCTTTTTTTTTAGAACAAATTTATTTCTTTGTAGTGCGAAAAACTTTCTTTTTATTTGCAAGCGTTGAAAAGCAAAAGAGACTGCAGCTCACCCGACCCAAGGATACCAAACAAACTTACAACAGTAAACAATAAAATAAAAAATAATGAAAATACCGATACTGCTAATTCTAACACTGTTTTTTAAATTGGGCTTTGCTCAAAAAGACAGTTTGAATAGAACCGTTATTAGTAAAAACAGAGTAAATGCGTTCAACAAAGATTCTATTAGATTTACGGCAATAGACAAAGGGAGTCAATATTTCCATTTTAGTGCTGGATGGATTCTTGTTAGGTTTGATGGAAAATATTTTGGACATGCCAATAGGATTGATTTAAATTATGAATATTTTTTAAAAAACAAGTACTCATTATCAAGCTGCCTAACGGTTAATTATTCTTACTCTAAATATCAAGCAGACAATGTACAATCCTCTATAAGTTTTATGGGAAGAAGGTATTTTAAAATTAAAAAATCATATTCCTTCTTTGCGTATTCCGCATTTTCACTTGTTAATGCCAACTTAGTAAGTAGGATATATCCTGATTTAAGTTTTGTTAAAGGAGGTGTTACATTAGCAAATGGTATCGGTTTTTCTCTTATTCCAGTAAGAGAGAAGAAAAACAGATTAGGTAGATTTGGATTTGATGCTAGCATAGATTTGCTTACTTTTTATTCTACTGAAGATACTAGATTTCCTTACACAACATTGAGTCTCAAGTATAGGATAAATTAAGCCCCAAAAAATCATCTTAAAAAATAGAGTGTTGAGTAAAATCAACACTCTTTTTTTTTAGAAGAAAATTATTTTCTTTGTAGTGCGAAAAACTTTCTTTTTATTTGCAAGCGTTGAAAGACAAATGAAACATCAACCCACCAACCCACGGATATCAAACAAACTTACAACAGTAAACAATAAAATAAAAAATAATGAAAACACCGATACTGCTAATTCTAACACTGTTTTTTAAATTGGGCTTTGCTCAAAAAGACAGTTTGAATAGAACCGTTATTAGTAAAAATAGAGTAAATGCATTCAACAAAGATTCTATTAGATTTACGGCAATAGACAAAGGGAGTCAATATTTCCATTTTAGTGCTGGATGGATTCTTGTTAGGTCGGATGGAAAATATTTTGGACATGCCAATAGGATTGATTTAAATTATGAATATTTTTTAAAAAACAAATACTCATTATCAAGCTGCCTAACGGTTAATTATTCTTACTCTAAATATCAAACAGACCATGTAAAATCCTCTGTAAGTTTTATGGGAAGAAGGTATTTTAAAATTAAAAAATCATATTTCTTTTATGCGTATTCCGCATTTTCATTTGCTAATGCCAACTTAGTAAGTAGAATGTATCCTGATTTAAGTTTTGTTAAAGGAGGTGTTACATTAGCAAATGGTGTCGGTTTTTCTCTTATTCCAGTAATAGAAAAGAAAAACAGATTAGGTCGATTTGGATTTGATGCTAGCATAGATTTGCTTACTTTTTATTCTACTGAAGATACTAGATTTCCTTATACAACATTGGGTCTCAAGTATAGGATAAATTAAGCCCCCAAAAATCAACTTTAAAAAAAGAGTGTTGAGTAATACCGAATATGCTTTCAATATAGTCCAATCACCGCTGCGCTTGATTGTCCTATTTTCTAGCTATATCGGCATTTACTCCCGAAATTTCGGGATAAAATTCTAAAATAGTTTGGACTATTTTAAAATTAGAATTGGTATAAAATCAACACTCTTTTTTTTTGTGGAAGAAAATTTATTTTCTTTTAAAAATGAGATGCTATCTCATAGTTTTTGCCATTAAATTCGATTGTTTCAGAAAAGTTTTTAATAAAGTGGGTAATGATTGGCGCTTTTGCCGACAAAGAGAAAAATGTTTGCGCGCCTATTGTAATTGCGCCCAAAGGCAAACCAATAAAAAAATTGCCTTGGTTGGTGAAAATAACGCTGCCTTGCGTAATTTTTTGGTTAATAATGCAGTTAATTTGTTGTACAACAGATAGCTGTTTTAGCATTTCGGAGCCTTGGTGTTCTAGCTTTTCTTGTTCTAAGTGCATTTGTGCTTTAAAAGTTTCGTGCTTGTCGCCTGCGGTGCTTTTGGTGTCTGTTTTTGCAGAATCGCGCAAACTTTTTAGCAGGTTTTGGTGGGCATCCATTCTTTCTAAAAGCATGTTTTTGGAAACCATTATCAATTGGTTTTTTAGGGCAAGTTGTTGTTCTTTATTTAACAATTTTAAAGTTGATGGTTTCTTGGTTCAGTGTAATTTTTAATAGATAGAGCCCGCTAGAAAAACTTTCGGTGTTGATGTGTATCTGTTTTTGAAACAAAATATTGAGCGACTGGGCAATGCGTTGGCCTTTGCTATCAAATATTTCATAGCTAATTGGTTTGTTTATTAAACCCAAAACCTGGGTAGAGATTGTAATTTCTTGGTTAAAAGGATTTGGGCTAACAATAATTTTTTGGGGAGCTTGCGTTGCGTTGCAGTTAGACAAAAGGGTCTCTTTCGCATCCGATAGGCCAAGCACTCTAAATTCTGTGTGTAAATTAGGTTTTTCTATGCTGTATTGTTTTTTGGCGCTTAGTTTTATGATGGAAATTGTTTTCCATTTGCCATCTGCATAGCCTTCGAAACGCAGGGAATGAAACTGAGCGCTTAAGTCATCTAAAAAATCAAGTTCTAGGGCATTGTTTTGGCAGGTGAAAATTAGGGGATAAATGCTTAAAGAAATACAAGAAACCGTGTGGTTAAAAGTGTCTTTTATCATGCAATTGTTGCCGTTTGTTAGGGTTAGGATTGTAGAAAAATTTCCTGTCAATGGGTAGGCAACAGAGTCGGGGTTGCTTAGCATGTTTCCATTGATGTCGTTGGGAATGCCGCCTTCAAACTGCCATCTGTAATTGTGTCCAGCTCCGTTGTTAGTGGTTGCGGTCCATTTAATAGAATCGCGGCAGGGGTTTGCATCGTTTGAAACGGTTTCTTTGATAGGCAGGGCCAATGTTGTTAAACTTATGGTGTCAGATTTTAGGCAACCAGAAAGGGTGTCGGTTACAAATAAATATTTTGTTATATTGCTTGTTACTCTTATTTGCAAGGGGCTGCCAATGGAATCGCCCGTTTGCCATAAATAGGTGCAATTAACGGTGTTTGAAGGGGTGGCAACGCCAATTGTAGCCATGGAGTTTCGGCAAACAGAAACATTGGGGCCGGCATTGGCTATTGGTAGAAAAAATGCAATGGTATCAAACAAACCTTGCCCTAAATTAAAGTAGGTGCCGCTGCCGCTTTCTTGTAGTTTCAACGGTCTTGCCATGTAAACATTGTTTCCTGTTAAAGGAAAACTGTCTTTATAGGTGTTGTTTGTGGTGGTTGCAAAATGTGTAAACACGCTGTCAATGTGTTTGGCCCTGAACAAATAAAAGCGGTGGACGGCTGTGTCTGCAGGGGCGCTCCATTTTAAAATAAATCTATTGTGGCAACTGTCTTGCCTAACTGTGAATTTAGAAACAGGCTCTACAACCTGAAAGCGTGTGCTTGGGTCGCCCATTAAGGCTGCATGTATTTGAAGGTAGCCAATGGAGGGAGTGGGGTAAAGGAAACTAGATGTAGCGGTGTTGAAATTGTTTTGGGTTCTTAGGGTGCTATAGCCAATGTGGTCGCCCAGGCCCATGTGATGAAAAAACCAATGGGGGCGGCCACACCAAAATGAGTTTAGGGTGTGTCCTTTTGCACCTAAAACACCTCTCAATAAATTGTTCGAATTATCAAAATCGCCAAAATAGCTGCCGAACAATCCTGTGAAAACACTTCTCACTTCTTGGGTAGAGGAGGCAAAGTTTCCGGTGGTGCCAATGCCACTTGCCGAGTTGTAATTGCCAGCCCCAAAGCCAAAGCTCCATTGGTAGGAGTTGGTGTTTAGGTTGCTTAAATAATCTATGTTTGAACAAACGGTTCTGTTCTTTAATGGCGCCATGTTGCGATAGGCGTTGGTTGCAAAATGTTCGTCAATAAAAGGATAAGGGTAGTTGAGCAACCCAAAATTATCGTCTATCAAACACCGTTCTATGGGGGTAAACACTTTGTGTTTGTAATCATGATTTTTTGTAAAATAGCGTTGCAAAAGCTCTCTTTCAGTTTCTGAAAAAGCGGGCAAGTCGGACAAATCTATGCGCCCCACTTCCAACTCTAGCAGGGTGGGTATGAATGTTTGATCAAATTTTCCATCGCTTGGGTTGTTGTTGTTTGCGGCCCTTGCGCCCAGATTATTTGTAACCGAAATGTCGCTCCAAGCACTGCTATTGGTGTCGCCATAATATTGGTCGGCAGGCCAAGCGCCTTCGTGGCTAGGGGGCGAGCCCGTGGTGTGTCCATCGGGTGGAAAATTTCCGCTTGCCCTAAAATCGCCAGAATAAGGCACTGCAACATCGCCAATTAAACAAACTGTTTTCACTTGGGTTGGTGCTGCATTGTATTGCGCTACGATATATGTTTTTATGGTGGCAACCGTTGTAGCAGTAGAAACCCAAAGGATTTTTGTAAACCATCCGTCTCCAATCAAATCGTTGCGATAGGTGCGGAGGTTGTTGTTCAAAAAAGTTTTGTGTGTGCTATCAACAATTAATAAAATGGTGCCTCGGTTTTTGTTTGCCGGCAATCGGTGGCCTGCATATATATAACCTTGAACAGAATAGCCATCATGGCCGGTGTCTTTTTCAAAACGGTATTCGTAGCCAACCCCTGTGGAAACAGTGTCGCTAAAAGTAGAGTCGGTTGTTGGAATTGTTCTTAAGGCTGCACCCCAACTGTAAGCGGTTTTTGTTTTTCTAAAAACCCTTTGCCCTATTGGGGTAGGCAACAAATAGCGCCAATTAAAATCTAAAATGGATTGTGTAGAGTTGTGTATTCTTGCACTGCAAGAAACTTCAACGGCATAATTGCGAATGTTTTGCCCTTCTATCGCAGAAAAACAAAACAATAACAATAATGAAATAATGATTCTTTGTAGTTTTATACTCATTCTTTGTACAAAAATAAGGTTTTTTTAACAATTACAAAATAATTATTTTTAGTTAGAATCTTTCTCTTCGTCTGAGGCGGTTTTTAATTTTGGCTTTTGGTATATTAATTCGCCAGTTTCGTCATATTTTTCGTGCAACACAACTTTGCCTTTAATGTCAAAATATTTCCATTCGCCCGTAATTTTCCCCATCGTGTAAAAACCTTCTGCATGGTATTCTTTGTTGGTTAGCCCGGTTTTAAACTCGCCATCTAACACTCCGTTTATATAAAACCCGGTTTCGTCCAATCCTTTTACATAGCCTTTATAAATCCTTTTTTTCTTTTTAACAAACAGCCCTTTTTTGCGGATGTTCATATTGTTAGCCACATATTTTTTGTAAGCGCCTTCTTTAATGTCATTCATAAAATTATAAACCGCTGTTGTGTCGCCTAGCTCATTGTAGGTTATTTGCACCCCATTTTTTTTGCCATTTTTATAAAACTCTACTTTCATAAGGGTGCCAAACACATTGTCGTAATATCGTGAAATGCTGTCTTGTAATCCGTTTTTAAAATAGCTTTCTTCGGCTATTTGTCCTGTTATGTGATAACTGTAATACATCCCATTTCTGACACCTTGGGTATAAAATGCTTCCAGTCTTATGTTGCCTGCTTCATAAAATTTTTTCATAAACCCTTGCGGAGCATCGTTAATTACATTCACTTTTTGCTCTATGTTTCCATTAGGGTAATAGGTAATTGTGTAGCCGTTTTTCACTCCTTTTTCGTAATGATAGGTATATTTTGGTGTGCCCGTTTCGTAAAAAGCATTGATTGTGCTGTCCAACAAATCGTAATAGTATTTGCCCGCCAATTTTGTTTTTCCGTTTGGGTAAAAGTTTATAAACGCGCCTTGTCTTTTGCCCATTTCAAAATTCATTTTGGCTCGAACAACCATTCCACCTTCAAAATATTCTGTTTTTGTGCCATTCAGCAAGCCGTCTTTCCACCACAGTTCTTGCCTTTTTGTTTTGTTTTCAAACATGTCAAATGTAACGCCTGTGTAAGGTTGTCCTTTGTAGAACATCACTTCGTTATTGTTTTCGAGTGCATCTAAGGCAATGCGTTTGTAAACTTTGTTGCTTTCGTTTTGGGCAAAAGAGACACCCATTGTTTGAAATAGAAATATAAATGCTATGGTTTTTAACATGTGTGGGCAAATTTAATAGAAAAAGGGGCAATAAATGGCAATGAGACTTAAAAGTTATGGTAATTTTTTCAACTAAGAATTAAGTCATTGCCTGTCATAATAGATGGTTTTTTTATTTCCATTAAATGAAGAACCGTTGGGGCGATGTCGGCTAGTTTTCCGCTACTTAACAAGACTTTGCATTTGTCTGAAATAACAAAACAAGGTACAGGGTTTTTGCTATGCGCTGTGTTTGGCGTGCCGTCTGGGTTTCTGGCTTCGTCAGAGTTGCCGTGGTCGGCTATTATTATAAACTGGTAGCCGTGGGCTGTGCCTTTTTCCACCAACTGTTTTGCACAATTATCCACCGTTTCAACCGCTTTTAAAATGGCCTCCCAATTGCCGGTGTGCCCTACCATGTCCGCATTTGCAAAATTTAGGCAGATAAAATCGAAGGTTTCTTTTTCTATCTCAATAAGCATTTTTTGACAAAGCTCGGGTGCGCTCATTTCGGGTTGCAAATCGTAGGTTGCCACTTTTGCCGAAGCCACCATCAGCCTTTCTTCTCCTTCAAAATTGGTTTCCCTTCCGCCCGAAAAAAAGAAGGTTACATGCGGATATTTCTCTGTTTCGGCACTGCGCAATTGTTTTAAACCTTGCTTGCTTATTACCTCTCCAAGCGATTCGCTTAAGTTGTCTGAATGAAAAACCACTTCCACATTTTTGTATGTTTTGTCATATTCCGTGAGGGTGGCATAATGCAATTTTAGGGCTTTCATGCCCTGCTCGGGAAAGTCGCTTTGGGTGAGGGCTTGTGTGATTTCTCGCCCTCTATCGGTTCTGAAATTGAAACTCAAAACGGCATCATTTTCTTTAATATTGGAGGCTTCGTTTTCAATAAAAAAACAAGGTTCTATAAACTCGTCTGTAATGTTTTTTGCATAAAAATAATCAAAAGCTTGGTCTGTCGATTCAAAAAACTGTCCTTTCTTTTGGGTCAATAAAAAATAGGCTTTGGCTATGCGCTCCCATCTTTTGTCTCTGTCCATGGCATAATATCGGCCAATGATGCTGGCTATTTTTGCATTGGTGTTTTTTATGGATTCTTTTAGTCTTTCAAAAAACGCTTGGCCCGAATGTGGGTCTGTGTCTCTGCCATCGGAAAACCCATGAATATATATTTCTTTTACCCCTTTTTGGGTAAAAATATTGCATAAATAAACAAGGTGTTCTAAGCTGCTATGCACCCCGCCATTGCTCACCAAACCAATTAAATGCAAGGGTTTTTGGTTTTTAATACAATAGTTTGCCAGGTTTTCAATTTCAGAAACCGAGGCAGCGCTGCCGTCTTCAAATTGTTTGTTTATAAGGGCCAATTGCTGCCAAACCACACGGCCCGCACCAATATTAAAATGCCCAACTTCGCTGTTTCCCATCTGCCCTTCGGGCAAGCCCACAGCGTTGCCAAATGTTGAAAGTGTGGTGTTTGGCGTTGTTTTAAAAAGTTGGTTTATGAAAGGAGTTTTGGCACTAAAAATGGCATCCGTAAAATCTTTTTTACCAATGCCCCATCCATCAAGAATCATTAAAAATACTTTTTTGCTCAAAATAAATTTGTTTAGAAATTATTTTTCTTCATCCTCTGCACAACCCTCTCCGGGAAGTTTGCCACACAAGCCGCAGGCAATGCCTTCTTTGTTAAGTTGTGGGGTTTGCGAGGCGCAAGTGCCTCGCATCGAAGCGCCTTTTACGAATAAAACCCTTACTGAAATGGCTGCCACACAAAGCAACAGAACCGCCAAAACCATAAAATATTGTACCATGCTACAAATTTAAACATAATTAATCGACTATTTTTATACTCTCTTTTATTGTTTTTGTGTTTTTTTGATTAAAATAGTATTTTAACAATTCTAATTCTAAAATAATCCTAGCTATTTTAAAATATTGTCTCGATATTTCGGGAGTAAATGCCAGTCAACTCCGCCTGAGAAATTCTTTTTTATAAAATAAAAAAGTACAATTTCTTGAGCGGAGATATAGCTTGAAAATAAGACAATCAAGCGCACTGGTGATTGGGCGAAATGGAAAGTATATTTCGAAATATAAAGGCAGGTTCAGCCCCTGCGAATGCGATTATGAATGGGGTGCGTGACGACTAAGCTTAGACCCAAGCACAAATTGAGAACTACTTCAGCAAGGTTACCGTACCGCTCCAATAAAAATAGGGATTAGTGCCAGTAGTATTATCATTGGCTTTTAGGGTTATTTTTACCAAATACACGCCATCTTGTACAAGGTTATTTTTATAGGTGCCATCCCATCCTTTTATTGGGTTTTGGGTGGTAAATAGTAGCTCGCCCCAACGGTTGTATATGCTCATTTGCTTGCGCTCCCAACCTAGGGCAGTGGGGTTGTATTCTTCGTTTGAGCCGTCATCATTGGGGCTAAAGGCATTGGGGAAATAAAATAATCTTAGTAATGGATTGCACTCATCTATAGTTAAATAAATACTATCTATCCACAAGCATTTTAAGCCACTACTAATGTATATGGTTTCGGCATTGCTTACTTTATATTGCAAAGCACCATTGGGGCTAATTATTGTGCCATTGGCTTTGTGCCATTTGGCATTGGTAAGTAGCGTATTAAGGGTTAAAATACTGTCTTTGCATATCAATTGGATGGGTTTTACATCCAATATTTGTTTATTAAGTATTGTTATGTATATGCTATCTGTGTGGGTGCATACGCTATCTGTAATAGCTAGGCTGTATATGCCAGCTTGGGATACAGTAATAGCATTGGTTTTATCGTTGTTGTTCCATAAGTATTTACCTATTATGGTGGTACTTAGGTTAAGGCTTTGCCCTTGGCAAAGGGAAGTGTCTTTGGGTAGAAAATTTTGTTTTTTGGGTGTAAAGTTAACTTGAATGGTATCTGAGGCTATGCAGCCGTTGCTATTTACTGTAAGCCAATATTTGCCTTTTTGGTTCACTGTAATATTGGCAGTGGTGTCGCCATTGCTCCATTGGTAGCGACTGTTGGGGCTGTTGCTGTTGATGTTTAAGCTTTTGCCTTGGCAGATTGTGGTATCTTTAGCTAAAAAATTAGATTTGAATGGCTTAAAGTTAACAACAATAGTATCTGAGGCTATGCAGCCTAGGCTATTGATAGTAATCCAATATTTGCCTTTTTGGTTTACGGCAATATTGGCAGTAGTATCTCCATTGCTCCATTGGTAGCGGCTATTTGGGCTATTGCTGTTGATGATTAGGCTTTTGCCAAGGCATTGTGTGGTATCTTTAGCTAAAAAATTAGATTTGAATGGCTTAAAATTAACAACAATAGTATCTGAGGCTATGCAGCCTAGACTATTAATGGTAAGCCAATATTTGCCTGTTTGGTTTACGGTAATGTTTGCAGTGGTGTCTCCATTGCTCCAAAGGTATCGGCTATTATTGGGGCTTTTGCTTTTGATGTTGAGGCTTTTGCCAAGGCAAATGGTAGTATCAGCACCCAAAGACATTGGGCAAACTTCTTCTAGTTCTATATTATCAAAATAAGTGTAAGCCATATCATGCCATGTACAAATATTTCCACTATTGGTGCATTTTAAACCATATGGTTGAGTAATAATTCTGTGGTTCGTGTCATTTTTCATTATGCCTAAAAAAGTGATAAAAGTGGCTGCTTGGGTAGCGGTAAATACATGGTTAAAAGCCTGCCAAACATTGTCTTTTACATATATTTGGGTGGTGCCTATGCTATCGCCAGGCCCATGGGGGTTGGTGTTTAAGCCAATGCGTGCTTTTAATGGTAAAAATTTTCTGTTGTAGCTGCTATCATTGTCGTGGAGTTCATCATTCCGTACCCCAACGGCAGCTAAATATTTCAATCTGTAAGTTTTACCAATAACCAAGGGTTTAGATAATTTTAAAGCCATGCGGTTAATTTGTGATTTGTCAAAATAATTGACCATATCATAATCGTTTCCATTATAACTATAGCCTAAAAATGCCATGTAATTGGTAGTATTGTTGTGTGTAGGGTGGTTTTGTATTGTCCAATCAGTTGAAGATATAAGAGACATCCCAGTATTGGCGGCTTCTGTAGAACCTACTCCACCTGCACAGCTCCAAGTGTAAACATCAGGAATTTTTACACTGCTATCCTTGCAAAAATATAAAGCATACCATTCATTTATAGGGATGGTATTGTTTTGAAAATTGCCATTCAATATTTTTTGGGCTTGCAAGGTATTATATCCCCAAATAAAATGACTCAAAAATACAACAAGCACTACTTTATAAAAGCTTAGTGCTTTTATAAAGTAGATTTGCTTGCGGTATAAAAAATTAATTTTCAAGTGAATGAATAATTAAAATGAATTGTTTTTAGAAAAAATTAATTAAGACACCAATACTTTTTGGCTCATGGTTTTGCCATTGCCTTTAAATACTAAGAGATATATGCCAGGTGCACGGTATTTAAAATCTGTTTTGCCATTTTCTAGTGCTTTGGTCGCTATCAGTTTGCCATCTATGCTATATAGGCTACATTGTTGCCAAGTGCTTATTTGTTCTGTTTTTACAGCTACTATAAGCTCCATATTGGCATTGCGTACGGTGGCAATATTGGGGTCGTAGTTGGTTTCTATAAATCCATCGCCATTATTTTCTGGTGGTGGTAAGCCACCGCCATCTTGCTCGCCCGTGTTGTCGCCATCGCCATCGGGTGCATCTGCCCCATCTGCGCCAGGGTCGCCATCTTGCACATAATCTATAATATTAGTTTGCACCCCTTCTGCAGGCGGTTCGCCACCACCACCTGAACCGCCATTGCCTTTTATGGCTTGTGTGTTAGGACATTTTACTGCTTGCACATAGCGCTTGCCCGGGTTGTCCACATCAGTTAATATGTCGTTATTGGCATTGTATTCTAAAATTAGATATGTATTGGGAGTTAATCTAAAATTTATTTTAGTTATTAAAGAAATACTACTGTATGTCGCATGATTGCTTCCCACAGTTACATTGCTGCCTATTACAGGTAAAAAAGTTTCTAAAGGGCTTACTTTAAATGCTTTTTTCATAATGTCAACAAACATATCAGGTTTTGTCATATAACATACATATTTTGTGCTGCAACTGCCCACCACTTTGGTGTAATATAAGTATTTAGCAATTGGGTCAAAATATATAGGTGGTGTTGAGTTACTAAAAGTAAGTTTCCATAAGTTAGGATTGGTTGTAGCATCTACCGTATAGCCTGTTCCAATAGCACCATCTACACCCCAATGTCTATATACCTCATCGCAATCGCAAATGGTGGTAAGGCATACTTGGTTATTGTCGATGCCAGTATTACTTAGCTTGTTATAACTCATTGCAGTAGCACAAAAATGCGATAGTACGGTTAGGAAAATTAATTTACTTGTCATAATTTTTTTCTTAAATTTATTGCAAATATACTATTTTATGAGAGTATTCAAAAAAATTTTTTTACCTCAATACTTGCACCGTGCCGCTCCAATAAAAATATGGATTAGTGCCTGTGACATTATCATTGGCTTTGAATGTGATTTTCACTAAATAAACCCCCTCTGAAACCAAGCTGTTTTTGTATTCGCCATTCCATCCTAAAGTAGGTTTTTGGGTGGGATTAAAAAATATATTTGCCAATTGATAATCTTGCAAACTGCATTCTCAAATTTTTAATTATGATTTTCAGATACTTCAAAAACGGCTTTCATCGTTTAAATCATAATTTTTTAAGCCAAAAGGTTTAATCTGTTTCCAAATTTTTATTCAAATTCTTTTTTATAAAATAAAAAAGTACAATTTCTTGAGCGGAGATATAGCTTAAAAATAAGACAATCAAGCGCACTGGTGATTGGGCATTATGGAAAGTATATTTAGAAATATAAAGGCAGTGGCAAGTCCAGCCAATCAGATGCAGATGCCAAAAATCAAAAATCAATTTTCAATAAATCAATAATAATAGCCGACCACAAGCGGAGAGTAGGATGCCGTTTCGCCCTCGAGCGTATTTTTATTAGTTAAATTTTAATAAATCCTTAAAATACCCGCTATATTTCTGGGAAAAAAGCATCTTCGAAATGAAGAACTTTCTCTTGCTTTTTGTTTAGGATAATGGCAATAATGTCGTAGCGGATTTCTGCATCATCAATATTTTTTAATGTACAATAGGCTTCGGACAGTTTGGCCATCGCTTTTTTTTGTGTGTTGCTAACAAAGGATTCTGGTAGGCCAAAAAACTCCGATTTGCGGGTTTTTACTTCAATAAAAATAAGTGTGTTGTCAAATTTTGCAATAATGTCGGCTTCGTTTCTTCCGTTGCGCCAGTTTTGTTGTAAAATGGTGTATCCTTTTTTACTTAAAAATTGGCAAGCCAATGTTTCGCCCATGCGCCCCAAATCGTTGTGCAGCGCCATGTTTGTTAATCTACATTATCGTGCAAATATTTGTTGCCCCCGTCTTTAAATTTTGGCGATTTGTTCTCTTTGTCATCCTCCAAAAACACATTTGAGACCTCGATACCGGGCAACGATTCTTCAAAAATAACTTGATGACGCAAATAGGCAGGCACATTTAGGTCGCCTTTGTTAATATTAACATGGGTGTTGGTTGGCTCGCTTTTTACCTGAAAACTAGGAATGTGCAAAGGGATTTCAATAATTGGCGGCACTTCTTCTGCAACGGTAAGGTCGAGCTCAATAAATTGGTTGTCTAATTCTATGCTGTCTTCAAAATCCTCTATGATCGCTTTTTTTCTGCCTTTGTCAAAACCCGTGGCAACGACCGTAACGGCCAGCTCATCGCCCAAAGAATTGCTTTGTGTGAGGCCATATTTTAGGTTGGCTTTTAGGCCCGCTTCTTGTTGCAGATATTCGCAAATAGCAGAAATTTCGTTAGTGTATGGCTCTTCGGTTCCAAAACATATATTTAAAAGAATATGCTCGGCTCCTTCAATGGAATGCTCGTCAAGCAAAGGCGAATCCAAGGCCATTTGTGCAGCATTCAAAGCCCTGTTGTCGCCTTGCGACACACCAGTGCCCATGATGGCACGACCGCTTTCTTGCAATGCTGTTTTCACATCTCTGAAATCAACATTCATATAGCCTTCTACAGTTATGATTTCGGCAATGCCTTTGGCAGCAGTAAACAAAACATCATCGGCTTTGCTCAAAGCTTCTCTTATCCTAAGGTTAGAATACATTTGCAAAATGCGTTCGTTGTTAATCACCAAAAGGGCATCCACATGGGGTTTCAATTCATTGATACCGTTTTGGGCTTTCAATGCTTTTTGAGGGCCTTCGTTTTTAAATGGTGTGGTAACAATTCCCACTGTTAAAATACCCATTTGTTTTGCTTTTTGGGCAATAACAGGGGCTGCACCTGTGCCCGTTCCACCGCCCATTCCGGCAGTTACAAAAAGCATTTTGGTATTGTTTTTAAGGGCGTCTTCTATTTGGTTAATGCTTTCGAGCGCACATTTTTTGCCAAACTCAGGGTCGCCACCTGCACCCAAACCTTCAGTTAGGCTGCTACCCAGTTGTATTTTGTTTTTTATATTGCTTTTGTCAAGATGTTGGGCATCCGTGTTGCACAAAAAGAAATCGACACCAACAATGCCTTTATCAAACATATAGTTTACGGCATTGCTGCCACCACCACCAACGCCCATTACTTTTATAATGGATGATTGTTCTTTGGGTAATTCTACTTTAAAATAATTCATAGTATTAGTTTTTTATTTTTTGTTAAAATCGTCTATCGAATTGTCGTCTTTCAACCAATGTTTCATGCCGCCAAGTAATCCGCCAAAGAAATTATTTCCTGAGGAAGTTCCGGCTTTTATTGTTTCTGTTTTTTTAACTCTAACATTCGCATTTTCTGTGCTTGCATCCATGTCGTGAAATCCTCTTAAAACCAAACCTATGCAAGTGGCATACATTGGGCTGCGAACTTCCTCTACCAAGCCTTTTCCTAAATGAGGGTCGGGCAATCCAATTTTAACCTCACAACCTAAAATATATTCTACTAAATTGCTCAAGTCTTTTAGCTGCGCGCCACCACCCGTTAAAACAACACCTAAATTCAATTTGTCTTTATATCCAGAGTATTTAATCTCTTGGTTCACCATTTCAATAATTTCTTTTATTCTCGCATGAATGACATGAGCCAAATTGCGCTCCATAATTTGTTTCGGCTTTCTGTCTCCTATGCCTTTTACAGAAATCATTACATTGGCGCGGGTTCCTTGTGGGGTAGCGTGTCCATATTTAGTTTTAATTAATTCTGCTTGTTTCTCAACAATACCAAAAGCATCTACAATGTCGGCAGTTATAATTTCGCCACCATAAGGAATAACGGCAGTGTGTCTTATTTTTCCATCATGAAAAATGGCTAAATCAGTTGTTCCACCACCAATATCAACAATGGCAATGCCAGATTGCAACTCTTCTTCAGAAAGAACGGCATAGGCAGATGCAATTGGTTCAACAATAACATCGGTAGCAATTAAACCAGCGTTTTCAACACATTTAACGATTGTTTTTGCTGCGCCAACACGCCCCGTAACAATGTGATATTTACACTCAAGCTTTGTGCCTGGCATTCCTTCCGGTTCTTTTGTAACCATTCGGCCATCAATCGTGTATTCTTGAGGCAAAGCATGCAAAATTTTGCTGCCAACATCAGTTACGGTTCTGTACTGCTCTTTGTTCATGTCCTCAAGTTCTTTTAAGGTGATTTCAGTTTCGGAATTTTCTCTTATTTTTACCCCAGTTTGTTGATAGCTTTTAATATGTTCGCCAGCTATGCCAACATGCACGGCTAGGATTGACACATTAGAAACTTTAGATGCATTTGCAATTGCACCCTTAATGGCTTCTACTGTTTTTGAAATATTGGCAACCTCGCCTCTAACAACACCTCCGATTGAAGGCATTACGCCAACACCTAAAATGTTGATTTTGCCATTTTCGTTGCGCTGACCCACAATGGCACAAACTTTTGTTGTACCAATATCCAATCCTACTATTAATTTATCTGACATCGTTCTAATTTTGTTTTTTATTTTTTTTCTGCGACAATTTGATTGCTAAATTTTAAATTTATCTTTTTGTATTCTTGCCATCCTATGTTGTTTAATCCGTTCTTGTAAAATGTTTTTAGTCTCAAAAATTTGTCTTCCATTTGCGCTGCAGAACCAAATACAATAATATGACTTCCTACCTTCGGAATCAAGTTTATGTCCAAATAATTATCTACATACAATTGTTCAATTTGTGAATTCCAGAATTTATCCTTTGCACAATAGCTTGAAATGGCCAGTAAATCTTTCATTACTTGGGTGTTGATATATGCCGAATCCATTAGTGTTTCCGCTATCTTTCCGTTTGCAACCATCACCCTTGGCGAGTAGTTTGAATTGACCGGAAACTTGTATCCATTTTTTGCTACATAGTAGGTTTGGCGGCTGTTATTATAGATTCTTAACATGGGACTTCTTTGCATTATTTTGATTAAAAGAGTGCCGCTAACATCAATTGAAACATCCGCATTTGCCACAAAAGGATTAAATTCCAGCTGTTCTTCTATTTTATCAATTTCTAATTGTTTGTTTGAAACACCCAAAATATTGTTTTCTAAATTATAGCCTTTAGCAATTTTCAACACCTCAAAACTGTCTAAAAAAGCAATATCATTTTCTCTGTCAATCTCAATTTTTATTTTTTTAACTATGTTATTGTTTTCCTTTTTGGACAGCCATGAATAGATAAAAACCAAGGCCATAAGCATGCCTACCCAAATCAAAGTATTCAACCATTTATGTTGCTTTATTTTTAGGATAAATTCACGCATTATAAATCTCTCTAATTGGTTGAATCAATTGGTCAATATCACCAGCACCCATAATTAAAAGTACTTCCGGCTTTCTTTCTTTCAAATGTTTTAAAATATTTACACCCACAGTAATCAAAGGCGTTTTATTCATTTTGAATGCCAGAAACTCTGCATTGATACCTTCAATTGGCTGTTCTCTTGCAGGATAAATATCCATCAACCAGCAATTGTCCAACATATCTAAAGCGCTTGCAAAATCGTCCGCAAAATCTCGAGTGCGAGAGAATAAATGCGGTTGAAAAATGCCTGTAATTTGTTTTTTTGGATAAAGTTCTTTCACCGATTTTATGAAAGATTCCAGCTCTGTTGGATGGTGTGCATAATCATCTATGACAATATATTCTTTGTTTACAATATATTCAAACCTTCTTTTTACCCCTAAAAAAGTTTTACAAGAGTTGGCGATTTTGTCAAGCGACAATCCTATTTTTTGGCACATAACAATTGCCGATGTTGCATTTTCTATGTTGTGAAACCCAGGTAAACCATTGATAACATGCGTTCTTTTATCTTCGAAACAAAAATCGAAACCAAATTGAAAGTCAACAATTTTTACATCGGCAGCAAAGGCTTCATTTTCTTTATCAAATCCATAGTTTATTTGTTCGCAATTGGCTGTTAGGTCTGTTTTTTCATTTAAAATTGCAACGCCATTTTTGTTTATCAAATTTACAAAATCTTGAAAAGACTCTTTAACTTTATTTGCTTCGCCATAAATGTCTAAATGGTCGGCATCTGTGGATGTTACAATAGCAACATCGGGCTGCAATTGAAGAAATGAACGGTCGTATTCATCCGCCTCAACAACCATAATTGTTTTGTCAAACAACTGAATGCCATCTGTTTTATGGATATAATTGCTTTTTAAATTGGTGCTTATTCCACCCAAAAAAGCAGTGAAATTAATGTTATTTTCATTAAGAATATGCGCAACCAAACTAGATGTTGTTGTTTTGCCATGCGTTCCTGCTACTGCAAGGGTGTAAGAGTTTTGTGAAATCAAGCCCAAAACCTGTGCCCTTTTAAAAAGCTCAATTTTGTTTGAAACAATAAAGTCAAGTATTTTATTATCCTTTGGAATGGCAGGGGTATAAATAACAATAGCCTCTTCAGAATTTACAAAGCTAGGAATATGCTTTTTGTTGTCCTCATAATGAATGGCGATGCCTTCCGATTCCAATTGCTTTGTAAACGGATTGGCTGTTTTATCATATCCAACAACCTCCATGCCAATAGAATTGAAATATCTAGCGATGGCGCTCATTCCAATGCCGCCAATGCCAATAAAATATGCGTGTTTCAAATGTTTCAAATTCATTGTTTTAATAATTCAATTTGGTTTACAATTAGATTAACCGCATTTGGCGAAGCCATTTTTTTTATCGCTAAAGACAGTTTATTCTTATTCTCTTCATTTTTAAGCAGTGCAATCATGCTACTTATTAAAAATTGGTTGGCATCCTTGTCAGCTATCATAATAGCTGCTTCGTTTTTTACAAGTGCCTTAGCATTTTTTGTTTGATGATCTTCGGCTACATTTGGCGATGGCACAAGAATAACCGGTTTCCCTGTTACACAAAGTTCTGAAATAGAAAGTGCGCCTGCTCTAGAAACAACAATATCGGCAGCGGCATAAGCAGCAGCCATGTCTGTGATAAAAGACAAAGCTTTGGTTTGAAGGAAACCCTCCGTATTTGGGGTAAAATTTTTGCCCGTTTGCCACAAAAGTTGAATGCCATTGTCTGCCAACTGCTGCAAGCCAGATTGCATCGTGTTATTTATTGTTAAAGCACCCAAACTGCCTCCAACTGCTAAAACCAAAGGCTGTTTTTTATCAAATCCAAGGTTTGCTTTTTCTTCTTCTTGGTTTTTTTGTTCTACCAATAAAATAACTTTTCTAACGGGATTGCCTGTTATTACTATTTTCTCTTTTGGAAAAAACTGCTCCATGTTTTCATAAGCCACACAGAATTTCATGGCTTTATTCGCCAACAATTTATTGGTGAGTCCGGCATAAGAATTTTGTTCTTGAACCAAACAGGGGATTCTTAATTTTGATGCAACATATAAAGTTGTGGCACTCGCATAGCCGCCAACTCCAATTACAACTTCGGGTTTAAATTCTCTTATTAAATTAAATGCTTTCCATAAACTTTTAATAATTAAAAATGGAAGGTTTAAATTGCTTAAACTTATTGTCCGTTGCAAACCCCTTATTGGCAGCCCAACAATTGGGTAGCCCGCTTCTGGAATTTTCTCCATTTCCATTTTGCCCAAAGCCCCAACAAACAAGATTTCACAATTGGGATATCGTCTTTTTATTTCGTTGGCAATTGCCACCGCAGGAAAAATATGCCCGCCTGTTCCGCCTCCCGATATGATTACTTTATTCAGCATTGTCTATTTCGTTTTTTGCAGACTGTTCATTCAAACTTTTTTCTTCCAACTCTTCCACCGACCTGCTAACACTCAGCAATACACCCAAGGCAGCACTTGTGAAAATAATACTCGTTCCACCCATACTAACCAAAGGCAAGGTGAGTCCTGTTACGGGAAACAAACTTGTTGCCACCGCCATGTGAATAAATGCTTGCAAAACAAGGCTAAAAGCAAGCCCCACAGCCAACAAGGCTCCAAAAGCCTTTGGACTTTTTAGCACAATTCGTATTGACCGATAGAGAATTAATAAATATAGCGAAATAACGACACCACCACCAAACAATAGCCCAAACTCTTCAATAATAACGGCAAAAATAAAATCGGAATATGGGTGGGGCAAATAAGCAGATTGCTCGCCTTTTCCCGGCCCTTTTCCAAAAACACCACCAGTTGAAACTGCAATTTTCGCTTGTGTTGTTTGAAAACTTTCAGAAGAATCGCTGCTAAAATTTTCTATCCTTGCTTTCCATGTAGCTGCTCTGCCTGGCAATAGTCTATCAGGAGTTTGTTTCAAAATTAGCAGTGACAAAGAGGCCATTAAAACAAATGCGCCTGTTAAAGCCAAAAGGTGTTTTATTTTTGCATTGCCAATAAAAAGTAATAAACAAGCCGTTGAAAATAGAACCAAAGAGGTGCTCATGTTTTCGGGCATAATTAGCAAACAAGTGATGCAAATCCAAAGTAAAATAGTTCCGAAACCTTTCCATGAATTCAATTCTTCTTGATTTTTGGATAAATATCGGGCAACAAACATGATTAATGCAAACTTTGCAAAATCACTCGCCTGAAATGTAATACCAAGAATGGTTATTGTTCGTTTGGCTTCGTTGATGTCATTACCAAAGACAAGGGTTGCCAGCAGCAAAGGGATGGCGATATAAAGTGCGAACTGGGAAATTCGCGAAAAATAAACATAATCTACAAGATGAAAAAGATACATTAAAAAATAGCCTCCAAACAAAAATAATATATGTTTGAATAGAAAATACTCTGTATTTCCGCCAAATTTTTTGAAAGCTAAAGATCCAGTGGCACTATAAACCTCTATCAATCCTATGAAAGAAAGACAAATAACCGCAAACCATATAAATGGGTCGCCTCTGAATTTTAGTTTTCCAACTTGCATTTATTTTTTAATTACAAGTTTCTAACTGCTTTTTTAAATTGTTGACCTCTGTCTTCGAAGTTTTCAAACAAATCGAAACTAGCACAAGCGGGTGATAATAAAACGGCATCGCCTGGTTTTGAAAATGTTTTTGCTACCTGAACTGCTTCTTCAGCACTTGATGTATTTATCATTAAATCCACATGGCTGCCAAATGCAGAATGTATTTTAGAGTTGTCCAAACCTAAACAAATAATCACTTTAACTTTTTCCATAACCAAAGGAATTATAGAACTGTAATCGTTTCCTTTATCAACCCCACCAACTATCCAAACAACAGGCTTGTCCATACACTCCAAAGCATACCAAGCGGAATTAACATTGGTGGCTTTGCTATCATTAATATAATCTACACCCCTGATGCTAGAAACAAATTCTAATCTGTGCTCAATATTTTCAAAATCCATCAAACTTTCTCTGATAATTTCTTTGTTGATATTTAATGCGCTTCCGGCCAATGCGGCTGCCATACTGTTGTAGGTGTTGTGTATGCCTTTAATGGCAAAATCTTGAATAAACATATTGATTTGTTGGTTTGGGTTTTGTTGGTTTTTTATTTGTAGTTGTTCGTCTTTTATGAATGCCCCATTTTCTAGTTCTAATTGATAAGAGAAAGGAAATTGATGGGCATTAATGCTGTGTTTTTTTAAGTTTTCTAAAACTACTTCATCATCTGCGCAAAAAATAAAGTAATCTTCGCTGGTTTGATTTTGTGTAATCCTAAATTTAGAATCTATATAATCCTGAAAGTTATTGTTGTAACGGTCTAAATGGTCGGGCGATATATTTGTTAAAATGGCTACATCTGCTTTAAAACTATAGGTGTCGTCAAGCTGAAAACTGCTTAATTCCAAAACATAATAATCAAAATCATCATTTGCAACTTGGGCAGCATAACTTTTTCCAATATTGCCACCTAATCCTACATTTAGTCCTGCTTTTTGCAAAATATGATAGCACAAAAGTGTTGTTGTGGTTTTTCCATTCGTTCCGGTAATGGCAATGTGTTTAGCTTTTGTGTGAGGTGCTGCAAATTCTATTTCAGAAACAATTGGAATTTGGTTTTCATTTGCTTTTTTTATGATGTCAACTGTTGGCGAAATGCCTGGGCTTTTTATAATCACATCTGCATTTAAAACCAAAGATTCTGTGTGCTGATTTGACTCAAATTCAACCCCCAAATCTCTTAATTGTTGAGCATATTTTTCTTTTATCATGCCTTTGTCGGACACAAAAACATCGTAGCCCAATTTTTTTGCTAAAATTGCACAACCCACTCCGCTTTCGCCTGCGCCTAATATGACAACTTTTTTATTCAATTTTTTAATATTATCTAAGTTTTAGAGTGATGATTGACAAAATGGCTAAAATGATTCCAATAATCCAAAAACGGGTAACAATTTTGGCTTCGTGAAATCCTCTTTTCTGAAAGTGATGGTGAATTGGCGACATAAGAAACACTCTTTGTCCTACTCCAAATCTTTTTTTTGTGTATTTAAAATAACCCACTTGAATAATTACACTCAAATTTTCTATTAAAAACACCCCACATAAAATTGGTATTAATAATTCTTTTCTGATGATAATTGCTAAAGCTGCTATTACGCCTCCCAACATCAAACTGCCCGTGTCCCCCATAAATACTTGTGCAGGATAGCTATTGTACCATAAAAAACCAATACAAGCACCCACAAATGCGCCAGCAAAAACAAAAAGTTCTCCCAAATATGGGATATACATAATATTTAGATAATTGGCTAATAAATAGTTGCCCGAAACGAAAGCAAATAACCCAAGTGTTGTGCCTATAATGGCCGATGTGCCAGCCGCCAAACCATCAATTCCATCTGTGATATTTGCTCCATTTGACACAGCTGTTATTATAAAAATGACTATTAAAGTGAAAAATATCCATGAGTATTTCGCATTTAAACCAAAAAAAGTTGAAATGCTTTGGTAATCAAATTCCGATGACTTGAAAAATGGAATGGTTGTTTTTAAACTTTTTTCATTGTTTTGATAAAACTTCTGACAGTTTATAACCGTTGATTTCATTAAATTAGTGTCTAAATTATAAGTTTTTATTTCGCTTGTTGAATAATGATGTGTGGTAACCACCGATTTGTTAAAATATAAGGTTAAAGCCACCACAACACCCACCAAAATTTGTCCTAAAATTTTAAATCTGCCCGACAAACCTTCTTTGTCTTTTTTGAAAACTTTAATATAATCATCAATAAAACCGATTAACCCAGTCATTATTGTAACTACAATCATTAGCAAAACATAAACATTATTCAGACGAGCGAGTAAAAGTGTAGGGATTAAAATAGCACCCAACATGATGAGCCCGCCCATTGTTGGGGTTCCTTTTTTTGCTTCTTCTCCTGCCAAACCAAGGTTTCTGATGGTTTCGGACACTTGCATTTTATGCAAAGCATTGATTAATCGTTTGCCAAAAACAGCCGAAATGGTTAATGACATGATAACAGCCAAACCCATTCTAAAGGTTAGGTATTTCCATACACCCAACCCTATAAAATCGTAATGCTGGTCTAGATATGTAAAAAAGTGGTATAACATTATTCGATTTCTTTAAATATTTGTTTTAAAATAACCCTGTCATCAAATGGACTTTTTATGCCATTAATTTCTTGGTATGTTTCATGTCCTTTGCCTGCCACCAAAATGATGTCGCCTTTTTTGCTCATCATACAAGCCGTTTTAATCGCCTCTTTTCTGTCAGCAATTTTCAACACTTTTTTATAGTCAGAAGGATTAACCCCTTTTTCCATTTGAGAGATAATGTCCTCTGCTAATTCATTTCTTGGATTATCGCTCGTAAAAATTGTTTTATTGCTCATTTGAGCAGCAATTTTTCCCATTTCTGGTCTTTTTTCTTGGTCTCTGTTTCCGCCACAACCCACCACCGTAATTAGTTGCTCGTTTTTTGTTCGGATATGATTAATGGTTTCTAAGACATTCAACAAAGCATCGGGTGTATGTGCATAATCAACTATTGCAACAAGTCCTGAATTACTTCTCAAAACTTCAAATCGTCCATTCACACGGTTTTGTTTGCTTAGTTCCGTAACAATTGTTTCTTTTTCAATTCCCAATAAAAAAGCGACACCATAAACACAAAGTAAATTATAGGCATTAAATTTACCTACCAATTGGAACCAAACCTCCAAATCATCTATTTTTAAAAGTAATCCTTCAAAATCTGATTCTATAATTTTTGTTGTAAAATCGGCAACACTGCTTAGTGCGTAAGTGTATTTTGCGGCTTCTGTATTTTGCAACATTACTTTACCGTTTTTATCGTCTTTATTGGTCAAAGCAAAAGAACCAAAAGGCAAACAATCAAAAAAACCTTTTTTTGCTTTAATATAATTGTCAAAAGTTTTGTGATAATCTAAATGATCGTGAGAAAGATTTGTAAATGCGCCTCCCTCAAATATCAATCCGTTAATTCTACCTTGCACCACAGAATGTGAGCTAACTTCCATAAAACAATAAGTGCAACCTTTGTTGACCATTTCGGCCATTAAGGCGTTGATTTTTATAGGATTTGGCGTTGTATGCGTACTTGTAAAAGTTTCTTTGCCAATAATATATTCAACAGTGCTAATTAAACCGCATTGAAATCCCATTGAGGTAAACAATTGATATAAAATACTAGTAACCGTTGTTTTTCCATTGGTGCCAGTTATGCCAACTAATTTAAGTTTTGAAGACGGGTTTTGATAAAAATTAGCAGCCAAATATCCAAGAGACTGTTGAACATCCTCAACCAAAATGTAGGCAATATTGGGGTTTAATTCTGAAGGCAAATCGCTGCAAACAATGGCTGAAGCTCCTTTTTCTATAACGCTTGAAATAAACTGATGACCATCTATTGATGTACCCTTTACAGCAAAAAACATTGTGCCAATATTTGCTTCCCGTGAATCTAAAATCAAACTACTGATTTCCGGATTTTGTGCACCAAAACACTTAAATTTCAATTTCACATTCTTTAATATATCTTGTAAAAACATCATTTTAGTGCTAGTTTTAAATAAATTGTACTTCCTTTTACTGCTATCGTCTGCGGTAAAATGGATTGATTAACCACTGCCCCATAACCTTCAATCACCACTCTTAATCCTCTGTTTTCTAAAAGATAAATTGCATCTTTTGCCCCCATACCCATCACATTTGGAATTTTGTTTTTACTTGTTTCAATGGCCGTTAAATCTATAGAAGCAATGTCCGTTCTTGCTTTCACCCATTCCGTTTCCTCTGTTCCATTCAATGTTAAACTACTGATGCCCAATACATTTAACACATTTTTTATTTCCTCTCTGTTTCCATTTTTTACAATTGGAACTGATACATTTTCACCTTTGGTTAAATATTTATGAAAAGACATATTAGTGCTATAAACCTTGTCTGCTATTTCCTTAAAAACAGGGCCAGCAACCGCTCCTCCGTAATACACGCCTGCACTGGGAGAATTTACAACCACAATGCAAGCATATTGAGGGTTTTCTGCTGGAAAATAACCTACAAAGGAGGCCTTGTGCGAATTTTTATTATAACCACTTTTACTGAAAATTTGTGCCGTTCCGGTTTTGCCAGCTACCGTATAGTTAAGTCCTTTTAAGTTTTGGGCTGTTCCCGTTTCTACAACACCTTCCAAAAGTTTTCTTAATAACCTAAGAGTTTCATCCGAGCAAATTTTCTCACTGATAACTTTGGTTTTGTATTTATAGGTCGATTTCCCAAATTCTTTAATTTCCTTTACAATATACGGTTGCATCATTCTGCCATTATTGGCAATAGCGTTGTATATGGACAAGACTTGCAAAGCACTAAGTTCTATTTCATAACCTATACTCATAAAAGGCAAAGTTGTGGCACTCCATAAAGGATCTTTTGTGTTTTTTAACGAAGGTCTTCTGGTCGATTTTATATCAAACGCTAAAGGATTATTTAGCCCTAAATTAAAACTGTATTTTAAAAAATTTTCAGGATTTTGCTTGTAATATTTATTTACTGTTTTTGCAATACCAACATTGCTAGAATGCTCAAAAACATATTGAAAAGTCGTTTTTTTGAATGGCGATTTGTGTGCATCCACCATTTTTAAGGGTCCAAAATTTGTTTCGCCCCATTCTATATCAATAGTGTCCTCCAATGTAACATGTTTGTCCTCTAACAAAGCCAATGCGCTCACAATTTTGAATGTGCTGCCTGGATCAGAAAACTCATTGATGGCATGGTTGTCTTGTTCTGTATAAACACCATCAGACTTCTTTTTTAAGTTCGCTATGGCTTTAATTGCCCCCGTTTTCACTTCCATTAAAATAGCGCAACCATGGTCGGCACTATTTGCAACCAAACTTCTTCTAAGTGCATTTTCTGCCACATCTTGAAGGTTTACATCAATCGTTGTGTAAACATCAAATCCATTTTTGGGGTCTAATTCAGCGTTGGTTTCTACAGGACGCCAAACACCGCCATAAATCCTTTGTTCCAGTCTTTTTCCAACTGTGCCTTTCAATATTGAATCAAAAGCACCTTCTAATCCTATTTTTACACCCGATTGGTTGGTGTATCCAATGGTTCTTCGCGCTAAGTCGCCAAAAGGAATCTCTCTTTTAAATTTCTCTATTTTTATAAAACCACCTTTGTATTTCCCAAGATTGAAAATAGGCCATTGTCCCATATTCTTTGCTGTAACATAATCAACCTCTTTGTTTATTAATAGGTATTTTTCGCCTCTATTTCTTGCAGCTAAAATATATTGTCGCCATTCAGAATATGTTTTTTCATTAAAAGTATTTGATAATAACCAACAAAGACTGTCAACTTTGCTTTTAAAAAACTCGTTGGTAATGTTGTCAACTTTAGTGTCCATCCTAATTTCATAGCGAGGAATACTAGTTGCCAAAAGGCTTTCATCATCTGAAAAAATATTGCCTCTCGATGCCTGAATCTCTTTCCATTTTGTGCTTTGAGCCAAAGAAATGGCTTTGTATTTTTCTTGTTGATTAAATTGTAAGTCAATAATTTGCCAAAGAATAGCCATGCCCAAAGCCACAATTGCAAAAAATGCAATCCACGAACGCAGCAATATGGATTTTTTTAAATTCATTTTTTTAATGGTTGAATAACATAAGGTGGCGTAATCAACTCTTTAATTTCCTCGGATTCAAGTCTTTTTGAAACCTCCGATTGATTGCTTTTTTTCATTAAACTGCTTTTTATACTGATATACTCAGAGCGCAGCTCATTGATTTCTTTTTTTAGCTCGTCTTGTTTTCTTAAACTTTTAACATGGTAATGGGAAAGAAAAACATATATAATAGTTAGAAAAACAAATACACTCATTGGCCACAACAATCCCTTCAAATGTTCTTTTTTTATAAAAAACGAAAAGTCACTTGCTTTTTTGATGGTTTCATCTGCAACAGAAAATTTTCCTGACTTTGCTTTAGGCTCAATATTTGGGGCTTTAAATTGGTTCAAAGTTTTTCTGCTATTCTTAATTTTGCGCTTCTCGCGCGTTTGTTTTCTAAAATTTCAGCTTCAGTAGGCACAATTGGCTTTTTAGTTATTGCCTTAAAGAATCTAGGCGAGTTGCCAAAAACATCTTTTTCCACTTTGCCCAAAACATTGCCTGTGTTTACAAAGTTTTTAACCAATCTATCTTCTAATGAGTGGTAACTCATTATTACCAATCGTCCGTTTTTTTCCAACACTTTTAGGCAATTGATTAACATCATTTGCAAAGCACCCATCTCATCGTTCACCTCTATCCTTAGTGCCTGAAAAACTTGTGACAAATATTTGCTTTCTTCTTTTTTGGGAATGCAATTTTCTATTGCTTGTTTAAAATCAGCCACCGACTCAATGCTTGAATGTTTTCGCTGGGTTAAAATTTCTTTCACCATTTTATAAGTGTTTTTTAACTCGCCATACATATTAAAAACACGCAAAAGTTCTTCTTCTGAATAATTATTTATGATAAAAGCAGCAGAAAGCTTGCTTTTTTTATCCATGCGCATGTCCATGGGGCCATTAAAACGATGTGCAAATCCTTTGCTCTCCTCATTTATTTGGAAAGAAGAAACCCCTAAATCTGCCAAAATACCATCAACGGGCGTTGCATTCAAATAGGTTAAAAACTGATAAACATATTTGAAATTGTGATTCACAAAAACACATCTTTCATCATCTGGCAAATTTTGAATAGCATCTTCATCTTGGTCAAAAACATATAGTTTGCCATCTTTGTCCAATTTGCTTAAAATGGCTTTAGAATGCCCGCCACCTCCAAAAGTAAGGTCAACATAAATGCCATTTGGCTTTATATTTAGGCCATCCAAACACTCTGTTAGCATTACTGGTATATGATAATTTTCATTCATGGATTTTTAAATATCATTGTTTTTTTTCACCATTAAATCCTCTGCCATTTTTGAAAACTCTTGGTCATCAAATTTCAGTTCCTCTTCATAATGTTTTTTGTCCCAAATTTCAATTTTATGATTGTAGCAAGAAATAACAACATCGTCTTTCAACGAGGCATAGTCTATTAAAAGATTCGGCAAATTGATACGGCTGTTTGCATCTATGGCAACTATGTTTGCACCATTATTAAACTGTCTAATAAATTTTCTTGCCGTGCGATCAAAATCATTAAGAACACTTAGTTTTTCAGTTTCCATATTCCAATCGCTGGAAGTGTATAAAACCAAACACTTTTCAAACCCTCGATTGATGACCATGGTTTTTGCATCGTTGTCAGGAATTTGCGAACGCAATTTAGCCGGCAAAATAATTCTGCCTTTGCTATCAATTTTACATTCAAACTCTCCTATGAACTTTGCCATCTAATTTTGTCTCTTAATTACTCGGTAAAAATAATTCTAAAAAATCCACTTTACCCCACTTTCCCCCACATTGTGGAAAAATAAAAACAAAATATATTTAAAGTGCTGTTAAAAAGCAAGTTATGTAACTTATTGTTACTTGCTTTTTGCCAAAAAAAATACCTGAAAAGTAATTTTCAGGCATTTTAGGAAGTTTTTAATAAAAATTTAAGCTTAAATATTCTTAAAAAGAGAACTTAAAAGAATTTTTAGATTAGAAGGCAAGTGTTTTTCAAAAAAAGATAATTCATACATAAGCATGCAGAAAGAACTAAAGATTCGATTACTCTTTATCCAAGAATTTCAAATTACCATAAACGGAATTGAACATTATAAGTCCAATAAAACAACCAATAATGTTTGCCATAACATCGCCCCACTCGGCTTGTCTATAGGTGACGATGTATAATTGAATTAACTCAATTAAACATCCATAACCAACACCAATGAAAAATGCTATGATTTGTATTTTTCTTAAAAAAAACGAAAAGCGCCATAATTTAATTAAGGCTTGCATGATGAAAAACACCAAAACACCGAAAATAAAAGCATGGCCCAATTTGTCGGTGGCAATGCCAAGCAAATTTTGAGAAACAAATCCACCATTAGAAAGTGTGGTTAGCACTAAAATAAATATTGCCCACACAATGGCAGGCAATAAATTTTTTAATAATGAAAATTTTCGTCTCAAAATTTTATTGAATCAATAAAATTAATGACCAATAAGTGCTTTGTATGCAGCTGCATCTAACAAACCCTCAACTTCTGAAGCGTTAGACAATTTGATTTTTACCATCCAACCTGTGTGGTATGGATCAGTATTGATGTTCTCTGGTGTTGACTCTAAGTCTGCATTCACCTCAGAAATTGTGCCTGAAAGTGGCATAAATAAATCACTAACGGTTTTAACGGCTTCAACAGTGCCAAAAGTTTCATCTTTTGAAAATGTTTGACCTTTTGTTTCTATTTCAACAAAAACAATGTCACCCAATTCGCCTTGTGCAAAATCTGTTACACCTACTGTTGCAACATCTCCCTCTACTAACACCCATTCGTGTTCTTTTGTGTACTTTAAATTTTCTGGAAAGTTCATATTATATTATTTTTTTTTAAATGTTAATTTTTGTTTTCTTTAATCCCAAATCATGCTCAAAAGCAAGCTCACTTTTTCTTTTAATATGTTTCTGTGTGTTATTAAATCCACAAAGCCATGTTCTAGTAAAAACTCTGAACTTTGAAATCCTTTTGGCAAATCTTTTCCTATTGTTTCTTTAATAACTCTGGGTCCTGCAAAACCTATCAAAGCCTCTGGCTCTGCAATATTAAAATCGCCAAGCATTGCAAACGAAGCTGTAATTCCGCCTGTTGTTGGGTCGGTTATTATAGAAATGTAAGGTACTTTTGCTTTGTTAAGCAAAGCTAATTTAGCAGATGTTTTTGCCATTTGCATTAAAGAAAATGCTGCTTCCATCATTCTCGCACCGCCACTTTTGCTAATAATAATCATTGGATGACGATTTTCTCTTGCATAATCAATCGCCCTTGCTATTTTTTCTCCCACAACGCTACCCATAGAACCGCCAATGAAAGCAAAATCCATACATGCAATAACAATTTTTCGTCCGTTAGATTTTCCAACAGCCGTGCGACAAGCGTCTTTTAAACCACTTTTTTCGATACTATCTTTGATTCTGTCTTTATATGGTTTAGAGTCATTAAAATTTAAAGGATCGCCAGAAACCAAATTGGCATCCATTTCTTTAAATTTATTATCATCAAAAAAGATTTCAAAGTATTCTTTTGAGCCAATTTTATAATGGTAATCGCAACCCGGACATACATATTTTATTTCAACCAACTCTTTATGAGGGGTTATTACCTTACATCTAGGGCATTTGTCCCAAAGTCCATCAGGCGTTGCCTTTTTTTCTTTGGTCTTTGTGGTAATTCCTTCTGAAACTCTTTTAAACCAACTCATAATTATTGTACAAGAATACGATTTTAATCTGAATTATGCAATAGTAACCTCTTTTTCTAAATACACATCTTGAATGCTATTTAGCAAAGCAATGCCTTCATTAAATGGTTTTTGAAACGCTTTTCTTCCACTGATTAATCCTTGACCGCCCGCTCTTTTGTTAATTACAGCTGTTGTAACCGCTTCTGACAAGTCGCTTTCGCCTTTGCTTTCGCCACCACTATTGATGAGCCCCGCTCTGCCCATATAGCAATTTGCCACTTGGTATCTGCAAAGGTCAATTGGGTGATTGGTGGATAATTCACTATAAACTTTAGAGTGTGTTTTTCCAAAATTAATAGCATTGTATCCACCATTGTTGGTCGGCAATTTTTGTTTAATAATATCAGCTTGAATTGTAACACCCAAATGATTCGCTTGCGCTGTTAAATCTGCTGCTGTATGGTAATCGACACCATCTTTTTTAAAGTCGTTGTTTCTCAAATAGCACCATAAAATTGTTGCCATTCCTAACTCATGTGCTCTTTCAAAAGCTTGTGCCACTTCAACAATTTGTCTGGCCGATTCTGGCGAACCAAAATAGATAGTTGCACCAACGGCAGTAGCACCAAGGTTCCAAGCATCCTCTACGCTTCCAAACATTATTTGGTCAAATTTATTAGGATAGGTTAAAAACTCATTGTGGTTAATTTTTACTATAAAAGGAATTTTATGTGCGTATTTTCTGCTGCATGCCGCTAAAACACCATAAGTTGATGCCACAGCATTGCAACCACCATCAATAGCTAACTTAACAATATTTTCGGGGTCAAAAAAAGCAGGGTTTGGTGCAAATGAAGCACCTGCACTATGCTCTATTCCTTGATCAACAGGCAGAATGCTAACATAGCCTGTTCCTGCAAGACGCCCGTGGTTATAAATAGAACCAAGGCTTTTTAAAACCTGTGGCGAACGATTGGTTTGCGCAAAAACCCTGTCTATGAAATCACCGCCAGGCAAGTGAAGAAGCTCTTTTGCAATGGTTTTTGATTGGTGCAACAGCAAGTTGTCGGCTTCGGCTCCTAATAGTTCTTGAATTTTTGATATACTCATGGTTCTTTATTTTAAAGTTGGCAAAATTAATGAAATTAAGCATAATAATAAAACAATATTTTTATGGTCTTTTTTAGAAAAAAAGAAGACAATGATTAAAGTTTAGATTGATGAAATTATAGATAGTAAACTAAAAATGTAATACCCAAAGCAATGCGGTAATAGCCCCACGGCTTGAATCCATATTTTTTCACAAATCCGATAAAAAACTTTATGGCCAGCAATGCAACAATGAAAGCAATAATGTTTCCAACCGAAAAAAGGAGGATATGTTCTTGAGATTCTAAAATCATTTCATATCCTTTTTGTTGGGTTTTGCTAAATGTTTTTAGAAAAATAGAATACAAGGTAACAGCCAACATTGTAGGCACTGCCAAAAAGAAAGAAAACTCGGCTGCCGTTTCTCTGTTAAGGCCTTGCTGCATACCGCCAATAATTGAGGCTGCACTTCTGCTTGTGCCGGGCATCATTGCCAAACACTGCCAAAAACCAATAATAACTGCTTTTTTGTTGCTAATCTCTGTCTCTTGGGTAATTGTTCCTTTTTTGAAAAAAGAATCGATAAATAATAGAACAACACCACCAACGATTAACGCAATCGCTATAGGCACAGGTTTTTCCAACACTTGTTCTATGGCATCGTCAAATAATTTACCTAAAACCAAGGCCGGAATCACCGCTAGAAATAGTTTTGTGTAAAAAGGCAATACATTTGAATTGAAAAACTTTTTCCAATATAAAACCACCACTGCCATAATAGCCCCAAGCTGAATGGAGACTTGAAACATTTTTACAAAATCATCGCCTTCATTGCCAAAAATAGAGCTTAATAAAATCATGTGCCCAGTGGATGAAACCGGCAAAAACTCTGTTAGGCCTTCAACAATAGCAATAAGAATGGCTTGAAATAAATCCAATTTTTAATCCCTTTTTTGTTGTTCGCCTTCTTTGTCTTTTGGGGTGTATAAAATAGAAACAACACCAACCCCAAATCCTAAAAGAACAACGATTGGCGCAACGGTAATTTTTCTAGCAGCATCAAAAGGAAGGTCTTTTCCGCTAGCCATTATTAAAAATCCTATTACTAAAATAACAGCACTTGCTATTAATAAGATGTAGTTCTCTTTTTTGAAAACAAAGAAATTGCTTTTTGCTGGCGCAGCGTTTTTGTTGGTTATCTTTTGCTTAGACATAATGTTTTTATTATAATATTGTGTTGATTAATAAAGTTGATCGATTTTAAGTTTTAAGTATCGTTTGGTTGAAAAATAAACGCTAATTAGCGAAATTACAATTGCCAAACCCAAAAGCACAAGTGCCATGATGGCATATTGGCTTATGAATTGATGCCATGTGTTTAACTGTAAATTTGACTCTAAAAAATAGACCAAGGCAGCCAACATAGTTATAGAAATTAATGTTGAAACAATGGCATAAGTCAAATACATGTTGATAAAAGGCTTGATAATAAACCAATCTGAAGCGCCAACATACTGCATACTTTTTATAATGAATCTGCGGGCAAACATATTGATTCTTACTGTACTGTTAATTAATGCCAAAGCAATTATTAGAAATAAAGAGGCTAAAATTAACAATACTCTTTCTACGGAATGGAAGTTTTGATTGATTTGAGACAAAATATTTTTTCCTAAATCATCTTTTGCGAAAACCACATCGTCAATAAAAGCTGTTTTTAACAATGATTTTTCCAATTCCTGCATTTTTTCTTCGTTGGCGTAGTCTGCGTTGATATTCAATTTTAGAGAATGGGGAAATGGATTATATCCCAATGTTTTAATAAAATCTTCGCCTGTTTTTTCTATTTCTTTTTTTGCTTCAATATCCTTGTCTATAAATGTGGATTTTAGCACAAAAGGTCTTGCTTTTATAAGTTTTTCAACATCTAAAGTTTGTTCTTTGGTGGCATCGGCAGAGAAATAAACATAAACTTCAAAATTATTGCGATAGAAAGTTGCCAAATGTTTGGCATAAATGGAGACCAAGCCAAGGAGGCCAACTATAAACAATACCAGCGTCATACTGATGATTGTGGGCCAGAAGGAAGTTCTTTTTTTATATTTAGGTTCTTTAATCAAAATTTAGAGGTGCAATTTATGGATTTTTTTTGAAAGATGAATGTTCCTTTTTGTTTAAATTTATATTTTACTAAAAAATGTACCATAGTTTTAAATTGCAATGGGTGCTTTTATACCTGCATGCGGCTGGTAGTTTTCTAATGTAAAATCCTCGAATTTAAAATCAAAAATTGATTTCACTTCTGGATTTATTTTCATTGTAGGGTAGGGCATTGGCTTGCGAGACAGTTGCAGTTCTACTTGTTCAAAATGGTTGTTGTATATGTGTGCATCGCCAAAAGAATGGATAAATTCTCCGTTTTCTAAGCCACAAACTTGGGCAATCATCATGTTTAGCAACGCATAAGAAGCAATATTGAAAGGTACGCCTAAAAAAATATCGGCACTTCTTTGATACAATTGGCAAGATAATTTTCCATTGGCAATATAAAATTGAAACAGGCAATGGCAAGGCATGAGTGCCATCTTTGGCAAATCGCTAGGGTTCCATGCTGTTACAATCATTCTGCGGCTGTCTGGATTGGTTTTTATGGTGTTTATTAATTCTGCAATTTGATCTATGACGGTGCCGTCTGGATTTGCCCAACTGCGCCACTGTTTGCCATAAACGGGTCCTAAATCTCCGTTTTCATCGGCCCATTCGTTCCAAATCTTTACCCCATTCTCTGTTAAATATCCAATATTTGTAGAGCCTTTTAAAAACCAAAGCAATTCATAAATAATCGATTTTAAATGTACTTTTTTAGTAGTAATCATTGGAAATCCTTTATTCAAATCAAAACGCATTTGATAGCCAAACACACTTTTTGTACCCGTGCCTGTGCGGTCGTTTTTTAAGGTGCCATGTTTATATACATGTTCTAAAAAAGTTTCGTATTGATTAAACATGGTGCAAATTTAAACTTTTTGAAAATGAACTAGTAAACAAATTTTGAACGGCTAAAAAATTTCTAATTTAATAGAAAAACTCTTCTTTTTTTCTGAAGTTTCGGGAGTCGAATAGGTAGGTGAATCCAATGCCTAAATAGGTGCCTCTTTGGGCAGACATAAAATCTCGGGTGTTGTTGTTTGGATTGCTAAAAACCGATAATTCATTGGCGGTGGCAAGGCTGTATCTATACATAAAACTAAATACCATGGTGTTTTTTACCTTGTCTGTACGGGTAAATTCAACGCCTGCGTTCAGCATTGGATATATTTTGTGTTTAAAATTTTCTTTTACTATAAATGTACCGTTTTTGTTGCTCAGGGTTTTACTTGATGCTGTAATATTGTTGCAAATAGTGCCGCCCAAAACAAGCCTTGCTTCTGTTTTCGACATGCGTTTGATTAAAAAATGGAAATTAAGTGGAATTTCAAAATTGCTTAAGTTTCTTTTCAAAACACTGCCGTTTCTGTTAGTATCGTTAAAAATTTTGTATCCTTTCGACACAAAAAATGCGCCAGCACTCATAGAGAAAAAAGGGGTAAACCCATAGCGCATGGTAAGTCCGGCACCAAAACCCGCTCTATATCGGGTGTTGTAATTAAAAGGCAAATCGTCAACAGGGATAGCTCCGCCTCTTACCAAATAGGCAGAAGGGCCAATTTTGAAGCCATCTTGGCCATAAGAATATTGACTAATAATGCTAAAAATCAGGGTAAATAAAACATGTTTAAACATTGTTTCAAACCTACTATTTTTTATTGAAAAAAAACAATCTTATTGTTTAAAAACATTTATCCATTTTTTAAAACTATAAATGATTCTCGAAAAAGGTTTTTCGGGCTCGTTGTTTTTAGCTTAATTTTGCACTTTATTTTTACACCAACGCTTTGAACCAACAGAACCAATCTTCGTATTTCCATCAATTTGGACTTTTAATGAACAATATGCCCGCTGAAATAATGTATGGCGCACAAATTAAAAACCAATGGTTTACGCCTGCAAACATCAAATTTGCGGCCGAAAGTTGGCACAAAGCCTTGCAAATGTACGATATTGAAAACTGGCTTAAAGACAACCACGCAAGCAGCAGGGCTAAAAAAGTGGGGATTATTATGGCGGGAAATATTCCAATGGTGGGGCTGCACGATTTGTTATGTGTTTTGGCCGCTGGGCATCATGCGATGGTGAAATTATCGGGTCAAGATGAAGTTTTGATGCGATGGGCGATTGAGAATTTGAAAAAAACGAATCCATCATTTGAAATTACAATTACGGATAGCCTAAAGGATATAGATGCCCTGATAGCAACGGGTAGCAATAATTCTTCGCGCTATTTTGAGTATTATTTTAAGGACATTCCGATTATCATTAGAAAAAATCGAACTTCAATTGCGGTCTTGAATGGGCTGGAAACAGAGAAAGAGTTATTTGCTTTGGCCGATGATATTTTTACGCATTTTGGGCTTGGTTGCCGAAATGTAACGCACTTGCTTTTGCCAAAAAACTTTGAGCTAAAGCCACTCTATGATGCGTATGACAAGTATATTGACATTGTGCATCACAATAAATATTATAATAATTATATGTATCACAAATCGATTTTATTGATGAATTTAACGAAGCATTACGACAATGGTTTTATGTTGTTTCAAAACAAAACCGATTTGCATACGCCTATTTCTACATTGAATTATCACTTTTATAATTCGGAAAATGAAGTGCTTGATTACATCGCTGAAAACGAAGCCGACATTCAATGTGTGGTGAGTAAGATGCCTGCAATTTCTCATAAAATCGACTTTGGAAACACACAATTGCCCAGCCTGAATGATTATGCTGACAATGTGAATGTTTTAAATTTTTTAAAAGAAATTTAGTTTAATTGAGAATTAAGAATTGATAATTAAGAATATTCTAAATTAAAAGAATCTATTCAATCAAAACCCGATAAGCCCCTGCCAAAGCCGAAAGGTTGGTAACATTCAAATAAGGACTGCCCACGGGATTGGGACCAAGGAGTTGGATGTAGTTTGCGGGCATTGTTGTATTGGATGCTACCAAAACCCCAGATGTGACGGGGTCAAGCTCATTTTGTTGTATGCCAAAATTCAAAGTTTGGGGGCCATTGTTTGTGAGGGTGAACTCCGTTTTGGAATTTATGCCTTTTTTTTCTATATTAATGGTTTGATTCGCAGAAATAACACCCATAATACTTCCGTCATTGGGTTGACTGCTGTTGCGAATGAAGCTCTGATCAAAATAATCTTCCAACATTGAGGTGTCGCCTATGTTATTGCTTGCTATAATGAGCAAATTTTTCATAAGTTGGATACTCAAGTTATGCCGAGCGATGGCCGTGGCCGATTTTAGAGCCTCAACGGTTCCTATTTTAATCAATTGTTCTGTGCGAGCGGTCGTGTAGTTTTGCTTTATAGCGGTAAATTCGGGCAGGAAACTAGGCGGCAAATCTGCAACAATGGCCGTAGCGGCAGCAACCACACGATGCATAAGCATCTCTACATTCGCTTTGTTAGCGGTGCTATATTCTGTTAAGCCCAATGGAAAAAATGTTTTGTAAGTAGCACTTTTAATTCCAAAGATGCCACGAATAATGCCTTCTTTTTGACTAATTAAAGCTTGAAAATCTGCAAAAATAGTGTCGGTAGCAATTGTTTTTCCTTGTTTGTTTGCAACTGCAACATCTTCGCTATTAATTGCATTTTTATAGGTTAACAAAGTCGTTTTTGTATCTAAAAGGATTATGTCGTATGTGCCGCTATGGTTAGATGCCTCTAAACGAGAAACATGGCTTTTGCCAAATTTATTCATATTGCTATCCGAGATTTCTTTTGTTTCAAAAATGTTTTTAAAAAAGGTTTTCAAGTTCATCATAATGCTATAAATATTTAATTTGTAATGCAAAATAAAACAATGTTTTATAAAAAAACAAATATTTATAGCATTATTTTTTTTTTGAAGGGTGTAATTTTTTTAAACTATGGTGTTCTGATAATACTTTATGTTACAAATTTTAATTTTATGAGTGTAAAATATTTTTAGGATGAATGCAAATTAAAGTATTAATGAACTTCTGAATATAAGGAAGCTTATGCTAATGGTTATTTAAGCTATTCTTAATTTTTAGAATAGTATGCTAAAGATTATTTATGGCGTTCGTTATTTGTGCAATAGGGTAAAGTATAATTTTTGTGGGCAAATAGTTTTTGGCAAAGCAAATACCTTTTTTGGCTTTGTCATTCTGAGGAACGAAGAATCCCTGCTAATGAATGGGGACTAGCATTTCAATATTTTGAGTGTCAATCAGTATGTGAGATTCTTCGTTCCTCAGAATGACAGAACCCACAA
>Ga0105050_10001278_pt1 | contig 38038 bp, 34 predicted proteins | sample FRY01_FD_78088 | JGI IMG/M metagenome (GOLD analysis project Ga0105050, IMG submission 78088) | Freshwater microbial communities from Lake Fryxell liftoff mats and glacier meltwater in Antarctica - FRY-01 | ecosystem: Environmental > Aquatic > Freshwater > Ice > Glacier meltwater ...
AAAATAATTTGAAATATGTAAAAAACTAAAAAGGACTCTTAATTTAGAGTCCTTTTTAGTTTTTTACATATTGTTTTTCACTTACGTGTTTGAATTAGGACGCGCTTAATCACGTTTTTTAAGTTTTGATTATTTAATTCTACTAACCATTCTAGAAGATTATTATTCCATCTTTGAGGGTGAAAAGTAAACATTATTTTATTTGGCAATTTATTATTGTTAAGCGCAGTAATAATTTGATTTGTTTTAGAAAATTTTTGAGTGAATTTTGTTGTTACTTTATCTCTTACACTAAATTTTTCGCTATTCCAAGTTCTTCCTGTATCTGTTAGGTAAAACACTTCATTAAAGTCTGTATCGAAATAGGGTTCGGCTATGATACCAAGTGTCTTATAATCATTTGTTTTCCACAAATCTTTACTATCGTATTTTGAAAGTGGACTTCCATGCATGCAGATAGTTGAGACGGGCGTCAGTTTTCTTAATAAAACCAAATTTTTTCTAAAGTCTTCAAATGCTAATTTTATGTTTCCTTTTGTTGTTGTGATATTTTCGTAATGATATCCTATTTCATGACCAAGTGAGCTAATTTTTTTTATTATTTCTTCATTCCAACTTTCCTTTACAGCTCGAAAGTAAAATACCCCTGTAATACCTAATTCGTTTTGAATTGAGGCAAAGAGAAGTGAGTTTTTAGGTTTTAAATCAACATCATGCCTGAGAATAATCACCTTTTCTTTTGGGTTTTCAATAAAATCCTGATAAGTTTGAAATTCATAACCAGCTTCTTTCATTGAATTTAATAGTTCTTTATATTTTTGAATTGTAAAATCCATTACTTAAAATTGTTTTGATATTTAGAATCGTGAGCAATTATTTTTTTAGATTTTGGAAATTCTTCAATATACCAAGCTAAAAAACTTGACGCATCAATTTTGTCAGCTAAATAAATATCTTTATTTTCATTCATTTTTTCTTTCAATTGTTTATTACTCAGAAGTTCTACCCCTTTTTCGATTGCTTTTAATTGGTCGTTTTTATCGCTTTTATAGGAATAAAATAAATCGTATTTCATCAGATCTAACGCATTTCCAGACCAATTATCATTTAAGAAAATTGCAGGTGAACCTAAAACAGAGCTTTCAGCTGCCATAGATGCCCCTTCTCCAAAAAACAGTGATGAATAGTACAAAGCATCATGCATTTTGTTAAATGGTATTTTTATTCTCAAAGGCTCGATTTCTGCTGGTAATTCTCCTTCTGCAGAGATGAATACTTTTGCGAATTTTGAAAATTCTTGAACCGCTTTAATTTTATTTTCGTCACTGAATCCAGTAAGCCCTTTATCATGGTATGCTTCCCAACTAACAAAACGAAGAATTACAAATTTTTCATCTTTTGAAATATTTAAATAATCATAAATTGATTCGTTTGGTTGAAAATGATTCTGGTGGAGGTAAAATAACTCAATGTTGCTTTGAATTTTAATTTGATCTTTTCGTAAATCTCTTTTAAACGTAGTTGAAGTAATTAGAGAATCTAAAAGTTTTGTAAAAATAGTGTCATATATCCCTGAACTTTCTGTATCAGCAAGTCCAATGTGTCTTTTTCTCGCCAATTTGCCTGCAATTGCAGCAAAAGGAGAAACTCTTGAAACAATAAAATCCACTTTTTCTTTTCTAATTATTTTATAAATTATTGCAGAATTTGTGAATAAAGCTTTTAATTTTGAAAAGAAACCTTTTGAGGGACGTAAAATTTCATAAGCTTTAATTCCATAAAGTTCTAGAAGTTCAAAGCTAATATCTTTTTTACTGGATACCCAAACAATTTTATGTCCTTTATCTTCAAGTAATTGCTTAACAATTCTAAAATTATGTATTTGAGCAGGATGTCCTGTTACGAAAAGTAGTGTCATCGGGTTTTAAAAATTTTAAATAAGAGCAAGAAATACATAAATCCTGGTTTTCTGTCCCCTTTTGGAAATAGTGCGTTTATTTTCTTTTTTGGTATATTTTTAAATATAGATTTTAATTTAACACGACCCAATAAAAGGCCTTTAATTCCAAAAAATATATTTGTAATTGGGTTAAACCAAACTGTTCCTATTTCGTAATCACTAATTGTTGAAATTTCTTTTTTTTGTACGAAATCAAAAGCTATTTTAGCATAATTTACTCCACAAGCTTTTGCTAATCCAACCCAAAGCCAGGTTCTAGCATTGATTTCTATTAATTTATACTTCTGATCACGAATGTCCAATAAATATTCAATTTCACAAATCCCAGTGTAATTTAGCGCTTTCATAAGTTTTCGAGAAGGCGCAATTAATTCTTTCTTTTCGATACTTTCAGCTAATGTGGCTGTTCCAAAACGCAATGGATGTTCTCGTAGTTTTACACCAATCCATTGTGCTTTAATCTCACCTTTTACAGCGAAACACGTGAAGGATATAGTTTTACTTTCCTCATTTAAAGGCAATATTTCTTGCGTAAACGTTTCATTTAGCGGAACTTTACTTTCCAGGTTCATTAAATTATTTTCTAATTCTTGAATTGAATTTGAAATAAGGACTTTGGTTTTTGTCTTTTTATAAAAACTTAGACCATTATTTCCTTTTGTTATTAATGGAAAAGTTAACGTTGTTTTTGTACATTCATTAAAATGATTGTATGTTTCATATTTTGGATAATCAACACGAATTGTTTCTGCTATTTTTAATAATTCAACTTTATCATATATTTTTAAAACTGTTTCTATGTTTTCAGTTATTAATTTAAATTTTGAAAATAGAATTTCTTTATTTTTTGAAATTGTATAAACTGCATGGTCATTTGACGGTAATAATAACCAATTTTTTAGGTCGTATTTATCCGATAATTTCACTAAAAAATCAATAAATTCATTTGTGTTAAAATCAGGACAAATAATAAATTGTTCGCAATATTTGGAATAACGTGCAACACAGTTAGATTTATCAATTACCCAAACAGGAATTCCACATTCACCAAGAGATCGAACATTTGAAAGTCCTTGGACATGACCTTCGATAATTATAACTCCAGCTTCTCTATTCATAAATTTTCATTATTCTTTTGGCAATCGACCGTGAATCGAGTTGCAACTGGTTAATTTTTTCAAGACCGTTAGTATATTTTTTTTCACGGTTAAAATTTAGTGCTTTTACAATTGAACCTGCAATTACCTCTGGATTGAAATCAGTTACATAACATCCTTCAACATCCGCCAAAAGCCATGCGATATCTCCTACATCTGTTGCAACTATTGGACGATTGCATGCCAATGATTCTTTGATTACATTAGGCGAACCCTCCCATTTTGATGTTGACAAAATACAAGCTGATGTTTTAATTTCATGAATGATTTCTGTGTGTTCGACATTGAAAATCACTTTTAATTTTAGTGATGGAATTTCTTTTTTCGCTAATTCAATCGCTTTTTTTGCTAACTCTATGTTTTTCGATTCTCTGGTAGGATCAGCAGCAAATAGCACTTTGTTTTCATCAGGTGATTCTTCATTTCTGAATTTATCCAATTGAACACCATTTGGAAGAATAATAAATTGCTTCAAACCTAAATTCTTTGCCATTTGTTCACTTTTTACAATAGTCGCATACCAAAGTTTAGATGAAAAGAAATTGGTCAAACTTCGCTTCCATCCTTTCATTTGAGCATCACTACCCATTAAGGATACAACGATTTTAGGTCGGTTTTTAATAATTAATAATATAGCTAAACTTGCTGCAAATGCAGACAATGAATAATGAGCATGAACAATAGTTGGATTTTGCTTTTTAACAGCTCTATAAATTGGAAAAACAGCTTTTAAATAACCAATAACTCCTTTTTGAGCAACCAAAAAAAAAGAAATTTGACATCCTTGCTCAATTAACGAATCAGCCTGATTTTTAACCAAAATACTTGGCTTCCCATTAGATTTATTACCGCTACAAATAAATAATACTTTCAACCTAGTTTTTTAATTTGGTCAATAATTCAATTGCAACTTTTAATCTCAAGTCATAACATTCATTAGTGTTAAAATCACCAGATTCAAATTCCCATTGATTATGTTTATAAATATATCTTCCTACACTGTTATTGACTTTCATTTGATAAGCATCTGATTGTCCAAAAATACATTGCATCTCGTTTACTAAATAACCATTCCTAGATTCGAAAACGTCTACAGCTTGTGAATATAATTGATGTTTATCTGTAATATTTTTTACAAAATCCAATAATTCTAAAGGTGGATTTCCGTAATCTTTTAACAATGAACCACTTGTCATATTTCCAAGCATCAATTTTTTATGTGCAAAAAATGATTCTCCCATTCTTACCACTCTCCATTCAAAAGAATGAGGAACGTATTCTTGAAACAAAACAAAATCTTTTTGAGCATCTAATGCTCTTGCTTTGTAAATATCTATTTTTTTGAAGAGTGTTTTAGGTTTACTTAATAAGCGAAATCCTCTTTGCAAAATCTTTCCTTTTTTTAGATTTGGACCTACTCTTTTGGTGGCTCCTTTACCTGAGAAAGTAGATTGAATATAATTGGTTAATTCTTCTTTGTTTTCTAAAATAACCACGCCGCTACCCGATGCGCCAATATTTGTTTTTGCAACAAGTGGAAATTTAGATTCTTTTATACTCCAGTCAATCGCTTCTTTTTCAAAATAGAAAACGTTCGTTTTTGGATGTGGGATTTTATTGGCTTTCAACCAGTAAGAAAAATATTTTTTGTTTTCATATATTAAAACTTCCTTTAATGCAGGAAAACAAAAATAGTTGAGTTCATTGACAAGAATTGAAAGACGTTCGTCGTAAAGGATTTTAAAAGGAGACGTTAGACCTGCTGGTCTAGTTAATAGAATTTGAGGCTTAAAATTTTCTATTAATTCCAACCAATTTGCCTTGCTAATGTCAACAACAATGTATTCTAAATTTATTTTTTTACATGCAATTTCCCATTTTTGTTCAGAACCTGCAATTTCGTTTGTTAAAATGGTAGCTTTCACGGAAGTGTTTTGTTTTTATTTATTAAATCGAAAAAAATTGGGTTTGAAAACTTATGCCAGAATCCTTCTGTGGTTTTAAGTTGAGTGTCATTCAATTGGTTTAAATATTTTTCTTTATCATAGATTTTCCAAATGTCCTCTGAAATTTCAGCTGACTTTTCTTTGACAAAATCAATGTACCATTCGTTATATGAAAAGGAAGGATAATTTTTTAATTTTTTAATATATTTTTGCCATATTCGTTTTATTATATAATTAACATTTCCTTTTAAAAAATCTTTCGGTGCATAACCATTCGATAATTCAAAGTCGAGTAGGGGGGCATAAAATTTCCCAATTAATTCGCAGTATAATTTTGGGTGCTCTAGAAAACCTGTTTTCTTTCCAAGTTTACGCATAAAATGATGTTTAGTAAGTGTTAACTTCTCTAAATATGATTCTTGTAAATAAACAGGAACAACAGAATCCACAAATTTAGAATACAAACGAATATCTTGTTGATGATGAATTTTACCGACTAATTCATTTACAAAATATAATTTATTCAAATCCGAATTTTCTGACATCCAAGGTAAAGATTTTATTTCTTTTGTTAACTCTAAAATCTCAGCGTCATTTAAATCTAAAAAATACCTGCTTAATTGTTTTTTGATATTTTCACCAAATGATAATTTTGACTCATTAAAATCTTCAAAAAATGGAGATGCGAAGTAATCATTATAAGATAATCCTCGAATGTTTTCACCACCTAAATGACCTGTAAAAAGAACTTTCAGAGTATGTTTTTTATTTAATTCGGAAATAGCTGCTGTTCGGTGTGCTCTGTGTAAATGAGCGTTTCCTTCTTCCAATTTAATAGTCTCATCTACCCATTTGGAATACCATTCTTTAGTTGGTTTTTCAGTTGCAACATTATAATAAGTTAGTCCAAGTTTTTGGCAAATAAATTTTGCAATTTGAATATCTCTATTTTTTTCATTTCCATAGGTAAAACAAACAGGTTTGATTCCAAGATGTAAAAGTGCAGCTAAAATCACGCGAGAATCAAATCCGCCAGTTAAGGTTAATCCAATTTCATCATTAGAAAACTTAAGTGTATTCCGTTTAATTATTTCAAGAATTTCCTTTCCTAAATCGTTTTCTGAAAGTGAAATAGGATTTTGTAAATTTTCCCACAACTTATCTGTGAAGTAAGTTTTCGCTTTTAGTATTTCTGAAACGTCATGGTGAAATAGGCTAAATAATGCGCTATTTTGCTTGTTTATTTTCACTGATTGCTATGATTTTTTTTCTTAATAAAGTTAAGGACAATCCCATTAATGCTCCTAAATAAAGCAATATGTAGCCTCTTTGATTTACCCCTTGCATAGTTCCACCAATGGAAAGGAACGCTTGGACAGCTATTAAAGAAGTAGTTGTTGCAAATATTTCTTTAGAAATAGGCGTGTAACCTAGCAGTTTTTTATAAAATAATTGTCCTCGAATTATCTTAACATAAACACCAATAAAAAGAAGTAAACCTATTATTCCTGCTCCACCAAGCATATTCGAATAATCGACATGCAGCATTCTTTTTCTACCCTGAAAATCCTTTTTCATAAAGACATCATAACCGAAGAAAACCCGTCCGATATTGTCGAATGTTTGTTCAATTGTGTATTGAATCTCAAGTAATCTACCTTCACTTTCATTTTCTTGTAATTGATCAACCGTCATTGAAACACGGTCCTGTCTTGCTTCAAAACGCTTTTCAATTATTGGCACATAATAAGGAGAACTAATGAAAAGCAGCAGTAAAATAACAGGGATACTTTTTATCAATCTTGTTTTGTAAGGTGTAAATATAGTATAGAAAAAGAAACCAAAACTCATAGCTAAAATGGCCGACCGTTTCATTCCTATAAGTACAGTAATAACACCTATTAATAATGCTATTAATGCAATTGTTCTATACTTATTGTCAGTTTCAAATCGCAAGTATAATGGAATTCCAATAATAAAAATCACAATTGATTTTGTAATGTTTACACCAGATTCACCAAAGAAAACGGAATCATCTTGATAGCTTTGTTTACCAATGCCAATCACATTTGAAAAAGCAAAATAGATAACAATCGAAACAACACTAATTAAAAAAGCTCTTTGTAAATATAAAAATCGAATAGGACTTGTTATGAAATGAATACCAATTACGAACATCAAGCTTGAAATCGCAAATTTATTGAATATGTAAAAAGAAGTAGAAGGCTCTTCCGAAAACCAACATAATATGAAAATGTAAAATGTGTACACCATTACTAGATTAGTATCTTGTCGCCCTTTGTATTGAGTGACTAAAAACCATGCTAAAAAGAGGGTTAGAATCACGCCACGAATCATCCCAGGATTTAAAGAACCCGGGAAAAAAGGTGTGGCAATAGAGGATAATACATTCAGTATTGGAATAAAAAGAAAAAAATAAAAAAGTTTATCAAATTTTTCTTTAATCATTTACTGCTGATTTATGTCTAATTGTTATTTTAGTTTTGGGTTGAGATTGAATAAAGCCAAAAACTTCTTGAATTGCTTCAAATGGGAAGTTTAATAAATCACTTTCATCAAATTGCCAGTAATCATATTTATAAACCGAATTTTTGTCCATCATTGCCATATTGTATAGTGCCGAAGAATAAAAGGAAACAAAAATTTCAGGCTTTTCAATTTGCTCATCAAACAAAATGCACTCTATAGGTTTATTAAAGCTTTTCGTTAACCAGTGGCTTGGAATATAATCTAAAGTTGTTGAACGATGAGAAATATAGTAACATGTAAAGTTTCGTGACTGGTAAAAACTAAAAATTGAATCAATTAAGGAAATATAAACCTCTTTTTTCATCATTTTTTGAAAAATTAATGGTTGACCAATAAAAAAAATTGATCTCGTTTTATTACCTTCTTTAAATTGCTTACTGAGGTATGAATAATCATGCAAATAATTTTTTTTTTCACTTTCTTTTAGATTAAAATTGGTGTAAAAAGTGATTCGATCCCATTTTAAGTCAAAATTCAATTTTAATATAAAACGTTCAATTTTTCCAATTTTACTACTCAAAAGCGTAGTTTTGATTGAGTCCAAGTCCGTTTTTTTGATAGTATTGATAGTGACAAAACCATCATCTAAAATGTAAATAGCAGATTTCGTCTTTCGGAAAAGATAAAAAAACCAATTAGTATGTATGTTTCCCCAAAATATCAAATCATCGTGTTTAATTGAATAAAGTATTTTATCCAACTTCAGTTTACGATTAAAAACATTTAAAGCATTAAATAACGGATTATTTTTTGATTTACTAAATTCTTTCCAAGGAAACTGAACGCTTTTCCAAAAGTCATATTCTAAAATAGATTCAATTTGAGATAGGGTTCTGTGAAAATCGCTCAAAACAATTAAATGATGTTCATCTGATTGAAAATTATCAGTATTTCTAGCTTCAAGAGCATTCAAATACTGAAGTGGGGTACGAACAAAATAAAAATTGCTTTTCATTTACTTTCGAAACGAGTGTTTGATATTTCTCAATGTGTTTTTCGATAAATAACCATTTAAAACAATTTCGATACTTAACAAAATAGTTTTTATCACTTTCTTACTTTCTGATGCTTCCCTTATTCCATACATCATTTTTTGTTTTTTAAGGTATGAACGTTCCTTATTATCAAGGTTGTAATGTTCAATAGCAACTTCCATGAACTTAATATAATTTAAAAAAAAATGTTGTCGTTTTGAAAAGTCTTTTGATTTACTTGCCGATTCGGTCATAATTCTGTAGGTAGCAGTATCAACCGCTAAATACATAATTTTTCCATGATCTCTTGCGTGTAAAATCATTTGTATGTCACCCGCAGATACCATATTTAAAGGGTCAAAACTTTTCAGAACTTCAGATTTAAAAAAATAAGTGGACGTTCTCAAAATTTTTATTTGATGTTCAAAAAAGTTATCAAGTTCAACCGTTTTATTTTCAAGTTGTTTTTTTACATTCATATTAAAGGCCGATTTTTTAGTGCCTTGGTCTACATATAATTTTGTGAAGTCTGTTGTAACAGTTTTAAATTCTGGATTTTCTATTAAAAAATCGTGTTGGAGTTGTAATTTTTTAGTGTTATGCCAAAAATCGTCCCCTTCACAAAAAGCAATATATTCACCTCTGCACATATCAACCGTATAAAGTTGATTAAACATGCCATTCGGACTACCATTGTCAATTATTTTATTCTCTTTATTGTGCAAGAAAAGTCGTAATATATTTGGGTATTTATTTGCGTAGTCAATACAAATATTTCGCGTATTATCGGTAGAATCATCTTCCCCAATCATGATTTCAATATCAAAGTTAGTTGCTTGGCTAATAATGCTTTCAATACATTGTGCAATATAATTTTCATGATTGTACGTCATGATAACAATACTCACTTTTGGATTTAAAGGCACGCTGTTTTTATATTCAATTACTGGTTTGTTGATTGTTAATTTTTCGATTATCATAATGAATAAAATGGTTTGTTAGTTTTAAAATTTGCTTTGTAATCGTTCTTTTAGTACGTTTTTGATAATTGAAATAGTGTTTAAAATGTAAAATAACCCTTCGTTTTTAAGTACCCAATTAATGAGAAGATAAAAAAGTAAATAAATAATTGCATAAATTATTCTTGTCGCAAACTGATTTAAATCTAAATATTCGAAAATGACTATACCAGGAATTAAAATCAAAAAACCATTCAAAAGATAAAGTAAATGTTTGGATTGAGATAGATTTAGCTGTTTCTTTAAAATGTTAATATTTAGAAGTGAGCTTATAAATTTTGATATAACCCAAGTTACTGTAAACCACCAAATGGTTGAGTACATAGCAAAGATAAAAGGGATTAATTCAACAGATTTTCGAACAATTCCGAAAAAAAAGTTCTCCTTTGCTTTCCCCTTACTCATTAATGCATTCCACATAAGTGAATGTAAAGGCATATTACAACTTGCAATTATTAAAATTTGAAAAATTGGAATAGAGTTTTGCCATTTATTACCAAAGATTAATAGAATGATGTCTGCACCAATAAAATACAGTAAACCAGTCAACATATAGCTAAAAAATGAGATAATGGAAAACATACGAAAATAGATTTTTTCGTACTCCTTTTCATTATTTTGAACTTTACTTAAAACAGGAAACAGAACTCGAATTATTGAAGTAGAAGAGTATTTCGTTACTTGATCAACTAAAGTTGAAGCTCTTGAATAATAGCCAACGATTGAAGGCGAATAAAATTTCGCTAATAATAATACATCCAAACGAATAAAAATGTTATTTAGAATCCTTTCGAAAAAGGCATAAACACTGAATCCTATTAATCGTTTTACTTCTGACATGGAAAAAAGAAAACTAGGTTTCCAAGTAGAGGTTGACCACAATAAAATGGTACTGAGAAATCCAAAAGATAATGTTTGGACAACAAGGCTGTAAACTCCCCAATTTTGGTAAGCGCATACAATACCTAATGTTCCACTAATTATTGAAGCAACAAAAGTTCTTAAAGTGAGCGCTTTAAAATTTAATTCTTTATTTAAAATAGTGTTTTGTACTCTATTGAATGAATTAAAAATAAAAACTAGGGAAAGCCATCTGACAAGATCAGTTACCAACGGGTTATCATAAAATTTACCAAGAAGTGGCGCAATTAAAAACGTTACTATTGTTAAAATTGCACCAGCAATTATGTTGAAAAAGAAAATCGAACTGTAGGTTGTTTGCGTATTTTTCTGACTTTGAATTAGCGCAGAAGAGAAGCCAATATCTATAAATACACTGCTAATACTTATAAATGCCATAGCCATTGCAATCAATCCAAATTGCTCAGGCCCAAGTAAACGAGCCAAAAAAATCGAAACAATAAAACTGTTACCTTGAATAAAAACACGTCCTAGGATATCCCATGAGAACGCTTTTATTGTTTTGTTTTTAAGTGAACTCAATAATTTTTTTTTGAATTAAAAATTCTGCGTATTCCCAATCAATTGGCTCATCTAAATCTACTGAATTGTTAGTTGGCATCACATATTTCTTGATATTTTTAAATTCAGAGATTTCCGATTTTTGTATCGAAGAAACTTTTATGATATAAATGGCACCGTTATATTCGTAAACAGCTGGTAATTCTTGTCTTCCTTTAAAGTTTCCTTTTTTTGATTTCTCCAAGTATCCCTCGTCGTTTTCTTCAAATAAATTATAGTAAGGATTTGAATGAGATTGTTTTACGGAAACAACCATATCTAAATCACTATTAAACATTTCAAGTGCTTCAAGCAACTGTTTTGTTGTTCGAAAAGGCGATGTTGGTTGTAATAAAACAATAGTTTCAGGAAAATAACCATTGTTATTACTTTTCTTAATTACGTTTAGAATTACATCTCGCGAAGAGCTTGTGTCTTGTGCTAATTCAATAGGTCTAAGTTCAGGAACAGGAATACCAAAACCGATTACAGTTTGTTGAATTTTCTCGTCATCTGTTGAAACATGAATAATTTCTTTTTCAAAAAGACGAGATGCAACTTCAAGTGTGTAATTAATTAACGGTTTACCATTAAGTAATTTTATGTTTTTACCAAGAATCCCCTTTGAACCTCCTCGAGCAGGAATTATTACAAGAATTTTATCAAGTGGACTTTTCAAAATAATTTAAGTGTTTTAATATCTTCATTTGCGCGCTTGTAATCTTCATGCTTACCTATATCAAGCCAATATCCATGATGCGGAAAGCTTCTAACCACGTGATTGTTATTTATTAAATGTTCCATTAAATCGGTTGCATAAAAACATTGATTTTTAGGAATATGATTGAGCAATTCTTTCTTTATTAAATACATTCCGCCGTTAGAATAGTAGGTATATGTTGGTTTTTCTTTAAAGTTTATTACCTGTTGCTCATTAACTTCCAAAACAGCATAAGGAATATTTACAGTATACGGAATCGTGACGATACTTAAATCTGCATTTGATTTTTTGAAGTCTAAATAAAATAGCTCTAAGTCAACATTTGTCAACAGATCAGAATTACAAATTAGCACTGTGTCAGTTGAAAAATCGTTGATTAGACTAACAGAACCAATTGTCCCCATTGGGAATTCTTCATTAATTATTTCAATTGAAAAGTCAGAATTTTCTTTGGTTTTAGCAAATTCAATAATTTGTTCAGATAAGTAATTTACTGATAAATACGTTTTTTTAATTCCGTAAGTAAGTAATGAGTTTAGATTATGTTCCAGTATTGGTAAATTACCAACAAGTAATAATGGTTTTGGAATTGTATCGGTTAAAGGTTTTAAACGCTCGCCTTTTCCACCTGCCATAATTACAGCCTCGATGGGTAATCTTGATTTTGTTTGACTAAAGTTTAAAACATTAACTAATTGTTTTTTTTTATTTAGAATAGGAATTATTCCATAATTTTTTGATCTAAATTCAATAAGTTTTTCTAACGATAAATCATCGTCCTCAACTATAAATTTTGGATTTTTGTTGGCAACTAATGAAGCCAAATCACTAATTGAACTACCTTTAATTATTCCTCTTCTAACATCTCCATCTGTTAAGGAACCAATTAATTTATAATGTTCATCAACTACAAAAAGCAAAGCATCTTTTGCTAAAGCATCAAATGAGATTAATGCTTCTTTTATACTGCTATTTTCATTAATTAAATGTTTTTTCCAATCCATTGAATTAATTTATCTGAAGTCGTTTGAGAATTTTGTCAATTGAATCCTTTTGTAAATAAGGGTTTTCGTCTGTGTAATCTGAATGGATGTATTGCTCAACTAATTTTAGTATGTTTTGATGTTCAAATGGAGAGTGAATCACGTTTTTTGGTGCAATTCTTCCTCCTTGTCTATTTCCTAAATTAATTACAAATTTATTAAAAGTTGCTGCTTCAATTATTCCGCTAGAAGTATTTCCTAAAAGTATTCTACTATATTTCATACATGTAAAATAGGATTGAGTTCCAAAATTTTCAATCAACTTTATGGCTTGGTTTTCAGCATTTAATTCCAAGAAGAGACTTCTATATATTGAGCCATTTGTGTCTGCATTTGGCAGAGTTATTACAATCTGAAAATCATTTGACAAGTCTTTTAAAGCTTTCCTTACTTCAATTGCATATTCTACATTTCTTGTGATTGCAACTGTTTCTGGATGAACTGACACGAGTATAGTTGGTAAATTAAGATCTATATCCCATTTTGTGTAAAATTCTTCAATAGTCAATAAATCAATACTTTGGAGATTTAATAAACTAAGTGATCCAATTTTTTCGGTTGAATTATTTTCACCTAGTAGTTCGTGTATTTTAAGTTCATTTTCTCTTAAACTAGCAAAATGTAATTTTGATGCTAAACTAATTTGGTGGCGATAAACATTGTCAATTGCGCCTAAAGTTGTTTCTCCAGCGTGAATGTGAGCAAGGTTCACTTGAAAAGGAATGGAAGCATTAACTGCAGCAGCCATTTCAAATCGATCTCCGAGACAAAAAACCCAATCGTATTTGTTGAGATTCCAAAATCTAGCGAATAACTCAATAGTTTTTGCGTAAGATAAACTGATATCCAAAGGAGAATCACCTTCTAAAAGAGTATCAATTTCATGAATAATTTTATATTCATCTTTCTTAATTAGAGAAATAGTTAAACCAAAATTCTCTTTTAAATGTGTTCCAAAAGCGATAATCTCTAGTTCAATGCTCTTTTCTTTTTTCAAGCGATTTAGTAATGGAAGATAAATTCCGTAATCAGCCCTTGAACTTGTTAATACACCTACTTTCATTGAACATCCTCCCACTTTAAAGTTGAATCTGAATTTATGTTTTTTACTAACTTTTTACCAATTATAACATCAATTTTCATAGGAGAAATCCCATTACCTGGTCGTTTAATTGAAATATCGTCTTTTGAAATTACCTCTCCACTTTTCATATCTTTATTGATACAAATACTTTTTCGTGCTATTTCTATATTTTTAATTTCAGATTCACTCGCTTTTTTAATTCCATCACCAGAAAGTGCTAACTCAATATTTCGTATAGATTTAACCATCTGTTTTAATTCTTCTGGTTCTAATGATGCTGGATGATCAGGACCTGGTAAGTTTCGACTAATCGTAAAATGCTTTTCAATAACTGTTGCACCTAATGCGACAGCAGCTATTGGAACTTCAATTCCCAAGGTGTGATCTGAATAGCCAACTTTAACGTCAAATTCTTTTTGAATTGTTAACATTGCCTTGAGGTTGACATCTTTCATTGGCGTTGGATATTCGGTATTGCAATGAAGAATAGTTATTTTTTCTTTGGAAAGACCTTCATTTATTAACACTGAAATTGCATCTTGAATTTCTTCTAAATTTGCCATTCCAGTTGAAATAATAACTATTTTATTTTTTCTTGCAATATGTTGTAAATACGGCTTGTTGGTTAGTTCACCTGAAGGAATTTTAAAGAAAATTTGTCCAATACTTTCCAGGAAATCAACACTTTCCTCATCGAAACCTGTGGAAGCAAATTCAATTCCTTTTGAAAGTGAATAATCTTTCAATTTAAAATGCCATTCAAAAGGCAACTCTAGATTCTTTAGCATTTTTAATTGTGAATCATCAGAATTACCCGTGTTACATAGTTGATATTCTGCTTTTTTAGCAGTGGAATTAACTAGTTTTTCTGCTTTAAATGTTTGAAATTTTACGATATCTGCTCCAGCGTCAGAGGCAATGTCAATTAATTTTTTAGCATTTTCAAAATCACCATTGTGATTAACTCCAGCTTCAGCAATTATGAGTGTCCTAGTCATTTTTACGTAAAAATTTAGCTGGATTGCCTACGAAAATTGAATCATTAGGAATGTCTTTCAAAACTACTGAACCAGCGCCAATTATACAATTTTTACCAATTCTTATTCCTTGTTTGATAGTCGAATTTGCTCCAATAAAACTAAGTTCACCGATACTTACATTTCCGGCAAGTGTTGCTCCGGGGCCAATGTGAACGAAATCACCAATTTCCGCTTCGTGTTCAATTATGCAACCTGTGTTTAGAATGCATCCTTTACCAATCACAGAAGCGCAATTTATTAATACGCCAGCAGCCACTAAAGATGAATTACCAATTTTAGTTTTTAAACCGATGTACGCATTTTGGTGAATAAGGAGAAGTTCTTTGAGCTTTTTTGATTCAATAAATTCAACTATTTTTTTTCTAATTGAATTTTCACCAATAGCCGGAAACAAATATTGATTTGATTTTAATTTATTAAAATCGAAGTTCTTTTCGTCTCCGAGATATTCAAAATCAAATAAACAGTTGGAGTTACTTTTTAAATCGAAGTAACTATTTACTTCAAAATTTAGGGAGGAGATTGCGTCAATGACAGTCAAGGCATGCCCAGAATAACCAATTAGGATAATTTCCTTGGAATTGTTTGTCATTGAACTTTGTAGTAGTTTGTAATTAAAAAAGAACACTAGGAACTTCCTTAAAGCTCTTTTAGTGTTCTTTTAAGTTTTTGAAAATCCATCTTAATTTTCAAAAAGGATATTTCGTAATTATTTAGAATCTAATAAAACTACATTTTCCCAATACCATTTAACTGTCTCTTTTAATCCAGTTTTTAATGAAAATTTTGGGTCATAGCCTAATAAATTTTTCGCCTTGTCTATTGATGCCAACGAATGAGGAATGTCTCCTTTTCTATTTGGACCATAAATTGGTTCTAATTTTGAAATAGTTGAATCGAATTCCGCTAAATTGGTACGTAGTTCGTAGTATAATTCATTTAAGGTTGAGCTATCTCCAAAAGCAACATTGTAAACTTCATTTAGAGCCTCTTTGTTTTCTGTAAATAAAGCCAATCTATTTATTTGAATAACGTTGTCAATGTAAGTGAAATCGCGAGAGAAACTACCATCACCGTTTATAACGGGAGATTCTTTTTGCAATAGGTTTGCAGAAAATTTAGGAATTACCGCTGCATAAGCACCATTCGGGTCTTGTCTTCTTCCAAAAACATTAAAATACCTTAAACCAATGCAATCAATCCCGTAAGTTTTAGCGAAAACGTCCGCATATAATTCACTTACATATTTTGTGATTGCATAAGGCGAAAGAGGACGACCGATAACATTCTCTACTTTGGGTAAAATTTCAGAATCACCATAAGTAGAAGAACTTGCTGCGTAAACGAAACGTTTAATTCCCTCGTCTCTTGAAGAAACTAACATGTTTAAGGTTCCTCCGATATTTATTTCGTTCGTGGTAATTGGATCAGCGATTGATCTTGGCACAGAACCCAAAGCAGCAAGGTGTAGAACTAAATCTGCTCCTTTTACTGCATTTTTACAGTCCTCCAAATTACGAATGTCACCTTCGTACAAACTGAATAATGGTGAATCCATTAAATGAGCAATGTTTTCGCGTTTTCCTGTTAGAAAATTATCTAAACAAACAACTTCCAAACCTTCATTTACAAATGCTTCACATGTATTTGAGCCGATAAAACCTGCTCCTCCGGTAACAACTATTTTCATACAATTTATTAAATATGGCTTCGCCAACGTAACTCACATTTCAATTACTGAAAGTTACTTGTTACTAATTATAAACTAAGAAACTATACTAGTTTCTTAACAAAAGATTTGGAGACGTGTACTACGAATTTTTGCCCTAAACTTTCAATTTCAACAATCAACTTATGATTGCGGTTCACTTCAATAGAAGTGGCAATCAAACCTTTAAATGGACCTTTAGTTACCTCTACCAAATCTCCCGTTTCAATACTTGAAGTTTCCTCCAATTGATGTTCCGAATCTTGTTTTAACAAAATTCGTAGATTATTTATCTCAAAATCTCTTACAATTGCTGGTTTATTTTGGTAGTGTAATACCGAATGAAAACCAGGCGTATTGTAAATAAGTTTTAAATCTAACTCGGTTGAATGAATGAATAAAGTGGATGAAATCAGTGGTTTTGAAACCTCTTTTATTCTGTCACTCCATTGACTAATACTCGTTTGAAGAGGTAAAAAAACTTCAAAACCAATATTTCGTAATCTTTCTTCTACTTTTTTCTCAGCTCTTGAATTTGTTTTAACAACAAACCATTTCTGATTATTTGGTGAATCTTTTGAAGAAAGTTTTTCATTCATACGCTCAAGCTATTGCAAATATAAAGTTTTTATCATGCTTTCATTCCCATTATTTAAAGATTAGCTTAATTTTGTTAGCAGATAATGAAAATTGTAAAAATTATAAACGGCACCGCTACACTTTTCAGTTTGTTGTGCCTATTCAGTGTGTTTCTTTTTTTTGGTTCAAAGGTAGATTCTTCTATTACTTTCTACTTTCAACTTTTTATAAAGATTGGTCTATCCTTTGGTGTAGTCACTTTGGGTATGAGATATATAAAGGTTGTAAAATTAGATTTTACTGTTTTAGCTTCCGATATTTTCTTTTTATCTTTTTTTCTATTAATCATCTTCAACAAACACCACTCAATATTATTTTTTAAATATAATCTTACTTATGTATTGGCCACGTTTTTTCTCTTTGTTCGTGAATTTTCAACACTAACGATAAATTACAAACGAAAAATATTAAATCCTGCACAATTATTTATTATCAGCTTTTTAGCAATTATTTTTTTAGGTGCTTTTTGTCTGCAACTGCCAAATGCAACTGTTGGAAAAATTTCTTTTCTTGATGCGTTATTCACTTCCACTAGTGCAGTTTGCGTAACAGGTTTGTCAGTTGTTGACACCGAATTTGCTTTTACTACTTTTGGGAAAGTGATACTAATGATTCTTATTCAAATTGGAGGTATAGGGATAATGACTTTTGCTAGTTATTTTAGTTATTTCTTTAAAGGTTCAAGTTCGTATGAAAACACCTTAGTTTTGGGAGAGTTGACTAGCGAAAATAAAATTGGTGAAGTGTTTCGAACGATAAAAAAAATCCTTGTCCTTACTAGCCTTATTGTTTTTATTGGAGCAGCAGGAATTTATTTGACTACGCCGAGTGAAAATTTCAATTCCTTTTTAAATCATTTATTTTTCTCTGTTTTTCATAGTGTTTCCGCTTTTAACAATGCTGGATTTTCCACTCTATCAGCTGGTCTGTTTGATGATTCATTAAAGTTTAATTACTCTTTTCAACTCATTATTTCGTTCTTGATAATTTTTGGTGGTATCGGCTTTCCAATAGTTTTTAACGTGATACGCTTCTTTAAGTATAAAGTCAATTTAATCTTCAATCGTTTTTTTGATATCAAAAAAGTGGAGCATGTTCCGTGGGTAATCAATTTGAATACACGTATTATTTTGATTACAACCTCTATTTTATTAGTCGTTGGTACTCTTGCATTTTACTTTTTTGAATACAATGGTGTTTTAAAAGACCATAATGACTTCGGTAAAATTGTAACTGCCTTTTTTGGTTCTGTAACGCCAAGAACGGCAGGTTTCAACACGTTCGATATGTCTGAATTAAGTTTCCCAACTATTATGTTTACAATTTTATTGATGTGGATTGGAGCTTCTCCAGCGTCAACAGGAGGAGGTATCAAAACAAGTACGTTTGCAATTGCGACACTCAATTTTATTTCTTTAGCAAAAGGAAAAGATCGAATTGAAATCAACAGACGGGAGGTTGCTGATATTTCTGTTCGTCGTGCTTTCGCTATTATTTCTCTTTCACTTGCTGTCATTGGTTTCGCGGTATTGATTCTAGTAAAAGTAGAACCTGATAAAAGTTTTATTCACTTATCATTCGAAGCTTTTTCAGCATTTAGTACGGTCGGATTAAGTATTAATCTAACGCCTCGTTTTGGTGAGGGTGGAAAAATTGTACTAATTTGCTTGATGTTCATTGGCAGAATTAGCACTTTAACCATATTAATTGCAATTTTTAGAAAAACAAAATATAAAAATTATAAATACCCTAAAGAGGAAATTCTCATAAACTGATTAAATTATTATGAAATATATTATTATCGGATTGGGGAACTTTGGTTCTTCTCTTGCTATGAAATTGACAAATCAAGGAAATGAAGTAATTGGTGTAGATAGCAGTATGAGTAAAGTGGAATCCTTGAAAGATAGAATTTCTTACACTATCTGTATGGATGCAACCGATCAACATACGATGACGGGATTACCGATGAAGGATTCTGATATCGTTATTGTTGCGATTGGTGAAGACCAAGGTGCTAACATAATGGCAACTGCAATTCTTAAAAATATGAACGTCAAAAGGCTTATTAGTCGTGCCATTAATCCAATGCATGAAAATGTCTTGCGCGCTATGGGTATTACAGAAATAGTGAATCCTGAAGTGGAAACAGCTGAACGTTGGGCGAAAAAATTGTGTCTTCGAGGTGTAGTCGATTCATTTGAAGTAAACGGAGAATACAGTATCGTAGAAGTAAATACTCCTGCGATATATGTCGGAAAATCACTGGAAGAAATTGGTTTTCGTAAAAACATGAACTTAGTTGTTTTGACCACTCTACGTTATGAAAATAAAGAACTTTCAAAAGGTTTTTTTAATAAAATAACAAAGGTTCAGGGGGTTGCTTCGCCAGAAACAGTTTTGGAAGAAGGTGAAATTATGGTGATTTATGGAAGTAATAAGGACATTCAGAATTTATTGAAGATTACCTAATGAAGCATTTAATTGACACATACAAACATAAAGGAAAACGCAAAATTCTTATTGCAGAATTAGCAGAAATGGGAATCAATGACCAACGAATCTTGAATGCTTTTGAAGCGACACCTCGCCATTTTTTTCTAGATTTAGCTTTTGATGAACAAGCATATTCGAACACTGCTTTTCAAATTGGAGCAGGACAAACTATTTCGCATCCATATACTGTTGCTTTTCAAACGGAATTATTAGAATTAAAAAAAGGAGAAAAAGTTCTTGAAATTGGTTCTGGTTCTGGTTTTCAGACGTGTATTTTATGCCAAATGGGAGTTAAGGTTTTTTCAATCGAAAGACATCTTTCCTTGCATCAAAAAGCGAAGGCAATGACCGATTTCTTTAATTTCAATGCTAAATTGTTTTTTGGCGATGGATATCAAGGAAGTCCTTCTTATGCTCCTTTTGATAAAATTTTGGTGACATGTGGTGCGCCAGATATTCCAACCGAATTAGTGAAGCAATTAAAAGTTGGTGGAATAATGGTAATTCCCGTTGGAGAAGGAGTAGAGCAAAAAATGTTGAAAATGGTAAAAGTTCAAGAAGGTGAAGTAACATTAAAAGAATATGGAACATTCAAATTTGTTCCAATGCTTGAACATAAAGTAAATAATCAAAAATGAAAGTTTTAATTATAGATGATGAACGTTCAATCCGCCGTGCTTTGAAAGAAATTTTAGAGTTTGAAGATTGCATCGTTTTAGAAGCAGAAAATGGAAAGGAAGGATTAGAAGTTGCAAAATCTAATTCACTTGATTTAATTTTTTGCGATATAAAAATGCCCGTTATGGACGGGACAGAAGTGCTGGAAGCACTAACCACCGAAGGAAATGAAGTTCCAATCATCATGATTAGTGGGCACGGTACGGTAGAAACCGCTGTTCAATCCATCAAAAAAGGCGCTTTTGATTTCATTGAAAAACCATTGGACTTAAATCGTATTTTGGTCACTTTAAGAAATGTCAAAGACCGAAATAACTTAGTTCAGGAGACAAAAATCCTAAAAACAACTGTCAAAAGAATTAAAGGAAGCGCAATCATAGGTGAATCAGAAGAAATTGAGAAAATTAAAGCAATGATAGAAAAAGTTGCACCTTCTGACGCACGCGTTTTAATTACTGGCGCAAACGGAACTGGAAAAGAACTAGTTGCTCGTTCGTTACACGATTTGTCGAACCGAAATAAAATGCCTTTTATAGAGGTTAATTGTGCTGCCATTCCCTCTGAATTAATTGAGAGTGAATTGTTTGGGCACGAAAAAGGAGCGTTTACGTCTGCAATTAAAGACAAAAAAGGAAAATTTGAACTTGCTTCAGGTGGAACTTTATTTTTAGATGAAATTGGTGATATGTCTTTAAGTGCTCAAGCTAAAGTTTTGCGTGCATTGCAAGAAAACGTGATTCAAAAAGTAGGAGGAGAGAAGGACGTAAAAGTGAATTGCCGTGTTTTAGCCGCAACAAATAAGGACCTACGAAAAGAAATCTACGAAGGACGTTTTCGAGAAGATTTATACCACCGATTAGCGGTTATTCTAATTCATGTTCCTTCTTTAAATGAGCGAAAAAACGACATTCCATTATTGGCAGAGCATTTTCTTACTTCCATTTGTCAAGAACATGGAATTGCTAAAAAGTCATTTTCAAAAAATGCAGTTAAAGCATTGCAAAATGTTGATTGGTCAGGAAATATTCGCGAGTTACGAAATATTATTGAACGTTTAATTATACTTTGTGGCGCTGAAATTCAAGAAGAGGAAATTCAAACTTACGCCAATCCAAAACACCAGTCTTAATACTTTCAGTACCTTAATTTTCAACTTATGAATTCAAAATTAAAAGCTCTTTTACCTCACATTATCGCAATAACTATTTTCTTAGGATTGTCTAGTATTTATTTTTCTCCGCTTTTTGAAGGTTACTCCTTACGCCAAAGTGACGTAAAACAATTTCAAGGAATGGCGAAAGAAATTGTGGATTACCGCTTGGTAAATGACAATAAAGAACCGCTTTGGTCAAATTCCATGTTTGGTGGTATGCCTGCCTATCAAGTTTCTGTTTCGCATGATTCAAACGTATTAATTTATGTCGATCGAATTATAAAATTAGGTTTGCCAACACCTGTCGGGATTTTATTCGTTGCCATGTTGGGCTTTTATATTTTTGCGCTATGTCTGCGAATCAATCCATGGCTAGGAATTTTGGGTGCAATTGGTTTTGGGTTTTCGACTATAAATATTCTTTACCTCGCTGGGGGACACGTCACTAAAGTAAATGCGATTATTTACATGGCTCCTGCCTTAGGTGGAATGCTTCTTGCCTTTAGAGGAAAATGGTTGTTCGGGAGTGCTATTTTTGGATTGTTTTTGGGCCTAAATATTACAGCTAATCATTTGCAAATGACGTATTATTTTGCCTTTTTGTTAGTTGCGGTTGCACTTGGAGAAGCCATTCGTTTACTAATTCAGAAGGAAATAATAACATTAGGTAAAACTGTTGGAGCACTAGCAGTTGCTGCCGTTTTTGGAATTTTACCAGCTGCTAGTAATCTCTTGACAACATTAGAATACAGTGAATTTACTACCCGTGGAACAACCGATTTAACAATAAAACCTAAAAATCCCACTAATGTGCAAGAAAAAGAGGGACTGAATATAAACTACATTTTAGAATATAATTTCGGTCCCGGTGAATTTCTTTCGATTTTAGCTCCAAATGCAAAAGGAGAAAAAGGAGAATATCTTGGAAACGATGAAGAAGCGATGGAAAATGTGGACGGTCAATATGCGCAACAAATTTCACAAATGAATCGCTATTGGGGAGGTCAATCTTTTACAGGTGGAGCATTTTATTTTGGCGCAACCATGATTGCTTTTTTCTTACTTGGCTTGATATTATTAAAAGATAATTTAAAATGGCCTTTCTTAGTGATTTCAATTTTGGCAATTCTTTTGGCTTCAAATGATCCAAGTGGAATCAATGATTTTTTCATTAATAAATTCCCGATGTATAATAAATTCCGAGATTCAAAAATGATTTTGGTCTTACTTCAAGTAATGATTCCTGCTTTAGGAGTTTTGTTTTTAGATCGTTTTTTCAAAAAAGAAGGAATTATTGGTGACAAGAAAATTTGGTTGTACGCAACAGGTGGTGTAACGCTTTTGGTAGTAGCACTTTATCTTATCCCTTCCATTTCAGGTTCATTTATTTCAGCTGAAGAAGTGAAAATGTTTGCGGAAGCGGGTAAATCTCAAGATCCTGCACAGATTTCATTTGTAAATGGTTTGAAAGGAGAATTAATCAATACTAGAATTGGTTTATACAAAGGTGATATGGGACGCGCTTTATTGTTGGTAATTTTGGCTTGCGGTATTGTTTTGGCAACCGTTTACACTAAAGTTTCTCACTTGATACTTTCAATTCTTGCTATTTGTTTGGTTGCCTTCGATAATATTTCGATTTCAAAACGTTATTTGAGTAATGAAGAGGAAGGTGGAGTTTATAAAAATTATGAAGAAAAAGGGTTGAGTTCTTTTCCGACATTGCCTGCTTTAGCCGATAATACGATTTTGATGAGTGAATATAATTCAATTCCACAATTTCAAGCGAAAGTTCAAGAATTGGCAGCAAAAATGGAAACTTCTATTCAATATGAATTGATTACTGACGAACAAACGCGAAAAGCAATTGCAGCTTTTGGTGTGTTGAATTTAAACACTGATTTTAGAGTTTTGTCTTTCTCTAATTCATTTGCAGAAACAACCACAAGCTATTTTCATAAAAGTATTGGCGGTTATCATGGTGCAAAATTGAAGCGTTACCAAGAAATTGCAGACTTCTATATTTTTGATGAGATGCAGCGTATTAATAAAGAAATATCAGTGCTTAAAAACGTTAAGTTGCAAGCTTATGGAATGACGGGAATCGTGACGAACGAAAATGCAAAACAAGTATTTGATACCATTCAAATTGATGAAATAGCAGTTTCAGATTCAAATACCGTGTTGAATATGTTAAATACAAAGTACCTTATTTTGGACAGAACGAAAAAATCAATTCGAAATACGAACGCAAATGGTGAAGTTTGGTTTGTGGGAAAATTGTTAGCTGTTAATTCTTCAAATGAGGAAATGATAAAGCTTGAGGGTTTGAAATCCAAAGAAGAGGCAATTATCAATTCGAAAGATTTTGCTTCTATTTCAGTTCAAAAGACGTACTCAAAGGATTCATCTGCAACCATTAAAATGACTAGCTATGGGACAAATGTTTTAAAATATGTTTCAAATTCTAAATCACCATTACCTGCAATTTTCAGTGAAGTTTACTATTCAAAAGGTTGGAATTGTTATGTTGACGGAACGAAAATTGAAACTTTTAGAGCAAATTATATTCTTCGAGGTGCAATTATTCCAGCGGGAAAACACGCTATTGAATGGAAATTTGAACCAGAATCTTTTACAAAAGGTTCGACTTACGCTTCAATTTTTTCTATTTTATTGCTCTTATCGTTCTTTGGTGTGAGTGGTTTAGAACTTAAAAAAGAATTTGGAAATGAAGAACAAAACAAAGACTAAGCGAATTGGAGATTAGAATTTATTCCCAAGAGCTAATTTCAAGGTGGAGTTTTCTATAATTTTTCTGAGCGTTTAATTCTTGTGCAGCTAAATCACTTTTTTTCTTGAAGAAGATTATTTTATCTGATGAAAATGAATTAATTGTATCAGCCAAATTTTTAGCATCAAAATCATTAGAAATCATACCTAAATTAAAATCAGTTACAATTTTTGCCATTTCTGGTGACGGACCAATTGCAATTGCTAACCGACCTTGAATAAACTCGAAAAATTTATTTGGTAACGCATGTTTATTGTTGAAGTTATTTGGCTCTAATAAGTAAATTCCCATGTCATATTGAGAAATAAAAGGAATAATTTCATCTGTTGAAACTGGCGGAATCAAGCGCACATTCTTTTTCGTTCCAATCAATTGCTCGAGTTCTTTTTTGTATTCTTCTTTTCTGAAAACCAACATCAAATCTAGTTCAAAACGATTGTCCACGAAATCCATCATTTCAATCATATTTTCGATTTTACGCTGAGGTAAAGCCAAACCATGATGCATTATTTTTATTTTCTCGCCTACATGCATTGAATTTGTATTTTCAAAATAGTCAGCTGCATTGGTAATAATCATTGGGTTTAAACCAAAAACGGAATGGTACTTTTTCGCAATTCCATCACAAACGGTAAGCATGAAATCCGCTTTATTTGCGTAATGTTTAATCAGGTAAGTTTTATAGTTTTTAAACAAAACGCGCCAACGGAAACTGTCTGTATTTTCCTCTGGAGAATATTCGTGGGCATCAAAAATTACTTTTGCACTCCCCTTGATTTTCAACGCAACTGGTAAGGAATCCGCATCATTTGCAATGATAATATCGAATTTTTTTCCTTTTGTTTTTTCAATTGTCAATTTGATTTCGTCCAAATTCCAATAATATGACTCAAACATACCAAGCAATAATTTTGGTAATGGAGCGATAAATTTTATTTTATTGAACGGACTGAATACATTTATATGGGTTACGTTTTCAATTTCTGAATCTGCCAAACCAACTGTAGTTATCTCATAAAAATCCTTGAAATAATTGATTTGTCGCTTTACGCGCGGATCACTTTTAAGATTAGAAAAGGAAATAAGCAGCATTTTTTTCATGGAAATAGCTTATTTTTTTTCCATTAAAACAACCATGTGAAAAGGGATTTTTTTTGTCAACGCAACGTTAATGGAATCCAAGGCAAGTGCAATTGGATTGAACTTGAAATCATATTCAAATGCTGTGTCACAGTTTGGGCAGTGCGCATTTCTTTCTCCTTTTTTAGCCCAATAATAAGGAATCCAAGCTTTTGCAGGAGTTAATTTTTGCTTGATTTGCGCAATTGAATCTTTGTAAATGCGAACATTAATTCCACATGTTTTTGAATCAACAACTTTGTATTCTGGAAATAATTTTTCAAATTTATCAACACTAAAACTTTGCTGATGGTAACATCTATGAAACAACGTTTTACATTTCGGACATTGAATATTTCCTTTATTCAAACTTTCTTGATTGGGATCACCAATTAGAATATACTTTTTAGCAATTCGTTTTAGTTCTTTTACCGTCTTTTCAAAAGTTGAAGCATCTAAATGTTCCAATAATTCACTGGAAAGAACCATGTCAAAAGATTGATTTTCAACAGGAACGGAGTCACAGCTCGCAGTTATTTTTTCTCCTTTCACAAATTCTAAAGCTGCTTTACTCCTGTCAACACCAACAATTTTGTATTTTTTTGCTAACTCGTTTGTAATCAATCCATTTCCGCAACCAATGTCAATGATAGAATTTACGTCATTAGGAATTAATTGAGCTATAATTTTAAAGTTACTGGAAGAATCTTTAAAGCTTGACCAATCAAAAGATTCGTAGTATTTTTCGTTATCCATTTATAATGAGTTTTTCAGCCAATAATTTAAGCAAGCAACACGCCACACCAATTTGGCAAATTTATTATTTCCTTTTTTAAAATCTTCAATTACACTTATTGTTTTTTGTTTATCGAGGAAGTGCAGTAAATTGTAATCTATTTCTAGCAAGTGTGATAAACAGCCTCTCAACCACAAAACTTCACCCGGAGTTACGAAGCCTTTTTTGTCGGTCCGCCATTGAATTTGTTTCGGCAAAATATTTTCCATTGATTTTCGTAACACATATTTTGTCCAAGCATTATTAATTTTCATTTCTGGAGGCATCGAAAATAGCATTTCTACAATTCGATGATCCAAAAAAGGAACGCGACTCTCAATTGAATGTGCCATTGAATTTCTGTCTTCATAGTGCAATAATGTTGGCAAGGAGGAATAATTCATTAGGGCAAAATGAAATTCATTTAGTTTATCAGAATGATATGAATCAAAATGTTTCCAGTCATTCTTTTGTGTACCTAAAAATGGCAAATAGTTTTTATATTCGAAATTGTAAATTGCATCTTCATTCATTAATGAACTTAAACTTGATTTTAAACTTACACCAACAATTTTTGAAAAATCAACCTCATGTAAATTTTTATATTGTTTTAAATTTTTGAGCAATTTACCAATTTGAAAATGCCTCATGTTTTCGGCAAACGAACGATAATAAGCATGCATGTATCCCCCCATGTAATCATCAGCGCCTTGACCACTTAAAATAACTTTGATTCCTTTTTCTTTTGCCAATTTCATCACATAATATTGTGAGATGGGAGAAGAACCCGAAAGTGGAAAATCCATAGTGTATGATATTGAATCGAAGTCGTTTGCTATTTGTTTTTCAGTTGGAGAAAAATAATTTAATTGAAATTGATTGGGATATTTTTCTTCAATAGTTTTTATGAATGGTCGCTCGTCAAATCCTTTCGTAGAATCGTAATAAATTGAAAATGTTTCTAGGTTTGATGATAAACTATTATTTAAAAGCGATGAAACAATACTTGAACTATCAATTCCTCCACTTAATGTTGCACCAATAGGGACGTCACTTCTAACGTGCAACTCTAATGAATTGTCAAATAGATTTTTGAATTTATATATAGCTTCATCCATTGAAATCGGATATTGAGCAGAAGGATATGACCAATATTTTGAAATTGTAATTTGATTGTCTTTATACAGTAAATTATGACCAGGTTCTAATGCCTTAATTTTAGAAAAGTAAGTTTCGTTTTTAAATCCAATCCATCCAAGTTGTAAACCTTTATTTATTTGCGATAAGTTGAGGTTTGAATTAAACAAAGGGGTAAATTTGAGCGCTTTTATTTCGGATGAAAAATAGATTGAGTTTGAATCTGAAGTGTAGTAAAATGGTTTAATACCAAACCTATCTCTTGAGCAAAAAAGACTTTTATCTTCTGTATTGTATATTGAAAATGCCCACATTCCTATGAAATGGTTAACACAATTTTCACCATAAAAATTAAAGCTTTTCAGAATTACTTCGGTATCTGATGAAGTTGAAAACTGAATTCCTTTTAGAATTAATTCTGCTTTAATTTCTTTATAATTATATATTTCACCATTGAATACTATCCAAAATTTACCAAAATTCATTGGTTGGTTTGCTTCAGGTTTTAAGTCAATAATGCTAAGTCGATTGTGCCCTAAATAAACAGGATTTAAATTTTTAACTCCACTATAATCTGGTCCTCTGTGATTAGTTGAAGCAACCATTTTTCGAATCAAACTGTCGTTTTCATCTTGATTTTGACCAGATGTAAAAAAGCCATGAATTCCGCACATACTTATTCAATTATTAATCGGGCAACTTCCCCTGTCAAACTCTTTCTTGAAAATTTGTTTTCGGAAATAGGAGTGAAAGTTGAAGTTTTCGAAGTTGAATTTAAGATAAATTCTAAGATTGACGCTTTTTCATTCGGATTAACTGTAATAGAAGTTGCATGGTCTCTTAAAATCGCAGCGGCATCACCATCTTTTGGACCAATGTTTAAAATCGGATTTCCAGTCGCTAAATACTCAAAAAGTTTGCCCGTTAATATTCCTTTGTTGTTCTCTATTTTCGGAATAATCAGTAATAAGACCGAAGCGTTAATCATGTAATGTATTGCTTCTGAATGATTTACATACGAAACAAATTCAACAGATTCTGAAATTCCTAATCGTTCTGTTAAGTGTTTCACACCTGCATAACAATTTCCAACAAACTGTAATTTCCAATTGGGATGAGTTTTTACCAAATCTGCAAAAGCCTCCAAAAATTCTTCGATTGGATATTGTTCTCCTAAATTTCCAACGTAACTTATGATTTTATTTTCAATTTTCAATTTTCTATTTTGAATTTTAAGAAAATCCGTTTCATCGAAACCATTCGGAATTACGTGAATTTTAGCTGCTATTTCTGAGCGATTGGCTGAAAAATGTCGTTTTATATCTTCACTTACAACGATGATTTTATCCGCATTTTTCAAACACGTTTGTTCTAATTTATAGTCTTTTTGTTTTGCAAAAGTTGTTCTGAATAATTCTTGATTGTAATATATTTCAGTCCAAGGGTCGCGCAAATCCACAATCCAATTTAGTTTAAATTGAGCTTTTAATTTCAAGCCAATTAACTGAGTAGAGTGGGGCGGAGAAGTGGTGATAACCGTATTAATTTGTTCTTTTTTAATGATTTCGACAGCTTTATTATATGCAAATTCATTCCAACCAATTCGAGCGTCTGGTATAAAGAAATTCCCTCGAATAAAGCGCATCATTTTGTCTATTAAACCTGTTTTTTTTTCACCTGAAAATCCAGATTGCGGAACCTCTTTTTTCCGAACTTTTTTATACAATTCAAATGGGCTTTTTGCTTTCGTATAATGGATTTCAATTCCATCAGGTATTTCTTCCAAAAGCGAATAATCATGATTAGGGAAAGTGGCATAAGCTGGATTTACGGTTAGAACAATTGGTTCAATTCCGAAATCTCTAAAATATTTGACAAATTTTAACCAGCGTTGCACACCGCTCCCACCGCTTGGAGGCCAATAATAAGTGATAATTAAAACTTTTTTCACTAATTTAATTTGATTTTCACGGCTTCAATTGCTGCTTTTAATCCTTCCGATTTTTTTCCTCCTGCGGTTGCGAAAAACGCTTGTCCTCCGCCGCCACCTTGAATGTGAGTTGAAATTTCACGAATGATTTGAGAAGCATTCCATTTTTTATCTTCCACTAAATTTTCTGAAATAATCAAACTTAAGGTACATTTATCGCCTTCTGTATTACCTATGATTCCAACGAAATTGGTTGTTTCACCTTTTAATTGGAACAAAATGTCTTTTACTGAATTTGTGTCACAATCAACTAATTCTCCTAAAAAGTGAACGTCATTAATTAAATTAATTTTCGTTTTTAAATCTGCTTTGACAATTTTCGCTTTTTCACGTTGTAATTGCTCGATTTCTTTTGTAAGCTGTTGGTTTTTAAGTAATAAATCCGCTACTGCTTTGTTTAAATCTTTTGGATTTTTAAAAAGCAAATTGATTGTTTCCAATTTATCAGCTTTCTCGCGGAAAAATGTTTCTGCTGTTGAACCTGTAATCGCTTCAATTCTTCTGATACCTGCTGCAACCGCAGATTCTGAGGTAATTTTAAATAACCCTATTTTTGAAGTATTTGAAACATGAATTCCACCACATAATTCAATGGAATCTCCGAATTTGATTACGCGTACTTCGTTGCCATATTTTTCGCCGAAAAGTGCCATTGCACCTAACGATTTTGCTTCTTCGATTGGAACGGCTCTTCGTTCATCCAAAGCAATGTTTTTATGAATCTCTTTTGTAACAATTTCTTCAATTTTACTCAACTCTTCATCGGTAACTTTAGCAAAATGTGAAAAGTCAAAACGTAAATAATCTGGATTTACCATTGAGCTTTTTTGTTCTACATGTGTTCCTAAAACAGTTCGAAGTGCATGTTGCAATAAATGTGTTGATGTATGATTTTTTGCTGAATTCTCTTGTTTTGATACCTCAACTTCTGCTCTAAAATCTCCTTTTAAATCTGTTGGTAATTTATCCGTCAAATGGATGATGAGGTTATTCTCTTTTTTAGTGTCAAAAATCGAAATTTTCGTTGTTCCATTTGTTAAGATTCCTTTATCACCAACTTGCCCGCCTCCTTCTGGATAAAAAGGTGTTTGATTTAAAACTAGTTGATAAAAAGTCTTTTGTTTTTGGGAAACTTTACGGTATTTGATAATCTCTACTGTCGCATTTGTTGCGTCGTAACCAATAAATTCTGTTGTTACATCTGGATTTACTTGTTGCCAGTCGTCTGTCTCAACCGCAGTAGCTGTTCTGGAACGGTCTTTTTGAATTTGTAATTCTTTTTGAAAACCTTCTTCATCAATGATTAATCCGTTTTCACGTGCAATTAAAGATGTTAAATCTATTGGAAATCCGAACGTGTCGTATAATTCAAAAACAGCATCACCAGCAATCACTGTTTCGTTCTTGTTTTTGGAATGCCACATTAAATCATTCATGCGTTTAATACCTTGTTCTAAGGTTCTGAAAAAACTATTTTCTTCTTCGCGAATAACTTTAGAAATCAACTCTTTTTGACGCACCAATTCCTGGTAAGGATTACCCATCAAATCGCATAAGACCAATGATAAATCACTTAAAAATGATTCTTTCAATCCCAACGTTTGGTATCCGTAACGCACCGCTCTTCTTAAAATTCTACGTATAACGTATCCTGCGCCTGTATTGGAAGGTAATTGTCCGTCTGCAATTGAGAATGCAATCGTTCGAACGTGATCAGCGATAACACGCATTGCAATGTCTGTTTCTTCTGATTTCCCGTAAGGAATGCCAGAAATTTTAACAGTATGTTGTATTAATGTTTGAAATAAATCAATGTCGTAATTACTTTGTTTTCCCTGTAATGCCATTGCTAATCGTTCAAGCCCCATTCCAGTGTCAACGTGGGTTGCAGGAAGATTTTCTAAGGAACCGTCCGCTTTTCGATTGAATTGCATGAAAACATTGTTCCAGATTTCAATCACTTGTGGGTGATCATTATTTACTAAATCTCGTCCGTCTACACTATTTTTATCAGCCTCGTTTCTTAAGTCTACGTGGATTTCTGTACAAGGCCCACAAGGTCCAGTGTCACCCATTTCCCAAAAATTATCTTTTTTGGAAGCTAAAATAATTCTATCTTCAGAAATGAATTTTCTCCAAATATCAATACTTTCTTGGTCTTTTGGCACATTGTCTTTTGCATCTCCTTCAAAAACAGTCACGTATATTTTATTTACAGGGATTTTATAAACTTCGGTCAATAATTCCCAAGCCCAAGCGATTGTATCTTCTTTAAAATAATCTCCAAATGACCAATTTCCCAACATTTCAAACATAGTATGGTGGTAAGTATCAACTCCCACTTCTTCCAAGTCGTTATGTTTACCTGAAACACGCAAACATTTTTGGGAATTAGCAACTCTTCTATTTTTCGGCACTTGGTAGCCCAAGAAAAAATCCTTGAATTGATTCATTCCAGCATTTGTAAACATTAACGTTGGATCGTTTTTTACAACCATCGGTGCAGAAGGTACAATTTCGTGTCCTTTACTTGCGAAAAAATCGAAAAATTGTTGGCGAATTTCAGTAACCGTCATTTTTAAAATAGTTTGAGCGCAAATTTAGGAATTTGAAAGCACCTGACAGCTTACTCTTACTTTTTGAGACCTGAAAATTCAACTAAATTTGTTTTATTTTTCTATTTATCCAGAAATTCAACTGATTTTTTTACTTAAATTAGAGTAAAGTAAAATTTCGGTTATGTTAAGTTTAGATGTTATTGAAGATAAATTAGTCGCTGTCAGAAACAAAAAAGTTTTGTTGGATAAGGATGTTGCAGTTTTGTACGGTGTAGAAACAAAACGGGTAAATGAAGCAGTGAAGAACAACCCTGAGAAATTCCCTGAAGGATATGTTATTTATTTAGACGAAGAAGAAGCAGAGTTTCTAAGGTCGAATTTTTCGACCTTAGAAATGGAAGGAAGGGGTAAATACTCAAAATATCAGTTAAAAGCTTTTACCGATAAAGGTTTGTATATGTTGGCAACCATTCTCAAAAGTCCAAAAGCAACTGAGACCACGCTCGCAATTATTTAAACATATTCAAAACTAAAACAATTTTCAAAAGCGATGCAAACAATGTCGACCCAAAACACTAAAACTTCTAAACAAGAATTAATCGAAAAAGGAACTGAATTAATGTCGGAAATACTAGAAGACGATTTGAGATTGGATGAAACAGAGACTTGTATTGAGTTTAATTTTGCACTTGTAAAATTGAAACATACAATCAAACGAAAAAAGTAAGTAAAAAGCTTTCTTGTATTACTTTTGTTAAAAATCACATTATGGAATTCATTGCCGAAGAACTTGACGATTATGTTTGTGCGCATACGACAGAAGAAAACGAATTATTGGCGAAAATTAATCGTGAAACGCACTTGGAAGTGATGCAGCCACGCATGTTAAGTGGTCATTTTCAAGGAAGAGTTTTAAGTACGTTTTCAAAAATGATCCAACCCAAACGAATTTTAGAAATCGGAACATACACAGGCTATTCAGCATTGTGTTTGGCAGAAGGATTGACAGAAGCAGGAAAATTGATAACGATAGATGTAAATGAAGAACTAGAATCTAGAGTTCGATTTTATTTTGATGCTTCTGATTTCAAAAGTAAGATTGATTATAGAATTGGCGATGCAATGAAAATTATTCCAGAAATTGATGAGGAGTTTGATATTGTTTTCATCGATGCAGATAAATTGAACTATGTCAATTATTATCATTTAGTTTTTCCTAAAGTAAGAGTCGGAGGATACATTATCGCTGACAATGTCTTGTGGTCAGGAAAAGTGACTGACGAAACAAAAAAAGATAAAGACACAGAATTACTTCGTATCTATAATCTTTTAAATCAAGAAGATAAACGAGTTGAAAATGTACTTTTCCCAATTCGTGATGGTTTAATGGTTGCTAGAAAAATCATGGCGTGATAAAAAGAGAATTACGCAAAACAGGCGATGGTTCTATGACAATTTACCAGCCTGAAATAGATGAACATTATCATTCGTATCATGGCGCTTTGCAAGAAGCAGTGCATGTTTTTATTAAAAATGGAATTCAAAAATTACCTTTTAAAGATGAAATTTCTGTTTTTGAATTAGGATTTGGAACAGGGTTGAATGCACTTTTAACGGCGATTTGGTCTATAAAGAATAATAAAAAAGTAAGTTATTTTGGTTTAGAGGCATTTCCTGTTGAAAAAGAAATGAATCGTGCTATGAACTACTCGAGTTTGATTTCAGAAAGCAGCGCTTTTAGCTATTTTGAAAAAATAATTGACGCAGAATGGGAAAAGGTAATTGAAGTGAATCCTAATTTTCAACTTAAAAAAGTAGCACATAAAATCCAAGATGTAATTATTTTAGAACAATTCGATGTTGTTTTCTTCGATGCATTTGGATTTCGAGCGCAGGAAGAAATGTGGAGTTACGATGTATTAGAAAAAACGACTCAACTTCTAAAAACGGAGGGTTTGTTTGTGACATATTGTGCGAAAGGTCAATTTAAACGCAATTTAAACGCACTGGGTTTACGAGTGGAAGCGCTTCCAGGACCTCCTGGAAAAAGGGAAATGACGATAGCATGGAAAATTTAACATTATTTTAATGAAGTTATGCTTGCATACTAAAAAGAGTGCGTTACCTTTGCAACAGAAAATTGCATTTCATAGTTGTAGTTTTTGAGATTTATAGTTTTAGCATAGTTTAGCAGAAAGAGGAACAAGTTACGGTTTGTTCCTCTTTTTGCTTTCTATAAGTTCCAAGCAGACTTGCAAATTATTTTTAATTCATTTAAAATCAAAGCGGTAGCTCCCCAAATTATTTTTTCTTGAATTATAAAACAAGGCACATTTGATAGTGTTAGTTGTTTATTTATTTTGATGGAAACGGCTGTTTTGTTATTTTCGTTGAGGAGTTCAAAAATGGAAATACTCAATATTTCATTCACCTCACGTTCGTTTTTCTTCAGTTCCGGAAGTTCATCGTGAAAAAAAAGAAAAGGAATTACATTAAACTTTGAAATAGGAATGTTTACCTCTGTCAATTGCCCAATCAAAATCCCTTTTTCAAACGGAATTGCAACTTCTTCAAAACTTTCTCTTCTCGCAGCATATTCTGTTGACACATCTTCTGGATCTATTTTTCCACCAGGGAAAGCGATTTGTTTGCTGTGCGTTCCATCGTATTCAGATCGTTCAATTAATAATAAGTGTGGTTCGTTGTCTTTTTTAAAAAGATGAATGGCAACGGCTGCTTTTCTGAAGGACGAATTATCAATAATGTTTTCTGTTGAAAAGCGATACGGATAAAAATCAATATGGGAGGCTAAACCTGGAAGCTGATTTTGAATTTCCCCGAGAAGTTGTTTAATTTTTAGATCCATTTCACGCTATTTTGCAGAATTAACAATTTTGAAAAAATCATCTTGCAAATACTTTAAGTTTTCAGTTCTTCCAATAAATTGGAACACGTAAAACGATTTTTTGATTTTTTTTGTGGCAATAAAATAAGTACTTGAATTATCTGAATCCCATTTGTTTTGACGTTGAAAATTTTCAATGATAACTTGAGAAAAACAATTCCGACTTATTTTTTTTAGTTCTGAAGTTCTAGATCCGTTACCATAATTTCTATTTATTGAATTTTGGATGCTATTAACATAATTTTTTTGAACAGCATGTAGGTTGGATTTTTGATTATTTACATATTGTAAATAAGTTGCAGTTGTGTCACTAAATTCTTCTACACTGACATATAAAGATAATGTTTGAATTCTAAATTGCTTAGATGCGAATTTATTAATGGTGTAGTAAAAATCATTATTTTCTTCAAATTTTTGAGGAAGCAGAAAACTAATATTAGAAAAATGATTCTTCCTCCATTTCTTAAAATCCATTTTATTTTTATATAACTCATTCGCATCCTTTGATGGACTATTGGAAGTATTGGGACAAGCCACAAGCAATGGCAAAACAAGGATTAATAGAAAAATCGTTCGGATCATTTTCAAAAATACTGAAAATAATTAGTGTGACATTAAAATAGTAAAATATCGTTAAATTTATAAAAGGGTGTTTTTTTTAGGGGTTCATTTGATAAAAATTCAATAATATTTTGAAATACCCCTAAAAAATTAATACTTTTGTTATAAAATATACAAAAAATGGCAACAAAGAGATTAAAAGCGTATCAAGACGTACTTAACAGAGAACCTAAGCATGTTGATTATGATGGAAAGTTATCTGATTTATTTGGAGTGAATGTTTTTCACATAGAAGTGATGAGGGAATATCTTCCATCGGAGACTTACAAATCAATGGCGGAATCTGTTCATAATGGTACACGTTTGGATCGTAAAAATGCGGATCAAGTTGCTTCCGCAATGAAAGATTGGGCAATTTCAAAAGGCGCTACGCATTACACACATTGGTTCCAACCTTTGACTGGTTCAACGGCCGAAAAGCACGACGCATTTTTAAAACCAATTGGTCCAGGAAAAGCAATTGATCGTTTTGATGGTGATATGTTGATTCAACAAGAGCCTGATGCATCTTCATTTCCAAACGGAGGAATTAGAAATACATTCGAAGCAAGAGGCTACACAGCTTGGGATCCATCTTCGCCTGCTTTTGTAATTGGTAAAACATTGTGTATCCCAACCATTTTTATTTCTTACACAGGAGAATCTTTAGACTTTAAAATGCCATTATTGAAAGCGTTGCATGCAGTAGATCAGGCTGCTGTTGAGGTTTGTCAATATTTCGATAAAAACGTAACTAAAGTGAATGCTACTTTAGGTTGGGAACAAGAATATTTCTTAATTGATCAAGCTTTATTCAATGCGCGTCCAGATATTTTAATGACAGGAAGAGCTTTATTTGGTCACGCACCAGCTAAAGGTCAGCAGTTAGAAGATCATTATTTCGGTTCAATTCCAGAGCGAGTAACAGAATTTATGCGTGAGTTTGAAATCGAATCTTTAAAACTAGGAATTCCAGTTACAACACGTCATAATGAGGTCGCTCCAAATCAATTTGAATGCGCTCCGATTTTTGAAGAGTGTAATCTAGCAAACGACCACAATTTATTATTGATGGATTTGATGGAGAAAATTGCTCGTAAACATAATTTCAGAATTTTATTTCATGAGAAACCGTTTGCTGGTGTTAATGGATCTGGAAAACATAACAACTGGTCTTTGAGTACAAATACAGGTGTGAATTTATTGGCGCCAGGAAAAAACCCTAAAACAAATCTTCAATTTTTGACATTTTTCGTGAATACAATTAATGCCATTCATGACAACGCAGATTTATTAAGAGCTGCTATTGCATCCGCTGGGAATGATCACCGTTTGGGTGCGAACGAAGCTCCACCGGCAATTATTTCTGCTTTTATTGGAACGCAACTTTCTGGTTTGTTAGACGACTTAGAACAAAATATCAAAGCAGGTAAAATGACACCGCAAGATAAAACAGAGCTAAAATTAAACATTGGTAAAATCCCTCAAATCTTGTTGGATAATACAGATAGAAATAGAACTTCACCGTTTGCTTTTACAGGAAATAAGTTTGAATTTAGAGCAGTTGGATCTTCTGCAAATTGTAGTTCTTCTATGATTGTATTGAATACAATTATGGCAAAACAATTAAAAGAGTTCAAAAAATCTGTTGATGCTAGAATTGACACGGGGGAATCTAAAGATGAGGCGATTTTAAAAGAACTTCAGGTATTAATTAAGCGGTCTAAAAAAATTCGCTTTGAAGGCAACGGTTATGGTGACGAATGGGTGATAGAAGCTGAAAAAAGAGGCTTGGCAAATCACAAAGACACACCGAGGGCGTTAAAAATTTGGGATGATAAAAAAGTGGTTGACTTATTTGAAGAAATGAATGTTTTATCTGCGAGAGAATTAGAAGCTAGAAAAGAAATTGAGTTTGAAAGTTATGTGCTAAAAATTCAAATAGAATCTCGTTTGATGGGTGATATGACTCAAAATTATTTCATGCCCGCAGCCACAGAATACCAAAATAGATTAATTCAAAATGTGAAAGGCTTGATTTCAATTTTCGGAGAGAAAGCAGGTAAATTAAATGGAAAAGCAAATATTGAGATGATTGAAGAAATTTCAGTTCACATAAATTCAATGAAAAAAGCTTCCGACGCCATGCTTGAAGAACGTAAATTAGCTAATAAACACGAACATGCTGAAGCGAAAGCATTGGCTTATTGTGACAGCGTTAAACCTTATTTTGACGAAATTCGTTACCACGCAGATAAGTTAGAATTATTGGTTGACGATGAATTATGGCCTTTACCTAAATTTAGAGAAATGTTATTTACTAGATAAATCCACTAATAATTTAATTGAAACGTGTGTTAAGAAATTAGCACACGTTTTTTTTTATGGTAGTTAATATTGATTTTTAGTTAACCCAACTTGCAGTTTTTAAAAGTTAACTTATTTAAAATCAAGGTATTAATTTTTTAATTTTACTTTTCGGGGCAAACAATATGTTTCCTTTTGAAAGCTTCATTTTTATAATTTAGAGC
>Ga0105050_10001292_pt1 | contig 37777 bp, 30 predicted proteins | sample FRY01_FD_78088 | JGI IMG/M metagenome (GOLD analysis project Ga0105050, IMG submission 78088) | Freshwater microbial communities from Lake Fryxell liftoff mats and glacier meltwater in Antarctica - FRY-01 | ecosystem: Environmental > Aquatic > Freshwater > Ice > Glacier meltwater ...
CCGATCCGGCCGTCGCCCGTAGGCGCGCGGCGATTACGCTAATTCGGGGCCAACGGCGACGCAGGGGCCGGTAAAAAATATCTCGACGCACATAACCACCAGTAGCGATTAACGATCGTAGTGTCGATCTCATTCGATGATTGCGATAGCGACCATTTACGATTAAGCGATTGCGTTCGGTGAGCCGCAACGCTAATAGGGAATCTTCTCCCGTAGAACTGGCGTGATCGTGTTCAACTGTCGAATTAGGGATATAGCGGTATCGCCACCCTAAATTTTTGCCGCGTTCGGCGAGGTCGATATCTTCATAGTAAAGAAATAGCTTCGCGTTGAATCCACCAGTGGCTCGCAGATAGTCGCTTCGGAGTAGAACCGCCGCGCCGCACCAAGTTTCGACTAAGTCGCTGACGGCAAATTGGTTGGGAGTGTCGGGTTGCAGCCAGCCGCGGTCGGCGGAAAAACCTTCGCTGGTCCAATAGTTTCCGGTGTTATTAAGCAACCGGACGCGGGTTGGGCCAATCGGAACTTCAACGGTCCGTTCGGCTCGGGCGCGATCACTAGTTACGACTTCGCTTCCCGCGTGAAATACGGCGGGTCCGCCGTCAAGCACCGATAGTAAAACGCTTTTAGTATCGGGGTTAACGGGCACCCATAGGCAACCCGAGCCGTGCAGCCGACGGGCGCGCGGCGCTTTGGGAGCAGGGGGTTCGGGTGCACCGAAAGTGTCGCCGTACTGCATGCGCGCGCTCGTGTCTTGACCGTCGACAGTAACCCCGGCCACGGTGATGGCGCGTTCGGTAGTAATAGTTATTTTTACAAATTCACCCGCGAGAGTAATGCGGGGACAAGCTGCGCCCAGCGTAGGGTCGGCGCGTAGCGCAGTTTGTAGTGGCTCGAGCCAACCGGAGCGCACTCGGGCGTCACTATTTATCAACGCCACGAACTCAATACCGGTTAGATCCGCTAAGGCCAAGTTGTTGGCTCCACCGAAACCGAGGTTGGTTTCACTGCGGATTATACGGACGGCCGGCAATTCATTGGAAATTTGTTCGATCAAACCGTCGGTAGACGCGTTATCGATCAGAACGATTTCGAGTTGGCGGTCAGAGTCATTGGCTAGCAGTGCGTCTAAACAAGCGCGAGTTTGGTCACCGCCGTTGTAATTAACCACCACTACTCGGGTGGTAGGCGAATTCATAATTGAGCGGCTTTCAGTTCGCTTACTAATTGAGCCAGTGGTTTACGAAAATCGGGAAGGAGTTCTATTCCGGCTGCGGTTAACGCGGCGTTTTCAAGTACTGAGTTAGCGGGGCGAGGAGCGGGTCGAACCGGAAGGAGGTCCGAAGTTTTTATTGGCGCCACTCGGTTGGGATCAAGTCCGGCTGCTCGCAAAACCTCTTGGGCAAACTCAAACCAACTCACTGCGCCTTGGTTAGTGGCGTGAAATATTCCGGACCGCCGATCTACCACTAATCGCCGCACTAACGGAGCAAGATCGGCGCTAAAAGTGGGGTTACCGCGTTGGTCGTCTACAAAAGTCAAGCGGTCGTGCTCTTTAGCGAGGCGCAATATGGTCTTAACCATGTTGTTCCCGTTACGACCACAAACCCACGAGATGCGCAAAGTTAAGGCTTCGGGACCCGCGGCTGATTCGCCCGCTAATTTTGACGCGCCGTAAACCGATTGCGGATTTGGGCTGTCGGTTTCGACGTAGGCCGTGGATTTAGTGCCATCAAATACATAGTCAGTAGAAAAATAAGTTAAGTGGGCACCAATTAACCGAGCGGCCTCGGCCAGATTGGCAGTGCCGGCGGCGTTCACTCGTTGCGCTTTCGCGGCGTCGGCTTCGCAGTCGTCAACGGCAGTCCAAGCCGCGGCGTGAACTATCGCATCGGGTCGGTTGGCGGTAACGATTTCATCAACGGCGATGAAGTCGGTGATGTCGAGTGTTTTGTGATCACAGGCCACGACATCGTCGGCAGCAAACGCGGCTACTAAGTCGTGCCCCACTTGGCCGCCGGCCCCAGTGATAAGAATTTTCATTACTTGCTTCGCTGAAGGAGCGGCTCCCACCACCAGCGATTGCTGCGGTACCAATCGATGGTCGCGACGAGCGCTTCATGAAATTCGCGTTGCGTACTCCAGCCCAAAGCTTGTACTTTGCTGATGTCAATGGAGTAGCGCCGGTCGTGGCCAAGGCGGTCTTCTACGTATTCGATCATCGATTCGTCGTGGCCGAGAATCTCTAATACTGCGTCGGTGAGATCTCGGTTGGTTACTTCGTTGCCGGCACCGAGGTTGTAGACCTCACCAATCTGACCTTTGCGTAAGACGAGATCAACGCCCGCGCAGTTGTCTTCGACAAAACACCAGTCGCGGATGTTGAGGCCATCGCCGTAAAGTGGAACTTTTTTACCATCAAGCAAGTTGGTTACAAAGAGTGGAATAACTTTTTCGGGAAATTGATACGGGCCAAAATTGTTGGATGATCGGGTGACTATTACCGGTAGGTCATAAGTCTCGTGGTAGGCCAACGCGATTAGGTCGGACCCCGCTTTCGACGCCGAATAGGGCGAGCGCGGTTCGAGGCGGTCGGTTTCAGTGAACGATCCGGTTTCTATAGATCCGTAAACTTCGTCGGTCGAAATATGCACAAATCGTTGAACCCCCACCGTGCGAGCCACATCGCAGACCACATTGGTGCCGTCACAATTGGTGTGGACAAATTCGTCGGGCGAAATAATAGAACGATCGACATGGCTTTCGGCGGCGAAGTGAACCACTGCATCGTGTCCGGGCATAGCTTCATTGACATCGGCCCGTTTGGTGATGTCGCCTTTGACGAAGGTAAAGCGAGAATTTTGGCTCAAGTCGCGCAAACTCTCTCGGTTTCCGGCGTAGGTCAAGGCATCGAAAACGGTTACTGAGTCGTCGGTGGTGTTGAGAACATGACGGACATAGTTAGAGCCAATAAAACCGGCCGCGCCGGTGACGAAGATGCGCACGGCTAGGTGCGTAAAGCGAAGTGAGGTTGCCACATCGCTTCTATGTCGGCTCGGTGGGGATTGGACTGATCGCGTTGCGAGAGAACGGGGTCGGTAACTCCCCAGTCGGCTCCAATGGCGGGGTCGTCCCAAGCGACGCCTAGTTCGTCTTGCGCGTTGTAGTAACTATCGACCAAGTAGGTAATGGTCATGTCAGTTAATGCCGCGAACCCGTGCGCCACGCCCGGCGGAATGTAAACACCACGATGATCGTGGTCGCCGTCGGGTTTGGTTCCGAGATCAATCATTTGGGTAGCCCCGTCAGTGGGAGAACCGGCCCGTAAATCGTGCAGCACTACGCGCGCACTTCCAAACGGTACGTACCAGTAATCGGCCTGATGAAGGTGATAGTGGAGACCCACCACCGAACCGGCGCGGCGATCACCACGATTTCCTTGGATCATCTCGCGTCCATTAGGGAACCATTGCCGGCGGTAAGTTTCGATGAATATGCCGCGCTCGTCACCATGGATGTCGGGTTCGACAATGACTACATCATTAATAGTGGTTGAAGGAATAAGGGAAGCCATATAAGTTTTAACTCAATTCAACAAGGGAATGATCACCCAACATTAGGCGATAGCCAGACCCAGTTTTGTGAGATCGGGTTATCTCAACATGGCGCCCAATGAGCGAGTCGGTGATGCCGGTCGCTCCGGTAATCAAGGTTTGTTCCAGAACTACCGAATTATCAATCTCGGAGTCGGTGACCGAGCAATCATTAGCAATAGAGGTGAACGGACCGATAGTGCTGTTAGTCACCACGGTATTTTCGCCGATTACGGTTGGCCCGGAAATATGTGAACCCTTTACCACTGCGCCGGCGGCGATTACCACCTCGCCCACGATGGTCGATTTTTTGTCGACCTCGCCTGCGTTGGCGCCAGAAATAGTTTTTAATACTTGTCGGTTGCACTCCAGTAGCGGGTCTTTCTTGCCGGTGTCGATCCACCAGCCGCTTAGAACTTCGTGACGTACCACAAGCTTGCTATCGATTAGCCATTGAATGGCATCAGTAATTTCGAGTTCGCCCCGAGGTGAAGGAGCAATTGCCCGCACTGCTTCGTGAATTGTTTGGTCGAATAAGTAAACACCGACTAGGGCCAGATCGGAAGGAGGATCGAGAGGTTTTTCGACCAAGCGTACGACTTCACCGCTTTCGGTAACTTCCGCGACACCGAATTGGCTGGGATTATCAACATGGGTAAGCAAGATTTGTGCGGTGGGTGGCGATGTGTCGTTTTGTCGGGCTGCTTCGAATCGTTCAACGAATTCACCTAGCCCCTGTTCGAGCATGTTGTCGCCTAAGTACATAATGAAATCATCGGTATCGAGAAAATCAGCAGCGATAAGTACGCAGTGGGCGAGACCTAACGGTTCATCTTGGGGTAGATAAGTTATGCTCACTCCCCAGCGGGAACCGTCGCCTACCGCATTGCGTATTTCGTCGCCGGTTTCACCGATAACGATTCCAATTTCGTTGATTCCGATAGCCGCCATAGCTTCGATTCCGTAAAAAAGAATTGGTTTATTGGCGATCGGAACTAACTGTTTAGCATTAGTGTGGGTTATCGGCCGCAGGCGCGTGCCCGCACCACCCGAAAGAATGAGACCTTTCATATACCCCTTAAGACTACCTAAACCGGTGCTGGATTGTTAAATACGGTAGCCTTGGAATTCAATCTAATATTCAATTCAAGGCCTAGGTATTTTATCTGATGAACGATAAAGAGATGAAGATAGGTATTCTCGTTGTAGCTTATAACGCAGCGTCTACTCTCGCCGAAGTGCTTAATCGAATTCCTGCTGATTTTAAGTCGCGTATCACCGAAGTGATAGTGAGTGACGATCACAGCCAGGACTCCACCTATCTCGTGGGTATCGGATACCAACAGCAGTCGGATCTTCCGATTGAGGTAATTCGCCAGCCTAAAAATCTCGGATACGGAGGTAATCAGAAAGTCGGTTACCGCCTAGCCATTGAACGCGGCTTTGATATTATCGTTTTGCTCCATGGCGATGGTCAGTATGCACCCGAATGTTTACCCGACATGGTGGCTCCTATTGAACGCGGCGAAACTGATGCCGTGTTTGGTTCACGAATGATGGTGAAAGGCTCGGCCCGCAAGGGGGGGATGCCATTATACAAGTTTGTCGGAAACCGAATCCTCACGACATTAGAGAATGCCGTATTGGGGACAAAACTTAGTGAGTTCCATTCAGGTTATCGCGCCTATAGCGTAAGAGCTTTATCAAAGTTACCCTTTGAACAAAATTCTGACGGTTTCAACTTTGATACTCAAATCATTATTCAGATGCATGACGCGGGCAAACGCATCGTTGAAATTCCCATTCCTACTTATTACGGCGACGAAATTTGTCGTGTGAATGGTATGCAGTACGCCGCTGATGTGATGAAGGATGTAATCGCTTATCGTTTCCAAAAAGCGGGATTTGGCGACGGAACCCGAGCGAAACTAGGCGCGGAATATCAACTAAAAGATGCCGACGACAGTTCTCACGGCAAACTTTTTTCAATGCTCGAAGCTAGGCCGCCGGGGAAAATCCTCGACTTAGGGTGTTCGGGTGGTCTGCTAGGCGAACGATTGCAGCAGCTGGGCTATCACGTTATGGGCGTAGATGTAGTTGAGGTTCCTGAAGTGCACGAGCGGCTCTCGGGTTTCGTGCTGGCCAATCTCGATGCTGGTATCCCTGCTGAAGCGGGATCAGGATTTGATCTTGTTCTCGCGGCCGACGTCTTAGAACATGTCCGTGAGCCGGAAAAACTATTAAGGGATACAAAACAAGTATTACGGCCAGGCGGTACAGCAATTATTTGTGTACCGAACATCAGCCATTGGTACCCGAGATTTCGCACCGCGGTTGGTCGTTTTGATTACGATCAAAGAGGGATTCTTGACCACACTCACTTACGATTTTTCACTCGCCGGAGTATTCGCCGGTTGGTTGAGCGCGAAGGTTTTAAAGTCAGGAGCATGAAAGCGATTGGATTACCACTCGCGACATTGGGTACCGGCGGCGGACTGCGTCGGCTGTTGAGAATGCTAGACCAAATTTCGATAGCAGTATGGCCAGCCATGTTTGGCTACCAGTTTATTCTTGAGATCGAACCGGTCGAAAGTTAACCATTAAGAAAAAGTATTACGGAATGATAAGAAAAGATCATGACGCAAAGGGTTGTCGTTAGGCTGGCTAAAGCAAAGAGCCACAGTCCCCGGATTATCCAAACTCCCCTGATTCCTGCTACGAGCGCGAGCACAAGAAGCGGTGCGGCTGACATTCCGTAGCGACCAGATATCCCTGGATCTATTTTGTAAGTCAAGGCAACGCTTGTCCCCAATAAAGTCCCCGTGATGATAAGCGATCCCAGCGTTGTCAGCCCGAGCCAGTGATTCCACTTGCGCGCGGCAACGAAGAATCCACTGAAGGCGCCGGCGATGAGCATGATTTTTAGAAGTCCATAAAAGTAAACTTGAAGATCTTGACTGAGCGTGGCCGGCGAGACGAATGAATCAGTAACTGGCCCGAGAAGAGAAAGAGTCTCCTTAAGAATCAATTCGGGTCCTACGGGATTCAGTCGCAAAACGCCAAAAGCCGCGATTTCCCCCGGATTGATGGTGGCTAATTGGCGGCTTACAACTACCCAAATTAACGATGCGACTGCTCCTCCGATTAGGAGTGCTCCTCCGTCGTAAAGCCATTTTTTGATCGCCGCGCTCGTTCGCGCATAACTGCCGCCCGCTTCCTTTCCGCTTTCTGCCCACGCCTTTACTGCGAATGCGGCCGAAATTGCCGCTATCGGTATCATGCTGGTTGCCTTCACTGACGCAGCAAAAAAACCAACGGCGGCAAGCGCTATAGTCCAACGCCCAGGTCGTTGATAACAGAGCGCGGCCACGAATGCGATCAACGATCCAATAAAAATAGAAGGCACATCATTAGAAATAACCGCAGTGTGGTAAATAACCACTGGAGCAGTGGTGAGAAGAAGTATTCCCACCCCGATTGTTGGCGGAGGGAGATCGAGGACGCGGCCGGCGGCCCAGAGCAGTAAAAGACCTGCAACCAACCAAAGAATTCCAGTGAATCGCGTTCCGCTAACATCGCTGAACCCAAAAATGTCGGTCGCTATCCACCGCAAGGGAACGGTTAGCGCGTAATAAGTTGGGGGGTGCTGAGCCTCATACTGTTGAGCACCGCCAGGAAACTTCTCGGGATTGAAATACTTTGAGTTGCATTTTGGTATCACTAGACCGCTCAGGTCGGTCTTGCGACAAGCATTTTCTCGCAGAGTGCTTTGCTGCAGAGTGTCTCCTATTCTAGGAAAGCCTTGATTAGCTACACGGGTTACATAGTCCCAGTGGGCAACCTCGTCGATCAGTGAGAATTCAGGGTTTTCATTTATCTGGAGCGCAACCAAGGTAGTGGGGGCAATAACGCAAACGAATAGTGCCAAGGCTAAAGCCCCGCGGGTGGGGAAACAGAGGGTGGTGAAACTTCGTAGTTTCATTTTGTGCCCCTTATTTTACGCAAGCGTATCTTGATCGGGTTGGGAATAATTTTGCTTAGCGCCGCGCGAAAATAATTTGTCGGTGGACTAAGTATTAATGCTCGAGCTCGGAAATCGTCGGCCACCTCGACATCGCAAACCCCGTCAACCACTAGCTGATCAAGCTTCTTGAGGGCCCGTTGCGATCCGCGCTTGTCGGTGGTCGCCACCGCAAGCGCCAGATGGCCTAAAGCCTGTATCTGAAATAGTGGAGACGAGGGTATGGGCTGCCCGCGGTGAGTTACATCGTACTGCGAACTGGTGTTTAGAGAAGCTCGAAAATATTCCGCGGCCAGAGCGAACTGGTCTTTAACGAAAAAAATGAAACCGATTAAGTAACAGATTTGCGTCAACACTGCCGGTGGCATTTTGAGTCGTTTCATTAATGCGGGATCATCAATATCAACTTGGTAACGAGATAAGAGGGCGGCGCGCAGACGAGGTACGAAACTGCTGGCGGCATCAATCTCTCCACCGAATACTTTGGATTGGATGAGTCGGGACCACATTCCGACCGCCAACGCTGATCCTTCAGGTGCGAGGCCGCCGCGGTATTCAAGGTATTCGTCTACTTTCACTGCGTGGTAACCAGAACTCAGTCGCGACTTTGCTAGGCCAGTTAAATTCAGCGCGGCGAGGGCAACCAAAGTATTGGTGGAACTGTCAATCTCTATATTGACGAACCCCGCTTCTTCTAGCATTATTTTGAGACGGTTGGCCGTTGTGAGAAATTGATGGTCGCCTATCGCTAGGGCCATTAGTACTTCCGCATTTTTTCGATCAGGGCTAACTACATCGGCGTTAGGAGTAGTGACTATAAAAATTCCGTCGTCGGCTAACAACTGTCGAGCGGTGCGTAACAAACCGCGGGGGTCGGAAACATGCTCTAAAACTTCTGATGCCATAATTACATCAAACTTTCCTTCTTCGCCTAAACTCTCATCAAGGCGACCGTCACGAATATCAACCTTTAACTCCCGAGCGCCCATCTGGCCTCCAATGCTCGGGTCGACGCCCACGGCGACCCAGCCCTTAGCGACTTGCGCGAGGTCGAGACCAAATCCATAGCCACAACCCACATCAAGAAAACGCGAACTCTTCTCGCTTTCTACTAATGCGAAATAGGATGCGATCGCTTCAATGCCGGCCGTAGTTTCTATGTAGTCGGTCCAGTAGTCGAGATTTTCGGTGGGCGGATACGGATCACCAAGAAGAACGCAGTCGCACTTATTGCAGCGGGCGATGAGTGTCGTTGGGTTCCCGGGGGTTTTGGCCGTGGCGATGTGGTTTTGCTCACCGGTACATCCGCATACGACGCAGTCGCGTTTAATTAGGCCCGTGGTCCAAATTAGCGACGTACTTTTCATGGCTCTTACTCTACTTATTTGTTCTGTTCGGTTTAAGCCACGAAATATTTTGCTTCGGGGTGAGGAACGATGATGGCTGAAGTGCTTTGCTCGGGGTCGAGTTGGAATTCTTCGCTCAGTGTCACCCCGATGCTTGATAGATCGAGCAATTCATCGAGTTTGGTTTGTTCTTCTAGATCGGGACAAGCAGGGTATCCCCAGGAATAGCGTCCGCCGCGGTACTTCTGACGGAATAATCCCTGCAGAGTGGGTCCATCCTCAGCCGCGAAACCCCATTCTTCGCGAATTCGGCGGTGCCAGTATTCGGCTAATGCTTCGGTCATCTCAACCGAGAGCCCATGCAGCAAAAGATATTCGGTGTACCGATCGGCGGCGAATAATTCGCGTTCGGCTTCAGTGGCGCGCGAACCTATGGTGACGACATGAAACGCGGCATAGTCGGGCTCGCTGGTGCGAAAGAAATCGCTGATACACAGACGCTTCTCGGTTCGTTGACGAGGAAAGTTGAAACGCACGCGCTCGGTAGTGCGGTTGTCGTCGGTCCAGACGATGAGATTGTTGCCTTCAGAGTTAACGGGGAAATAACCCCATGCCACCGAGGGGGTTAGTAAATCCTCAGCCTGAACTTTGGCGATTTCTTCTCGCAGTTGTGGCCGCAGACGTTCTTTAAAGTCGTCGTCAGTTTCCGAAATGGTTTTGTCGGGGCGAAACTGCCATTGATTACGAAATAGCGCGGTTTCGTTTATATAGGTGGCGATGTCGTCAATGGCGATGCCTTTGGCCACTCGTGTACCTAGAAACGGCGGAGTGAAGATCGGCATATCGTCGGCAACATCGGAACGGCTGGTGTCGGCTATCAGATCGTCGGGTTCGTCGGTTTTTATGCGAGCGGGGAGATCGCGTCCACCGAGAGCGCGACCGAAGTCGGGGTCGAGAGTGCCGTTGCGCTTGCCTTCCATCAATTCGTCCATAGTTCGCAAACCTTCGAAGGCGTCTTTACCGTAAAACACTCGGCCGTTGTAAATCTCGCGCAAGTCGCGCTCTACATAATTACGAGTGAGAGCGGCGCCGCCAAGAATGACGGGAAAACCGTCTAGTCCCAGTTCGTTCATTGCTTGCAGATTTTCCCGCATGATGATCGTGCTCTTTACCAGCAAACCGCTCATGCCCACTGCGTCGGCGTTCACTTCCTTGGCTTTATCGACAAAAGTTTGGAGGGGTGCTTTTATTCCGATGTTGTGCACTTCGTAACCGTTATTAGTAAGAATAATGTCGACAAGGTTTTTACCAATGTCGTGGACATCACCTTTTACCGTGCCAATAACGAATCGGCCCTTACCGCCGGCATCAGATTTTTCTAAGTGAGGCTCAAGGTAGGCGACGGCCAACTTCATGGTCTCGGCACTTTGAAGTACAAAAGGTAATTGCATTTCGCCGGTGGCAAATAGTTCTCCGACTACTTTCATTCCGCCCAGTAGAACATCGTTGATAATTGCGAGCCCGGGTAACGAATCGAGCTGTTCGTCGAGGTCGGCCTCAATGCCGTCGCGCTCACCGTCGATAATGCGGTGTTTGAGTCGTTCAGCAACTGGCCACTCGGATCGATCCTCCTTTTCTATCGCGCTTAGATCGATATTTGAAAAAGCGTCCAAGAGTTGATGTAGCGGGTCGTAGTTGTCGCGCCGGCGGTCGTAAATGAGATCGAGGGCCATAGTGCGGATGTTTTCGTCAATTTTGTGCATCGGAATAATTCGGGCGGCGTGCACGATGGCGGCATCGAGGCCGGCTTCGGTGCATTCGTGTAGAAATACGCTGTTAAGTACATGCCGTAAAGCTGGTTTTAGTCCGAAACTAACATTCGATAAACCGAGCACGGTAGCCGCGCCAGGTAGTTCGGCTTTAATGCGGCGAATGGCTTCGATGGTTTCTACCGCGTCGCCCCGCAAGTCTTCTTGGCCCGAACTGAGCGGGAAAGTGAGGGTGTCGAAAATAAGATCGGTGGGCTCAATTCCGTATTTATTAACGGCAAGATCGTAAATGCGTTTGCATACCCGAAGTTTCCAGTCGGCGGTGCGAGCCTGACCTTCTTCGTCGATGGCAAGACAAATAACCGCGGCTCCGTATTCGCGAGCGAGAGTAAATACCTTATCGAGACGAGAGCCAGGATTTTCTCCGTCTTCAAGGTTGGCGGAGTTAAGAATTGCCTTACCTCCGCAGTGAGCTAAGCCGGCTTCCATTACTTCAGGCTCGGTGGAGTCGAGCACGAGCGGCAGCGGAACTTGAGTAGCAAATCGGCTAACGATTTCGTTCATATCGATAACGCCGTCGCGTCCGACATAATCAACGCATACGTCGAGAACATGAGCACTCTCGCGGACTTGTTCCTTAGCCATTTGTACGCACATGTCCCAGTCGCTTTCGAGCATGGCGTCGCGAAACTTGCGGGAGCCGTTGGCGTTAGTGCGTTCTCCGATAAGTAGAACGGAGTTGTCTTGACGAAAGGGCACGCTGGTATAGACCGATGCCGCGCTGGGCTCAAATTCGGGATTACGAGGCGAAGCGATGCGCCCAGCACCCAAGCGCTCCACTACCGCCTGCAAATGCGCGGGAGTGGTTCCGCAGCATCCCCCCACAATGTTGATTCCAAATTCGCTGACATTGCGTTCGTGGGCCTCGGCTAATTGTTCGGGAGTGAGGTCGTAGTGAGTGTGGCCGTTAACGATTGACGGCAAGCCCGCGTTGGGTAGGCACGATAAATAGGTGCGAGCGTGTTGTCCGAGATAACGCAGGTGTTCGGTCATTTCGGCCGGACCAGTGGCGCAGTTGAGACCGATTACATCGGGGCGCATGGCTTCGAGAGTGGTGAGTGCGGCGCCGATTTCCGAACCAATGAGCATGCGACCAGTGGTTTCGATGGTGACTTGAACCATGATCGGAACACTCACACCGGTAGTAGCCATGGCTCGCCGCGCGGCAACTATGGCGGCTTTCCCTTGCAACAAATCTTGCACCGTTTCTATAAGCACTACATCGACACCTCCTTCAAGCAGACCCTCCATTTGCGGTATGTAGGCGTCGCGTAATTCGGCAAATTCGATGTGTCCCAGCGACGGCAACTTGGTGCCGGGGCCAACCGATCCGATTACCCACCGTGGTCGGTCGGTAGTGGAATGGTCGCGGGCGACTACTTTGGCCAACTGGGCGGCTTGGCGATTTAATTCACGAGTTACTTCGGGAATGTTGTACTCGACTAGGACAATCGGGAACGCACCGAAGGTGGCGGTCTCGATAGCGTCGACGCCGGCGCGTAAGAACTCGTCGTGCATTGTGGTAATGAGGTCGGGGCGGGTGAAAACAAGATTTTCATTGCACCCTTCGAGCTCGGGGCCACCAAAGTCGGCATCGCTGAGTGGCTGGTCTTGAACCCAAGTGCCAAAGGCGCCGTCGAAAATCAAGACTCGCTCATTGAGGGCGTCGAGAAACGTTGACATTAGTTACAGGCTACCGATGCCACCGAGGAACGTCGGCATTGATTAACTGCTCGATTTTGCCGATGCATGAGGGCTGGGTTAGGTCGAACGAGGCAGTATCGGCGCATCCCGTCCGGTACGAGTGGAGTCGCGGCCACTCTTTTCTTCGTGGTATTCCTCTTCAACATTTACCGACCAAATATCGTGCTGGGTGCCGTCAATAATATTTTCTACTGTCAGCATGGCGGTGTACATGGAGTGATCTTGGTTGTTGTATTTATGCATTCCGTTCCGGCCGACTGGATGCACATTAGGCACGAATTCGTCGAGCCAGGCACGAATGGTCTCGACATTGGCTTTGTAGTCGATGTCGTAAACGGGGTACGCCTTAGGCATGCGCACTACGAACCCGGCTTCTACTTGGTTGGGGTCGGCGAGACCGAGAGTGGCAATTTCGCGTTTGGCTAATTCGATGAGGTCGGCATCGTCCATGACCCAGAGGTCGTCGCCGATCGAAACGAAGTATTCGAGACCCAAACAAGTACGGCCTTCTTTAACCAGATAGGGCGACCACGAACCAAAGTTTTGGATCCGTCCGACTCGGGCTTCGGGGGAGTGAATGTAAATCCAGTTGTCGGGGAACGCGAATTTTTGGGGCACCACGATGGCGACAGTGAGAAAGTCGCGGTGCTTTAAGTTGGCGGCTGCGGCGCGCACTTCCGCCGGCGCGGGGGGAGTGACTGCATTGAGTAATTCATTAATGGGCATAGTCGAAATGATGTGGTCACAAGACTGCTGGGTTGTGCCGTTAGCATCACGGACGCTTACGCTTACGGCGCGGTGGTCGTCGCGAGAAATACTTTCGATACGGGTTTCTAAAGAAACTGTGCTGCCTTGGTCGCGTACTAATTCGGTGCAGCGTTCCCACATCATGCCCGGACCGTATTTGGGGTACTGAAATTCTTCGATCAGGCTGGTGACATCGGTTTGGTTGCGGCGGGGTAGTAAAGCATTGAAGATGGCTTTGCCGAGGGAAAGATTTTTAATTCGCTGGGCGGCCCAGTCGGCTTGAATATCGGTGGCGGGGACCCCCCAAACTTTTTCGGTGTAAGTCTTGAAAAAAGTACGGTAAAGACGCCACCCAAAGCGCGATGCCGTCCAACCTTCAAAAGTGGTCATGTCTTTAGGCTTATGGACGCGCACCCAAAGATAGGAGAGAACGCAGCGCACCGCTTCGATAATCCCTAGGTTGCGTAGCGCGTTCATTGCTCGCAACGGGTAATCATAAAATTTATCGTCGTAGAAAATCCGACTCATGCGCGGTCGCATCAGAAAGTCTTCGGCGGGAAGAATCTCGTGCCAAAATGCTTCTACCGGAGGAACTTTAGTGAAGAAACGGTGGCCGCCGATGTCGAAACGCCAGCCGTCGCGTTCGACGGTACGGCTTATTCCGCCCACTACCGAGTCGGCTTCAAATACTTTTACAGTTTTACCGCGGCGGCCAAATTCATAGGCGGCAGTTAGACCGGCGGGGCCGGCCCCGATGATTACTACTTCGGGATTTTTGTTATCGGGCGCGCTCGGAGCACTCGACGGTTCGGATGCAGTCATCGCTTCATTGTCGCAGATTTTTGCGGGGCTCCGAGTAACGCAGGACGAGAGTGCTCAGTAGCCGGCCGGTATGGGGCTAAGCAGATGTTGGCCCACTCGTACGGCGTGATCGGCTCTCTGCAGTAATTCGTGATCGCCGGCCGAGTCGCCGTAAGCCCACACCGTGGCTGGCTGAGGCCCGATCCAGGCATTGAGCCGGGCCACTTTTTCGGCACCGTAAACATTGCCGCCGATTAATTCGCCGGTGAGAAAAGGTTGGTCGCGACGCGCGCCGGAACCGAGTCGGGTCTCAAGTTCGGTCGCCAGCACCGCATCGAATTCGAGATGGTCGGCGATGGGGCGCAAGTAGCACGCGTAAGACGCCGAGACGATAACTAGTTGGTGGCCTTGTTGGCGATGCCACTCGGCGCGCGCCACGACTTCTTTGTGTAGATGGTGAGTGATTATTTGCCGAGCGAAGTCGTGAGCATAGTTTTCGATTTCACTAAGTGAACGACCACCCAGTATTTTTTTGGTGATTGAGCGCTTTATGGCGTCGCGTCGGTTGCGTAGCAGGTTGTGAGTGTTGGCGATCAGCGCGCGCGTTACTCGGGCGCGGCCACCCACCGAAACAAGAAAAGCCAAAACATTGTCGCGATCTGAAAGGGTGTGATCAAAATCAAACGCGGCGACGGTGCGAGATTGGTTCACAGTTCGAGTCGGCGAGAAAGATCAGATTGTAAAATCCGGTTAGGGTCGACTCGGTCGCGTACCTGCTCTAGTTGGGCAAGTCGGGGATACATCGCTCGTAAAGTGGCGGGTGAAAGGTGCGAGTCTTTAGCTAGATAAGTCCGGCCGCCCGCATCGACAACGAGTTGATCAAGTTTGACGAGTAGGGCGGATAGATCGGGAGTGGTGGCGGGCAAATCTATGGCGAGAGTCCAGCCGGGCATGGGGAACGATAAGGAGCCTGAGTTTTCGGGGCCGAAGCGTTTCAGCACCGCGAGAAACGATGCGCACTGTCGGGCTGCTAGTTGTTCGAGCGTGGCCCGCACTGTTGCGGTGGCCTGATCGGGGACGACGTACTGGTACTGAAGAAACCCGGGGCGGCCGTAGAGGCGGTTCCAGTTGTTTACTCCATCGAGGGGATGAAAAAATGCCCCGATGCTTTCGAGTCCGGCGATGTGGTGACGAGGTGCTTTGCGGTACCAAACTTCGTTAAAAGCACGCACAGTAAAACGATTGAGAAGCCGACTCGGAACCCAAGGCGGCGCCGAAGCCAATGTGCGGGGAGAAAATGCAAGTGGGTCGGAACGATCTTTAGCCGGCAATGCGGCGAGCGGGGCATGGTCGCCGCGCGTAAGGACGCTGCGACCGAGGGCGCGGCCTTTAGCGAGGCAATCAACCCACGCCACTGAATAGCGATAACGATGATCACCTTCGTCCATACGATCGAGGAGATCGTCGAGGTCTTTAGTCCGTTCGGTATCAACTCGCAGCCGCGAGGTTTCGATGGGTAGCAACTGCACGGTGGCTTCAGTGATAACGCCAGTCAGACCCATGGCTCCAGCAGTTTGCCAAAATAGTTCGGGGTCACTTGTCGGCGTGACCGCGAGGGTGCCGGTAGGGGTGTGTAAAACGATTTCGGTTACATGGTTAGCAAAACTGCCGTCGCAGTGATGATTTTTTCCGTGGATGTCGGCGGCAATAGCGCCACCAATAGTGACGAAACGAGTGCCGGGAGTTACCGGAACGAACCAACCAAGCGGTATGACTCTCCGCATGATGGTATCGAGACTTACTCCGCCGCCGACACGAAGTTGGCCGGTAGCGCAGTCGAGATCGAACGGTTCGTTTAGGGCGGTGGCGTCGATTACGTCGCCGTCGGCGTTTTGGGCAGCATCGCCGTAGCTGCGACCCAGCCCGCGCGCCACCACACCTCGATTACCAACACCCGCTAACGCGTGATCGACTGCGATTCCGTTGGCGGTGGCGATCACTCGCGCTCGGCTCGGTGCGGTGCGACCCCAACCGGTGAGGATCTGGCTATTCGAATTAGGCATAAGTGCCGAGAGCGAATGTGGCGATCCAAATTACGGCTAGAAGTTGCAGCATGCGGTCTTCAATGACTACATCTTCGGGTGCGCCGCCTCGACCGAGTTCGATGATATGCGCGTAGCGCATTATTGCCAGCACAAACGGAATAATGGAAATGCGAAACCAAGTGGAATTGTCGTTGGCGACGGCACTTTCGAATGCCCATAAAAAGTAAGCCGTCAGCATTACCGCGGCCGATGCGGCGCGCACGAACGCGAGGAACCCCGCGGTGTATTCATCTAGCGCGCGTCGGTGCGCGGCGCTATTAGTTCCGAGTTCGAGCAATTCGGCGTAGCGCTTTCCGGCGATAATAAAAAGTGAACCGCTCGCAGCAACGATAAGGAACCAGTCGGAGATGACGACTTCGGCCGCCACGCCACCCGCGATCATGCGCAATACAAAGCCGGCGGCGATAATTCCGAGTTCTATGACTGGTTCATTCTTTAAGAACAAACTGTAAGCAATGGTTATTGCTGCATAAGTTGTGATCACTAGCGTTAATTCACCATTGTGAATAGGAAGAGAGATTGCGATACCAATCGCGATAAGAACGATTCCCGCGATGATGGCCGTGCGGACGGAAATGATTCCGGCGGCTACTGGGCGATTGCGTTTAACGGGGTGAGTCCGATCGGCTTCAACATCGAGCGCATCATTGATGCAGTAGGTGCCACTAGCTGCTAAGCACAGAGCGATAAAGGCCACCACGGTGCGTAAAAGCGGGCCCGATTCCAGCAACACGCCCGCCGCCGCCGGAGCCGCAAATACCAAGAGATTTTTGATCCACTGGCGCGGCCGCGCCAGTCGCAGCACGCTTGAGAGAAACGAAACCTTGGGCGAAGGGGTGTCGGCGCGGGCCGGAGTCATCTGGTCAAGGCTACCGGAGCCACCCGCTATGAGCTAAGGGATGAGCTAAGGGATGAGGCGCGTTTACGCGATGTGAGCAAACTCGGCCGTAGACTCAGAACATGGCTACCAACTCTGATCCTCGCAAGGTATATACCCGAACGGGCGACGACGGAACCACTGCGCTGCTGTACGGCGGGCGAGTCCCCAAAGATTCCATTGGTCCGAGCGCCTACGGTGCGGTCGACGAAGCGGTGGCCGCGTTAGGAACGGCACGCGCCGAGACCAAACCTGATTCAGAGTTAGGGATACTGCTCGTGCGCTTGCAACGCGAACTATTTGTGGTGGGAGCCGAGTTGGCTACCGCACCCGAAAATCGTTCGAAGTTAGTAGCCGGTACCACTTTGGTTACCGAAAGTATGGCGAGTGATCTTGAACCAATCATTGACGATGTGACCACTCGCTTTACTGCGCCCCAAGAGTTTGTGTTGCCGGGCGAAAATCGTTTGGCCGGTGCGCTCGATGTTGCTCGCACAGTGGTAAGACGAGCCGAACGAGAAGTCGTTTCGGCCGAACAGGCGGGCTGGTGTCCAGGATCGTTTGTCGGCACCTATCTAAATCGGCTGGCCGATTTGGTTTATACCTTGGCTCGCTGGCAAGAAGGCGAGTTTCGTCCGGTACGGATTGAACAATAATTATTAGTAGATTTTCGCGATTAATCAGGGAGTACTTATGAGCATCACCTGTTCACTTTCGACTGATAAGGCCGGCGCGGTTGCGGTCGATCTGCTGGCGGTTCCGGTTTACGCGGGGGGCGAGTTGGGGCCGGGGGCAACCGTGGTGGCCGATGCGTTTGCGGGGGTAATCGCCGATTTCATGGCCGCGGCCGGTTTTACCGGTGCGGTGGGTCAGACCCTACGGGTTCCGGTTACCGGTTTGCGAGCGGCTTCAGCAGTCTTGATTGGGGTTGGTGAACGCGTTTCGGTCGATACGGTGGCGTTGTGTCGGGCCGCGGCGATTGCCGCGCGCACGGCGTCGTCGGTGACATCGTTGGCGACCACGCTGGTTGAAGCGGCCCCCACTTCAGTTGCCGCCGACGCCGCGGTGTACGCGGTGGCCGAAGGCGCGCTACTGGGTGGGTACGAATTTCGCGCGTATAAAACCAGTGGTTCGGATAGCAAACTCAAGAAAGTTGTAGTGCTGAGTGCGGGTGGTGCGAGTGCGAACGAAGCGGTTAAACGCGCGGGCGTGATAGCGGAAGCAACTATTTGGGCACGTGATTTAGTTAACGAACCATCGGGTACTAAGAGCCCGATCGAATTTGCCGCGGCCGCTAATCGCTTGCTCTCTAAACGAGGAGTACGGGTAACGGTATTAAACGAAACTCAAATTCGCGCCCAAAAAATGGGCGGCGTAATCGGTGTGGGCCAAGGCTCGGTGCGTCCGCCGCGTTTTGTCAAAGCGGTCTACGAACCGGCGGGATCAAAAGCGCGGGGCACTTTGGCATTAGTGGGTAAAGGGGTGGTGTTTGATACCGGTGGTATTTCGATTAAGCCGGCCGACGGCATGGAGGCTATGAAAACCGATATGGGCGGCGCGGCTGCTGTGCTGGGAGCCATGGCGACCTTGCGCGCGCTGGGCGTTCGGCATCGGGTAGTGGCGTATACGCCGATGGTGGAAAATATGCCGAGTGGGAGTGCTATTCGTCCTGGCGATGTACTGCACATGCGCAGCGGCAAAACCGTTGAGGTGCTTAACACCGACGCCGAAGGTCGATTGATTTTGGCCGATGCACTTTCGTGGGCCGTCGACGATGGGGCCGACGCCATTGTTGACCTCGCTACGCTTACCGGCGCTTGTGTAGTGGCGCTGGGTGAAAAAATTGCGGGGTTGATGGGCAATGACGACGCTTGGAGCGATCAAGTGCGCGCCGCAGCCGATAGAGCGGGAGAAGCAGTCTGGCCGTTGCCGTTGCCCGATTCGTATCGTGAGTTGGTGGTATCGGAAGTGGCCGACCTTCGCAACATCACCAATACTCGGTGGGGCGGCACTCTTACCGCCGGTTTATTTCTTGAGGAGTTTGTGGGCGACACGCCGTGGGTACACCTCGACATTGCTGGTCCGTCGCGTGCTAATTCGAACGATGGCGAGATGACTCAAGGCGGCACTGGTTTTGGTGTACGGACTCTGGCTGAGTTGGCCCGCACTTTTGTGTCGCCGACACCGAAGAAAGGGACCCGCTCGCCCGCTAAGAAGGTGACCGGAAAAGCCACCGGAAAAGTCCCGGTTAAAAAAGTCCCGGTTAAAAAAGCCGTGAAGAAGCGTCGCCCAATCCGTTGAGTAGGGGGCGCGGCATCCGTAGGCTCGGCTAAGAGACTTCGGGTGCCATCTAAATAACTCGTCGTTACTGAACGAGTTGTTGTCGGGTTGACTTACCTCGGCGTGAGCCGAGCGCAGTTAAGCCTTAGTGGGTAGTGGAGCCGTCGGCGAGCACTGCGTGAGGCAAGCAGAGGTCGTCGTACTCGGCAATTACAATCGGCGGCGCGTCGGGGCTGCAAGTTGCACAGGCGGGATCGCGGCGCACATTAAATGTGCGGAAGGCTTCTTCGAGGGCGTCGTAAGCCAAGAGCCGGCCGATGAGTGGATCACCCAAACCGAGCAGCACTTTGATGGCTTCGAGTGCTTGAATCGAACCGATAATTCCGGGGAGCACACCGAGGACGCCGGCTTCGGCGCAACTGGGGGCTAACTCGGGTGGAGGCGGTTCGGGTAGCAAACAGCGGTAACACGGTCCAGTTTTCGGTGCGAACACCGTCACTTGGCCTTCGAAGCGGAAGATAGAACCGTGTACGACGGGTATTCCGGTTAGAACCGAAGCGTCGTTAAGAAGATAGCGGGTGGGAAAGTTATCGGTGCCGTCGATAACTATGTCGTAGTCGCTAATTATTGCAACCACATTGTCAGCGCCTAGACGGGTGTCGTAAGTGACAACATTGACATCGGGGTTTAGTGCCGTGAGCGTTTTCTTGGCCGAGTCGACTTTGCGATCACCGATGCGATCGATGTTGTGTAAAATTTGTCGCTGCAGATTTGACGCGTCGACCACATCCATATCGACAATTCCGAGGGTTCCTACTCCCGCGGCCGCGAGATACAGCGCGGCGGGCGAACCTAAACCGCCGGCGCCGAGGAGAAGAACTTTACTTTCGAGCAGCCGTTGCTGACCGGTCTCGCCTACTTCGGGTAAGAGAGTATGGCGGTGGTAACGAGTGCGTTGTTCGGGCGTGAGCACGGTGGGGGTGTTCCACGGGCGGTCCTCGTTTTTCCAGCGTCCGAAACCGCCGGCGAGTGAAACTACATTGGTGTACCCGAGAGTTGCGAGAGTTTTGGCGGCAAAGGCGGAACGAGCACCGCCGGCGCAGTAAACGATGATTTGCTCATCGTGATCGGTGATGCGATTTTCGATTTGAACTTCAAGGTTGCCGCGCGGTACGAATAGCGCGTCGGGAATAGTGCCTTGCTCAAACTCGTCGAGCTCGCGCACATCGAGGAAAGTGGCGTGGTCAAGCAGAGCTTCGGCCGCGACTGGCTCAATCTCAGTTATTTGGTCGCGGGTTTGGGCAAGTAATTCTCGAAATCCGGGCACAGCTAAATCCTACCGTATAAGTAGGGATTAGCCAAAATCGTTACTGAGCGCCTTGTTCAGCGCGGGCAGGATCTGGCCGAGGGGCTGACGGCTGACGGCGTGGGCGTGACGATCGTAAGGCGTGGGCTCGCCGTTCAGTACGACCAAACGAGCACCGGCGTCGAGCGCGGTGGCGGGCAGCGCCGCTACGGGGTAAACGCCGAGAGAAGTACCTACGGCCAGAAATAAATCCGCTCCTGCCGCGGCCTGTTCGGATCGCATGAGATCGGCCGGTACTAGATTTTCGCCAAAACTTATGGTGGCGGATTTAAGCATTCCGCCACAAACTTCGCATACGGGATCGAGTTCACCCGCGCGCACGCGATCGAGTACGGGTTTCATCGGGCCTCGCCATCCACACGCTAAGCATTTAGCGGCAAGTACGGTGCCGTGAATTTCGATAATGATTTTGGGTGACGATCCCGCCTGTTGGTGGAGCCCATCAATGTTTTGGGTTATGAGTGTGTGGAGCGCGACGCGACTTTCTAGTTCGGCAATAGCGACATGTCCGTCGTTAGGTTTAGCGGTCCACATACTGCTATCGAGTCGGTTTTGCCAGGCTCGTTTACGCACTTCGCGGTCGGCCACATAGTGCTGGAGAGTTGAAGTTTTTTCCGCGTCGGGGTTAGTAGTCCAGAGTCCTTTAGGGCCGCGGAAGTCGGGAATACCGGATTCGGTGGAGATACCAGCACCGGTGAGGATGACGATTTGTTTGGCCGCCCGCATCCATTCAACGATTTGCCCAAAAGTTTCGTCGGGAATTTTTGCCACGAATTGAGCGTAGGTCGTGCTGGACAGTTGCACCGAAACTGGTTAAATCCTGCTAGTGGCGCTCTCCGGTGGGGGTGCCGCGGCGAGTTGAGTCGCCGACCACTGCGCGTGAGCAGACCGCAAGGACGCGGGTAGGCGGCGTAATTGGCGAGCATCGAGACGGGGAAGATTGCGCCGCACCGCTATGGTGTTGGCACCATCGTTACAAGCGAGATCGAATACTTCGAGGCGAGCAAGTGAGCGCACGATGGGTGATTGATTTCCGTTACGGTCGCCCAGTCCTAGCGAACGCGAGGTGTCGGCTACGGGCAGATCAATACCTTGCGGGTGATTTTCAAATTGTGTCGCTAGGTGGCGCAGCAACAACAGTGCCGTCGGGCCGAGGGTGGGAAGCCAGAATGTTTCGACATAACGCGAGCGAGGATCGTGGCCCACGGCATCGAGCACCGGATCGGTCCACGGGCAAATTTTGAGCGTTTCGGGCATTACTACCTCCGAGTCGACGGCACTTTGAGTGCCGAGCCGACCCGCAGATCCGGTGCTGGTTATGGATACCGATTTAGTTGGTGAAGCTGTCGAGCACGCGCGCGGCGGCTACCGAAGCGGGCAAAGTGCCGGCCATTACTGCGGCCTCAACTTCGGCGATTACTGCGGCGGCAGCCGCATTGGCTCGTAACCGTTCGATTAGCGATTCGTTGATCTCGCTCCAAAGCCACGCTCGGGCTTGTTCGGCGCGGCGGGTTGCTAGGTCACCCACCGCAATTAGCGACTGCTGGTGCTCGGCGATGATGGCCCAAACGTCGTCGATGCCTCGTTTCTCTAACGCCGAGCACAACACCGTACGCGCGGTCCAAGCGGTGGTCTTGGGTCGCAATAAGTGCAGAGCATTGGTGTAGTCGGCGCTGGTGGTTTGCGCGACTGAGGCAAGATCGCCGTCGGCTTTATTTACGATGACGAGATCGGCGAGTTCGACAATGCCGCGCTTGATGCCCTGGAGTTCGTCGCCCCCACCGGGAGCAACGATGAGAGCAAAGCAGTCGACCATGCTCTCGACCGCGACCTCGGATTGCCCCACGCCCACAGTTTCGATAATTACCACATCGAATCCGGCGGCTTCGCAACACAACATGGCTTCACGGGTGCGGCGAGCGACGCCGCCGAGAGTGCCGCCAGTAGGTGATGGCCGGATGAAGGCTTCGTCGCGCCGTACGAGTTCGTCCATGCGAGTTTTATCACCGAGTATCGAACCCCCGCTGCGAGTGCTTGACGGGTCGACCGCTAACACCGCGACCCGCTTGCCTGAATCAACCAAACTCAAGCCCAGTGTTTCGATCAGGGTAGATTTACCCGCTCCCGGTGCCCCCGAAATACCGACTCGCACCGCGCCACCAGTACTGCTAATTATTTCGGCTAGCAGTTCGTCGGACTCGACGCGGTGGTCAGGGCGAGTTGATTCGACCAGCGTTATCGCCCGTGCCAGCGCGCGCCGGTCGCCCGCGATTAGTTCTTCGGCGAGTTTGGTCATGACCGCAACTCGGGCCGATTATTTATCGCCGGGGCGCAGCAGCGCGAGTACTTCTCGAGCCGCATCAGGAATGTTGGTGCCGGGACCAAAGATGGCCGCCACCCCCGCGTCGCGCAAGAATTGGTAATCACTCGCCGGTATTACGCCGCCACACACTATGAGAATGTCGCCACCGCCCGCGGCGCGTAATTGCGAAATTAATTCCGGCACGAGAGTTTTATGACCGGCGGCTTGACTACTGACGCCCACGATGTGCACGTCATTTTCTACCGCGTCGCGTGCTACTTCTTCAGGAGTTTGAAACAAAGTGCCGACATCAACATCGAAACCCAAATCGGCAAACGCGGTGGCAATGACTTTGGCCCCGCGGTCGTGACCATCTTGGCCCATTTTGGCTACCAACAGGCGCGGCCGGCGACCTTCGGCCACCGCAAACGCTTCTACCTCGGCATGAACCTGGGCGTACTGTTCGTCGCCTTCGTAAGCACTTCCGTACACCCCCGCGATGGTACGGACTTGGGCACGGTGACGGGTGAACACTTCTTCGAGTGCGTTAGAGATTTCGCCCACGGTGGCTCGGGCTCGAGTGGCGGCAATGGCTAGTTCCAACAGATTGGCATCGCCTTGGGCTCCTTCGGTGAGGCGTTGCAACGATTCGACACACTGGGCCTCGTCGCGGTCGGCTCGTACTTGGGTGAGGCGGGCGATCTGAGCGTCGCGTACTGCGGTGTTGTCGATCTCGCGTGATTCGATGGGGTCTTCGTGCTTCAGTCGGTATTTATTTACTCCCACGGTAACGGCTTCGCCCTGATCGACGGCCGCTTGCCGCCGGGCCGCCGCTTCTTCGATGCGGAGTTTGGGCATACCCGACTCCACCGCTTTGGTCATGCCACCAAGAGATTCAACTTCTTCGATCAAACTCCACGCGTGACTAGCCAACGCGTGGGTTAGGGCTTCGACATAGTAAGAGCCACCGAGAGGATCGACCACATGGGTGACGCCAGTTTCTTCGGCTAAAATTAATTGCGTATTGCGAGCAATGCGGGCGGCGAAGTCGCTCGGAAGGGCGATAGCTTCGTCGAAACTGTTGGTATGCAAACTCTGGGTACCCCCAAGCACCGCGGCGAGACCTTCAATGGTGGTGCGCACGATGTTGTTGTACGGGTCTTGTTCGGTTAGCGAAACTCCCGAAGTTTGGCAGTGGGTGCGCAACATTTTGGATGCCGGTTGGACGGGGTCGAACTGGTCCATGATGCGAGCCCACAGCAGACGCGCGGCCCTAAGTTTGGCTACTTCCATAAAAAAGTTCATGCCAATACCAAAAAAGAACGATAACCGGCCCGCGAATTTATCGACATCGAGGCCGCGGTCCAGCGCCGAACGCACATATTCGAGACCGTCGGCCAGAGTGAAAGCGAGTTCTTGCACCGCGGTCGCGCCGGCTTCGTGCATGTGGTAACCGGAAATCGAGATTGAGTTAAATTTTGGCATGTTGATCGTGGTGTAGGTAATGATGTCGGCCACGATGCGCATACTCGGTGTGGGCGGATAGATATAAGTGTTGCGCACCATGAACTCTTTGAGAATGTCGTTTTGGATTGTTCCCGAAAGTTGTTCGGGTGCTACTCCTTGTTCTTCGGCGGCCACTATGTAACCAGCCAGCACTGGTAACACTGCGCCGTTCATAGTCATTGATACCGACATTTTGTCGAGTGGGATGGCGTCAAAAAGTATTTTCATATCTTCAACTGAATCGATCGCGACTCCCGCCTTACCAACATCGCCAGTTACGCGTGGGTGGTCGCTGTCGTAACCACGGTGCGTTGCGAGGTCAAAGGCCACCGATAATCCCATTTGTCCGGCCGCGAGATTGGCTCGGTAAAACGCGTTCGATTCTTCGGCGGTAGAAAAACCTGCGTACTGACGAATGGTCCACGGCCGGTTGGCGTACATAGTGGCGCGCACGCCGCGTAAATAAGGTGACTCGCCCGGTAGCGAGTCGACGGCTTCCAGACCTTCGAGGTCGGCCGCGGTGTAGAGCGGAGCGACCGCAATTCCTTCGGGAGTTTCCCAAGTGAGACGAGCGGGATCGCCGCCGCCGAGCTCAGTGGTCGCGCGTGCTTCCCATGCTTTTCGATTAGATGGGGTGCGTCGTTTACCGGCCATACCTAAACGCTAGACCGCCGCTCGCCTAAGCCTAGATTCGCCTAAGCCTGGATTCGCCTAAGCTTGGATTCGCCTATTTACACCGTTTATTGGCCCTTGCTTGGGGCTAGTGAGGTGTGCGAGGCTATTGATGGGTGGAGGACCGGTCGCCGTGAGCGTCCGTGTGACCCCATTTCCCGATTAACTTTTAAGGATTTCATGCGTCGCTTGCTTTTGATTCCCGCCGCACTACTGGTACTCGTTGGATCTCCGGTGCTCGCGCTGGAAAACACGCCCCCGCCGCCGGTAACGAGTGAAGCGGTTCCGGTAGTTGCACCCGATGTAGCAGTGGGGCCCGGTTGGGAATCTCCCGTTACCGCTACCGACGCCACTCTGGTGGGAGTTTCTTGGGAAGGCGATCCGGCTGCGAGTTTTGCGGTTGAAGTGCAATATTCCGACGGCAACTGGACTAAAGCCGAAGGGCTAATCAACGACATTGGCACCGACTCCGGTACCGCCGAAGCGGCCCGCGTCGATGCGATTGGTAATCAAGGCACCGAGCCGGTCTGGGTGGGCAGTGACGCTACCGCGGTTCGAGTAGTAGTTGAGTCGGGTTCGGTTAGCGATGTAACTCTCAACGCCGTCACTTCTGAAGTTACCGGCGCCCCCAGTGGCGCGGCCGGCGCTTTGGCTTCGGCGCTATCGCTTCCTAGTGGAACCGAACGCTTTGCTTTTGGTGGTGCGTTGTTATTGATCGCCGCGGTACTCGTAGCGATAGCTTTAGGTTGGTCACCGCGTCGAGATCGGCTTCGTCTTACTGCGTTACTCGCGGTGGTCGCGCTGACTCTCGTGGCGTGTCGTCCGCCACCGCCAGCCCCAACTCCGCTGGACGGGTCGGTGCAGCCAGCGATTACCGGTCGCGGCGCGTGGGGCGCGCGCGGTTTTGCTTGTGGATCAGTTGATTACGCGCCCGCACTTAAATTTGCGGTTGTTCACCACACCGCGGGCAGTAATAATTACAACGCCGATGCCAGCCCCGCCATTATACGCGGTATCCAGAATTACCACATGAACGCCCTCGGCTACTGCGATATCGCTTACAACTTTTTGATTGATAAGTACGGACAGATTTTTGAAGGTCGCGCGGGCGGAATCAACCGAGCGGTTAATGCCGCGCACGCGGGTGGATTTAATACTGCATCGGCAGGAGTGGCGCTATTCGGTGATTACACCAGCATTTCGCCACCGGCCGCTCAATGGAACTCGCTCGTGCATTTATTACGCTGGCGACTTTCGGTGGCGGGCATCAATCCCGCGTTAGGTTTTTCAACTACTGCGCGAGGATCGCCGTGTAACTGCGCGCGCTGGGGTGAGGGGGCCGCAGTGTCGTTCCCAAGTGCGATTTTGGGTCATCGCGACCTGAATAAAACCGCGTGTCCAGGCAATACTTTTTATCCACAACTTGATTCAATCCGAACTCAGGTTCAATCGGGGATTGTGATCCCGCCGGCTACTACGACCAGCAGTACTACTGCTGCGACTACTGCTGCGACTGCTGCCCCGGCCGCCGCGACAACAACCTCAACCACGGCCGCCGCGACAACAACCTCAACCACGGTGGCAGCCAGATAACAGCTGAGTTATCCGTCTGATGGTGGCAAGTCGGCTCGCGAGTTGGCGAGACTTAACTAGCGCGCCGCTGGGCCGCGTGGCGGGAGGATTGTTCTAGGGCTCGGCGAGCCGTAGCCACACCCTGCTTACCTACTTTGCGAGCATGATCATTGAGCTGCCCCACAGAATTTGTGGGCACCGTTCGCTTCTTTTTTGCTCGATATCCGGCGGGGCTAACGCGAAATTTACTCACTGCTACCGAATGGTCGGTAGCAGTATTGGGGTCAGGGGTTGAGTCGAGACGGGGTTGGGATTCTGGTCGGGTTTCGCCGATTTCTACTAAACGGAGTTGGTGGGTCATACAAGGAGTATCGCCGAGGGGTATGACATTTATTCCTCGAATGAATTACTAATGGGCAATACCCGTCCGTACTTTTGGTTACCGGGCTGCCGGCTTATGGGGTGCCGGCTTACGGACTAGCGGCCTGGGTGGTGCTGGTCGTGGTGCTGGTCGTGGTGCTCGTCGTGGTGCTGGTCGTGGTGACCGGCCCGGAGCTGACATAAATTGTTACCGACTTGCCGGGTCGGAGTTTTTGTCCGGCGACGGGATTAGTCCGCACAACATCACCAATCGCCACCGAGTCGTTAGTTTCGTCGACCCGCGTGACGGTTAGCCCGAGTGCGGTCAGTTGGGCTGCCGCCGTGTCGTAAGCAGTGGGCGTAGTGGTGAAGTTGGGTATTTCCACTCGGGGGGCAACCGGTCCGGGGATAGCGGGCACTGTGCCTCCGACCATGGCGGCCGCGGCACGGGTTATGGCTAACGCGAAGCGGTAAACGCCCGACGAATAGGTTGTGCAGGGGGTTTGCCAGGGAATGTTGCACAGATGAAACCCGTCGGGGCCGCGGGCGGTGATGCGATCGTTGTCGGCGGTGCACTCGCTTTCTTCGGTGGATAAACAGGATAAAGTTTGTTCGTAGCGGTTAGTAAAAGGGTCGATAAGCAAAGAACTGGAATCAACAAATCTATTGCCCCACTCCGCGGTGTAGTTGGCGACCCATTGATAGGAACCACCAACTGGTCCGATTCCCGCGGGGTCGCCCGCGTGGCCGAGTCCACCAACGAACAGAATTGGTGCACCGCGGTTGTGCCACAAGTCGGCGGCCCACAGGGCGTCCCAAAAATAGTCTCCGTAACCTCTAGATGTGATGCACGGAGTCATAAAGTTTCCGGCGAATTGAATAATTACTAAATCAGCCTGAAGGCTGGCATCATCTAGCATCTGGGGGTGAAAATCGCATTGCGCGGCGCCGCCCATTGCTCTCGTTACCACACGCCAGCCCGGCAACGCGGTCGTGAGTTGATTTCCCAGCACGGTTTGGGCTTCTGCGGTTAACGAGTCGCCGTAAACGACCACGGTGGGTGGCTCGGGCGGTGCGGGCAGACAGGCCGCCCCGAGCACCGCCAGTAGCGTCGTGGCGATAACGAGACGGAGCCGAAATCCAGTTTTCCTGGAAGCTTTTCGGGCAGTTTTCCTGGCAGTTTTTAAGGTACGCATAAAGGTCCATCGCTCAGAAGTGGCAAGATGTTTCACGATGAAGTTTACTTTGGTAATCAGCAAATCAAAAAGCTGGGGTCATTTCTGTGGATTCTGAGATGCTGTATCTGGATTATGCCGCCAGCACGCCTATGCGGGCTAGCGCCTTAGCCGCGATGTTGCCGTTTCTTAGCGATTCGTTTGCTAATCCGTCCGGAGGTCACGCTTCGGCTCGAGTGGCCAAGACTGCGCTTGAAGCCGCACGTGAGCAAGTGGCCGCGGTGCTGGGTGCTGATTCGAGTGAAATCATTTTTACCGGCGGCGGAACCGAGTCCGACAATCTGGCGGTAGAAGGGGCGGCGCGTGCGGCGCGGGCCGCGGGGCGGGGCGATGGGGTGGTGGTCGGCGCGTTTGAACACAAAGCGGTACTGGCGGCAGCCGACCGACTGGAGCGCGAAGGTTTTCGGGTTACCCGCGTGCCCGCTACCCGTGCCGGGCTAATTGATCTCGATGCTTTGGCCGGCGCGCTCGACTCCCAAACCGTTTTGGTTTCGGTGATGTTGGTTAATAACGAAGTAGGGACGATTCAACCGCTCGACCAAGTAGCGCGGTTGGTCAAGGAGTACGCACCCGGCGCGCGCTTGCACACCGACGCGGTGCAAGCGGTGCCGTGGATTGATGTTGCGATTGCCGCAGCTACCGCCGACTTGATTTCAATTTCAGCTCACAAATTTGGCGGGCCCAAGGGCGTCGGAGTGCTGGTGGCGCGACGCGGAGTCGACCTCGAACCACTGATTGAGGGAGGTGGTCAAGAGCGAGGCTTGCGGGCGGGCACGGTGAATGTGGCCGGTGCGGTGGCGCTGGCCTCGGCGTTGACGACCACGGAACAAAATCGAGCCACCGAAGTGGCGGCCGTGGCACTTTTGCGGGATCGACTGATGGCCGGCTTGACCGACCGGATTGAGGGACTAATCGAGAACGGTGACCGGTCGGTGAAAGTCGCGGGCAATGCCCATGTGGCCATTCCCGGCGTGGAAGCCGAAATGCTGTTGCTGGCGCTCGATCGAATAGGAGTGTGCGCGGCGGCGGGTTCGTCGTGCGCGTCGGGCGCGACTGAGCCTTCCCACGTGCTGGCCGCCATGGGCATGAGTGCGGTTGCGGCCCTGTCGTCGATTCGGCTGAGCCTGGGCTTTGCTTCTACTGCCGCCGATGTTGATGCCGCGCTAGTGCGTATCCCGACCGCGGTGGCCCAGTTGCGGTCGTCAGTGGGGGTCAAGTGAGCGACATCCTCGTTGCCATGAGCGGTGGGGTCGATTCGTCGGTGGCCGCGGCGCGCTTGCTCGCCGAGGGACACTCGGTCACTGGAGTAACGCTGCGGCTTTGGGGAGGCGAGACCGACTCGGGTTGTTGCAGCGTGGGCGATGTTGAGGACGCGCGCCGAGTGGCGGCTCAACTCGGTATTCCTCATTATGTATTTAATCTGACCGACACTTTCGTCGACGCGGTAGTCGACCCTTATGTTGCGGCGCACTCTGATGGTCTGACTCCTAATCCATGTGTCGAGTGCAACCGGTCGATCAAGTTTGGGGTTTTGTTTGCGCGTGCTCGCGCGTTGGGGTTTGATAAACTGGCAACGGGTCACCACGCACGCGTTACGACACGCGCCGGTACTTGGCAACTTCGACGTGGAGCTGACTACGCCAAGGACCAGTCTTATGTGCTCTACATGCTCAACCAAACTCATCTGGCGCGCACGCGTTTGCCAGTGGGAGAAATGACTAAGGCCGAGGTGCGGGCCGAAGCGGCGCGTATGGGTCTGCGCACGGCCGATAAACCCGAGAGCATGGATGTGTGTTTTGTTCGTCGCGAAGATCGCGGTGATTTTCTAGCCGACCGCGCGCCGGCTCGGCCGGGAGTGATTCAAGAACGCGATGGAACCGTGGTCGCTCAGCACACCGCTATGGCGGGGTTCACTATCGGCCAGCGGCGCGGACTCGGCGTGGCTCAGGGCGAGCCGCGCTACGTGATCGATGTCAATCCCGCCACCGCCGCGGTCACCATTGGCACTCGGGCCGACCTGCTCACTAACGAATTATCCATATCCGGCCTAACTTTTGTGGCGGGAACCGCGCCACCACCCAATACCGTGCTCGAAGTACAGACGCGCGCCCACGGAGTGCCGGGGACGGGAAGTCTTAGCCGCCACTCGGCCGCGGCCGGAGTAATTACTCTGCTCAACCCCATGACCCGAGTGGCGCCGGGGCAGGTAATAGCGCTGTACCGCGACGACGAACTCGTCGGAGGCGGTATCGCGCAATAGTTACTGGTCGCGAGTTACTGGTCGCGAGTTACTGGTCGCGAGTTACTGGTCGCGAGTTACTGGTCGCGTCGCTAACTAGCGGGTGGGCGTAATCACGACCGGAATACGGCGTTGGCTCGCGTCGATGAGAAAATTGTTTCGACTGACGACTGCGACTACTAACGAATTTGGTTGAAGAGTTTCGCCGTGACCGCGTCGGGTGCGCACGAGGTCGGTCTCGCCGTCAAGTTCGGCCACTACTGTTCCCCACGACGCTCCCAAACGAAGGTCGAGCGCGCCGGAAGGAACGGGGTCGGTTCCGAGGGGGCCCCGTAGATTGTGAATGTGTTGGCGCACGACCAACACGGGGTCGGCGATAGTGAGGGGGTCAACTATCACTACTCCCGCCGGCACTAATACCACCCACCGACGCGACAAAGTGTGTAGCGACCGCGCGGCAATAACCGCCAGCGGTATTCCCACTACAAAACCGATTGCCGCTATTGCAATTTCATTGGCCGCGGCCGCAACGGGGCCGGTGACAACGCCCGCTATCACCAACGCGCGCGCGAGTGGTAAGGGGGCGAGGTATAAACCGGGCGGAGTGCGCAAAGGGTAGCGACGCTCGTCGCCGTAAGCCAAACCGTTTACCGCGGTAACGGCGAGGCCGGTATCGGTAACCAATAGCTGCAAGCCCACGCAGACGCCGACTCCCAATACGACTATCCAGAGCGCGGGGGAGTTCGCGACCGCGGCGCTAATGATCGCTCCGATGAGCAACCCTGGTGTGATTATCCGTAATGCGGTGAGACCGACGGGGCGGGGTGCGAGCACGCTTACCAATCCGATTCCCCACGCGGCCCACAACAGAGCGGTGAGTACGAGCCGAGGGGCGCGGGGCGCAGTATCGAGACCGGCCGCGGCTAATGGCCCCGCTAACAACGGGAGAAGAATCCAGACCACTCGTAATTTGGTCATGCGGACCCACGGCGACAAGAGGCGGCGAAGCATGTTCCTAGTCTCGCGGAACGACCCCGCGCTACGCGCACCGTAGGATTGAAAGCAAGATGAGTGAATCTTCGACGGTATCCACCCCGTCTTTTGCATCCGCCGCCAACCCTGACCCACCGGCGACCCCGGCGCGCGATTGGGACCCCGGCGAGGGGCGGCCGTGGACGGGCCGGGCCCGCATTATCGCGATAGTCGTTTGCGGGATAATTGCTGCGAGCGCGTTGGCATTAGCCGCATTGGTATTCGTTGACGATTCTGCCCCCGCTATCACTCCGACCACTATGGCTCCTTCCGCGCCTCTTGTCGCGCCTGGGCCGGTGGGCCCGTGAGCGCAAAATCACCCGCGGCGAAATCACCCACTCCTAAAAAACGCGTGGCCGAGTTGCAAGCGTTGATCAATCACCACACCGAGCGTTACTACCAAGACGATGACCCAGAAATCGCCGACGCCGAATTCGATGCTTATCTAATCGAACTTCGAACCATTGAGCGCGACCATCCCGAACTCGTCACCACCGACTCACCCACGCAACAACCGGGCGGAATGGCTTCATCAACTTTCGCGTCGGTTACCCATGACGAGGCGATGTTGTCGCTTGATAACGCGTTTAGCACTGAAGAACTTGAAGCGTGGGGAGTGCGTATTGCCAAATTGGTTGACGGTCCGATCGTTTATGTCGGTGAGCCCAAACTCGACGGACTCGCGATTTCTTTGCTTTATGAAGATGGTTGGCTAACGCGGGCTGCCACTCGGGGCGACGGAGTGACCGGAGAAGATGTCACCGCCAATGTGGCGACGATCAAATCGATTCCAGCTCGACTGAACGGCACCGACTTGCCGACGCGTTTTGAAGTGCGAGGAGAAGTGTTTATGCCGCTTGAAGCGTTCGCCGCGCTCAATCGTCGTCAGGGCGAACTTGGCGATCGATTGTTCGCCAACCCTCGCAACGCGGCCGCCGGCAGCCTGCGACAAAAAGATGCCGCAGTGACGGCTACCCGTGAACTTGATTTTTTTGCCTATCAGTCTTCCGGCCAATCTTCCGGCCAATCTTCCGGTCCGGCGATTCTGAGTTCGCACCATGTTGCGCTCAAATGGTTACAGGATGTGGGGTTTCCGGTCAATCCGCACATTCGCGAGTTGGCCAGTATCGCCGCGGTGGCCGAATTTTGCGGCCAGATTCTTGAACAGCGTCACGGTCTCGGCTACGAGATCGATGGGGTAGTGGTGAAGGTTGACGACCTTGCGCAGCGAGTTGAGATGGGCGCGACCAGCAAGGCGCCGCGCTGGGCGATCGCGTTTAAATTTCCCCCTGAAGAAAAAACGTCGCGGGTTTCGGAGATCACCGTCAGTATCGGTCGCACGGGTCGGGCGACACCGTTCGCGCGTTTTGATCCGGTGTTGGTGGGTGGTTCAACAGTCGGGGTAGCCACTTTGCACAACGAAGACGAAGTGGCGCGTAAAGATGTTCGGGTTGGCGACACCGTCATCGTGCGAAAAGCCGGCGATGTTATCCCCGAAGTGGTGGGTCCGGTACTAGCCCAACGGCCCAAGTCGGCGCGTAAATGGAAATTTCCTAAAAATTGTCCCGCGTGCGGCGCGGCGCTGGTGCGCCTTGATGGCGAATCAGACCATCACTGTATTAATATTGAGTGTCCCGAACAGCGCGTGCAACGTATTTCGTATTTCGCTAGTCGTCCTGCTCTCGACATCGAAGGTTTGGGTGAAGAACGGGTGCGACAATTTGTCGACGCAGGGTTGCTCGCCGATGTGGGCGACATCTATTTGTTGAGTAAAGAAAAATTGCTGCCCCTTGAGCGGATGGCCGAAAAATCGGCTGACAATTTGCTGAGTGCGATTGAAGAGTCAAAAACTCGCGGGCTGACTCGAGTTCTGGTGGGATTAGGAGTACGCCATCTTGGGCCCACGGCCGCGCAAAGTGTGGCTCGCACCTTCGGCTCGCTTGATTCTCTGACCAAGGCTTCGCGGGAAACCCTTACTGGTATTGATGGAGTGGGGCCGGTGATAGCGCAGAGTGTGGGCGGATTTTTGACGGAGAAGAGAAATCAGAAAGTACTCAAAAAATTGCGGACCGCGGGTCTCGATCTGACCGCACCCCAAAGCGCACCGGCGGCCAGCGTGGCACTGGCGGGTAAAACTTTCGTGCTCACCGGAACTCTGGCCGGTTGGACGCGCGATGAAGCGCAAGCGGCGATTGAAGCACGCGGCGGAAAAGTTACGAGCAGCGTGTCGGCGCGTACTGGTTATGTGGTAATGGGAGAAAGTCCCGGTTCGAAGTTGGCTAAAGCCGAAAGTTTGGGCGTGGAGATTCTTAACGACGAGACTTTCGGCGCGCTGCTCGACGCTTCGTGATCTAGGCGTCGTGATCTAGGCGCTAGCTCGGAAGCGCCAAGAAAAACTTTCGGGGTTCGCCGGACGCGGTTTTCCTTGGGGCCAGTATTTGACTTCAATGGTGTGATCGCCAGGTTCGAATTTGACTAGATCCGATTTAGGACTGGGTCGAAAACTTACCTGCGCGAGGGGGACTACTCGTTCGAGTTGATCTTCGGGTACTTCGGCTCCGTCGATAACGAGTACTCCGGTGAGATCGTCGCGTAAGTTGACTCCGACGGTGTCTTGTAGGCGAACCAACTGCCCCGACTCTGGGTTGATTGATTCGATCGTGACCGGAAGGGTAGCGCCACCAGTTTTAGTGTCAGATTGGGACAGCCCAAAAATGGCTAGGTTGATAACTGCTAGCGCTACTAGCGCCACAATCGCGATTCGACCCGGATGGGCCAGCCGACCACGCGGTGATTGACCAGTGGGCGGACGCGGCGAACTGGAGTTAGGCGGCGGCGGGCTTACGGTCACGCCTCCACGGTACCGAGGCCAAGCCGCGCTCCCCGCATGACCCCTATCGGCCGGCTGAGTCTCGTAGCCTAGAAATAGTATGCGGAAACAACATGAGCCCCTCGTCTCCCACTGACCTCGTAGGCCACGTACTGGCCGACCGCTATCGCATCTTGGCGCCGATCGGGGCGGGCGCGAGCGGCCGGGTTTACCTCGCCGACGATGTGCGCTTGCGCCGACCGGTGGCGGTCAAGGTGTTGCACGGCGGGTTAGCCAACGACGCGGGTTTCCTGCGTCGATTTAGGGCGGAAGCGCGCGTGGCCGCCGCGCTTTCACACCCCCACATCATGGCGGTTTACGACTGGGGCGAAGACGACGACGCGGCGTTTATGGTTTTTGAGTTACTTACGGGCGGGTCACTGCGAGCGTTGCTTGATACGGGTACGCGCCTTAGTCCCGCGCAGACCTCGCATGTCGGTCGTCAGGTTGCGGCCGCGCTGGCTTACGCACACGGACGCGGGATTGTGCATCGCGACATAAAGCCGGCCAACTTACTTTTTGATGAACACGGAATTGTGCGGGTTGCCGATTTTGGTTTAGCGCGCGCGTTGGCGGAAGCGTCGTGGACCGAACCGGTGGGTACGGTAGTGGGTACCGCGCGCTATTCCGCACCCGAACAAGCCAGTGGTCGGCCGCTTGACGGTCGCGCCGATCTTTATTCGTTGGCCATGGTGTTAGCCGAAGCCGCCACCGGCACGGTTCCGATGGTGGGTGAAACCGCGGTGAGCACTCTGGCGGCGCGCGCCCACCAAAGTATTCCCGAGTTGAGCGCACTCGGTCCGTTAGCGCCGATGGTGGCGCGTGCGGGTAAGGCCGATCCCGATGACCGTTATCCCGATGCCGCGGCGATGGGCGCCGACCTCACTACTGCGGCGCGTTCTCTCCCCGCGCCCGCCGCGCTGGTGCTGCCGGGTATCGACTCGGTATTGGCGGTCGGCGATCGCACTCGCTTGGCCGGCTTGGCGGCGACGGATTCACCCCGCGACTCTGCGGACCCCGACGCCACGCAAATCGCAATGGCGGCGGTTACTTCGAAACCGGATACGCCTGATACTGGTACTGATACTGATACTGGTACTGAACAATCCCTGCATCCGGCTCGCATGCGCCGCAGTTTGGTGCCCTGGGTGGTCGGGCTCGCGCTCGTGGTCATAGTAGGTGGGGCATTTGGTCTCATCCTGGGTCCGGATGGATTGAGTGGCAATGGCTTGAGTGCCCTAGGTCTGGGCGGGGCGCGAGTGTCGGCGCCCAGTTTGGTTGGGCTTGAGCGAGCCCCCGCCGCGGCCCGTGCCACCGATGCCGGTTTACTGATGACGGTGACTAAGCGCGTAACCGTTGATGATCCGGCGGGTTTGATTATCTCCCAACGTCCGGAGCCGGGCGAATTTCTTGGTGACGGGGACGAGATTGCCGTGACCATCTCGCGCGGTCCACCCAAAGTTGCGGTTCCTAAGGTGGATGGTCAACCGCTCGTCGATGCCCAAAGCAAACTTGAGGCCGCAGGCTTCGTGGTGGCGGTCGAAAGAAAAACTGATGAAACGATCGCGCGTGATGTGGTGATGAATACAGTACCTAAATCGCTTAAGCGCGCACCCCGCGAGTCGACTATTCGATTAATTGTTTCCGATGGTCCCGCTCCGGTAGCGGTTCCGGCTATTACTGGTGGAACTTACGAGGAAGCCGCCGCCACGTTGGCCGCTAAGAAATTTATTGCCACCCGTCGAGATGATTTTGATGACACCGTTGCTACCGGAGTGGTCGTGCGCACCGAACCGGCCGCGGGCACGCTCGCACCGCGTGATTCTTCGGTAATCGTAGTGGTGAGCAAGGGTCCCGAAATAATTACTGTGCCCAATCTGGTGGGCCAGACCGTAGAAGCGGCCAGCACTGCGCTCGAACGGCTCGGATTAACCGCGGGAGTGGAGAATTTCGGTGCGGGTCGGCGGGTACGGGCGCAAGATCCCGCGGCCGGAGCCACGGTTCGCCGCGGCGCCAAGGTCACTCTTTTTCTCTAAGCCGAGCTAATCTCTTTAACTTCAGTTCATTTATCACTACGGAGGTTTTCATGGGTTCGCTCGACGGTCGCGTAACGATTATTACCGGTGCCGGACGGGGTATCGGTCGAGAGCACGCACTGTTCTTTGCCGCCGAGGGCGCCAAGGTTGTGGTTAACGATCTTGGGGGCGACATCCACGGTGAAGGGGGCGACCGCGCTCCGGCTCAAGAAGTCGTCGACGAAATCCTCGCTATGGGTGGTGAAGCCGTAGCCAATACCGACAGCGTGGCTGATTTTGACGGGGCCAAGCGTTTGATCGACCAAGCGGTCGAAACTTTTGGCGACCTGCACGTGTTGGTCAACAACGCAGGCATCTTGCGTGACGGAATGTTGGTCAACATGAACGAAGCTGATTGGGATTCGGTGATAGCAGTGCACTTGAAGGGACACTTTTGCCCGACTCGCCATGCCGCTTCTTATTGGCGCGAACAAACTAAAGCCGGCAAAGAAGTGAATGCTTCAATCATAAACACTTCTTCAACTTCGGGCGTGCTCGGCAATGTTGGCCAGACTAACTACGGCGCGGCCAAAGCGGGTATTGCGGCATTTTCTAACATCTGTGCACTCGAGCTCGTCCGGTACGGAGTTCGGTCGAACGCGATTACTCCGATGGCGCGTACCCGTCTTACTGAGCAAACGCCAGGGCTTGACGAGATGATTAAAGCCCCCGAAGATCCTTCGGTGTTCGACGCGTGGGCACCGGAAAATATCTCTCCGCTGATCGCGTACCTTGGCACCACGGTGTGCCCGTTCACCGGTGAAACATTCTTTGTCCAGGGCGACGTCGTTGCTCGCTACCAGTCCTATTCGATAGCGGAGAAAATCACTAATGACAAAGAACGCTGGACGGTGGCCGAGCTAATTGCGGCGGGACCCAAGTTGGCTCCGACCGGTGAACGGCGGGGTGGACCGGCTGAATTAGGCCGGATGAATTAGGCCGGATGCGGGCTAAAACCCAGCAATTAACCGTATAATGGGCAACTGCGAAATGCGTGACTATTGACGCGCTCAGGTTTACCATTAAAAAGTCCTAATTAACTTTACTGTTGCGGTCGTTAATTTATTAGCCGGTTGCAACAATTAAGGAGAATGTTGTGGGCTCTTTGCCTGACTTGGGCTTCTGGCAAAACATCATTGGTCTAGTTTTTGTCGTCGCCATCATCTTGGTGCTAGTAGCCGGTCGCGTGGCTGATGATTCGAGTCGCACTCGCGCGCTGGCTCGTTATCTCGGAGCCATCTTGGTC
>Ga0105050_10001294_pt1 | contig 37758 bp, 34 predicted proteins | sample FRY01_FD_78088 | JGI IMG/M metagenome (GOLD analysis project Ga0105050, IMG submission 78088) | Freshwater microbial communities from Lake Fryxell liftoff mats and glacier meltwater in Antarctica - FRY-01 | ecosystem: Environmental > Aquatic > Freshwater > Ice > Glacier meltwater ...
CGCAGCCATCAACACTATGATTTATATAGGAAATAATGAGTTCAGGACAGCGAAATCATAGATTTACTTGGGGAATGCGGGTGATCTTATCTTTGGCGGTGACGGCGACGATGTCATCGATTCGAGTGATGGCGGGATCGGCCTGTTCGACAATCCTTATCCGCCACTGACGATTGATCCGCTGCAGTTCAATGACCGTGACGTCGTATATGGTGGGGCGGGCAACGATACCATCCGCACCGGTGACGACCGCGACACCCTTTTTGGTGGCACTGGCGACGATACCCTCGATGCGGGGATCGACGACGACTCCGTGCAGGGTGGCGCTGGCAATGACACGATCATTGGCGGCGAAGGCAATGACATCATTCGCGGCAATGACGGCGATGACCTGATCTACGGTGGCCTGAGCCCGCTGTTTCCTGACAGTCTGAACATCCCTGACGACGCCGGCGATCTGGTGACCGATAACGGTCAGGACCTGATTTATGGCGGTAATGGAAACGACACGATCTATGGCATGGACGATGACGACACCATTTACGGTGGCGCCGGGAACGACTTTGTCGACGGGGGCGTTGATGATGACCTGATCTATGGCGGTCAGGGCGACGACACGATTACCGGAGGACAGGGCAATGACATACTTTATGGCGGCAACGATCGTGATGCTTTCATCGGCGGCAATGGCGGTGACCATGTTGATGGCGGCTCGGGCGGCGACGATTTCGACACGCTCGACCTGACCGGTTCCGGCGTCGATTTCATTACCTATACCAGTGACGACCGTGAGGACGGGATCGTGAATTTCCTTGACGGGTCCACCATGACCTTTGAGGAAATCGAGAATGTGATCCCTTGCTTTACCCCCGGCACCACGATTGCCACACCGAAAGGTGAGCGTCTGGTCGAAGAGCTGCGGGAAGGCGACCGGATCATCACCCGGGACAACGGTATTCAGGAAATCCGCTGGGTTGGCCGGAAAGATATTTCAGGCCGCGATCTGCTGAATACCCCGCATCTGAAGCCGGTGCTGATCAAGGCTGGCGCTTTGGGCAATGGTTTGCCCGAGCGCGACATGCTGGTATCGCCGAACCACCGTCTGCTGGTGGCCAATGACCGCACCCAGCTTTACTTTGACGAAAGCGAAGTGCTGGCTGCGGCCAAGCATCTGGTAGGGACTGCCGGGATCGTTGAACTGGATGTAATGCAGACGTCCTACATCCACTTCATGTTCGACCGTCATGAAGTGGTGCTGTCGAATGGGGCCTGGACCGAGAGCTTCCAGCCCGGTGACTATAGCCTCAAGGGAATCGGTAATTCGCAGCGCAGCGAGATTCTGGAGCTGTTCCCGGAACTGGCGTCGCAGACCGGGCTTGACGGGTATCAAGCGGCACGCAAGTCGCTGAAGAAGCACGAAGCGCGCCTGTTGGTGAAGTAACGAGATGCAGCAAGTTCCCGCGTGTTGTGCGGGGGCGACGGAACACGGGAGGTGCGCAAGCGCCTCCCGTTTTTCATTTTTGTGTCAAGGGACTAAATCCCGTTGTTCATGCGCCAATGCGCCCATTCCTCGGGCGTGTCGAGGTCGAGGGTAGCATGGTCGCCGGGTAGAGCAACGGTCATGGTCCGCTTGCGGTTGGCCTTGACCACTGCCTTTGCACCGGCGTCACCTTGAAGATTGGCGAAGGCCGGCCGAAGTGACGAGTCAAAGGCAATGGGATGACCAAGCGCACCGTCAGCGGAGGTTGCGATCACGATCAGCGCGTTGCCGGGGTCTGTGGTGGAAACTGTCGAGAGGTCGGCGCTGGTAAGTTCCGGCAAGTCGCAGGCCATGACCAGAAAGCGTGCGCTGGCCGGCAAGGCCGCGACGCCATCGCGCAGCGTCCCGCCCATGCCTTCGGTTGATCCCGGCAGATAGAGTGGCGTGACGGCAAGACCGTCCAGCGCAAGACTGCGCGGGTGGTCGGGACCGGGCAGGGCCACATAGGGCAGCAGCCCTGCGTCCAGTGCGGCCCGTGCCTGACGCCGGACCAAGGGTTCGCCGCCGATCAATTCCATCAGCTTGTCGCGGCCCTGCATCCTGCTGGAGCGGCCCGCGGCAAGAATCAGGATCGGCGTATCAGCCACGCATCCGTGCTCCGTCGAGATCAAACAGCGGCGTGGTGATCAGCCTTGCCGGGCGCATTTCGCCGAGGATCTCGATCTCGACCGGCAGACCATCGATCAGTTGATCGCGCGGGATCAGGCCATAGGCGATGGATTTGCCTGCATGGTGCGAATATCCGCCTGACGTACAGAAGCCCGCCACCTTGCCTTGAATGAAGATAGGCTCGTAAGCCACGACGTCTGCACCATTTGCGTCAACTTCGAACATAGCGTTGATGCGTTTGGGCGGCGTCGTCCGCTCGGCCTCTGCAGCGGCGCGGCCGATGAAATCGGTGTTCTTCTTCCACGAAATGAACCGGTCGATGCCGGTTTCGGCAGCGGTGTAATCAGGCGAAAACTCGCGCAGCCATGACCCGAAGAACCGGTCGAGACGTAGCGACATCATCGCGCGCATGCCAAAGGGTTTCAGCCCCATCGGCTGGCCCGCAGTCCAGAGCGTGTGCCAAAGACTGCGCTGATCCATCGGGTCGCAGTAAATCTCGTAGCCCAGATCGCCGGTATAGCTGACCCGTTGCACGATGCAGGCCGCCTGACCGACGGTCATTGGCCGCACATCAAGGAACTTCATCGCGGCGACATCATCACGGGTGCAAGCGGCGAGAAGGTCGCGGGCGCGCGGACCGGCGAGCTGAAATCCGGTGCGTTTGTCGCTGATGTTTTCAATGCTGACACCGTCGGCGGCGTTTTTCAGGAACCAGCGGTAATGGATGTTTTGTGCGCCGTAAGAGGCGGTCAGTTGAAACTCGGTCTCGGAGAGGCAGGAGACGGTGAAATCGCCCCAAAGCCGCCCTTTGGGTGAGAGCATCGGGGTAAGCGAGAGGCGCCCCGGTGCGGGGATGCGTCCGGCCATGATCCGGTCGAGCCATGCGCGCGCGTTCGCCCCCTTGATCAGAAACTTGCCAAAATTCTGAACCTCATTGATTCCAACCGCTTCACGAACATTCTTCACCTCGCGCGCGGCGGCGGAGAACGCATTGGAGCGACGGAAGGACGGAGTTTCGTAACGGGGTTCGTCGCCTTGGGCGAAGTAATTGACCACTTCGAGACCGAATTGCTGCCCCCAGACCGCACCCATACTGTCGAAAATGTCATACATAGGCGTGGTGCGATGCGGCCGGGCGGCAGGTTTTTCTTCGTTCGGATAGGCCACGGAAAACCGGGTCTGGTAGTTCTCGATCACTTTGGGGCGGGTGTAGCCGGGTGTGATCCATGTGCCAAAACGACCAATGTCGAGGCCGGTCACATCACGCTCGGCCTCGCCCTCGATCATCCATTGCGCCAGTGTCAGGCCGACGCCGCCACCTTGGCTGAAGCCCGCCATAACGCCGCAGGCGGACCAGTAGTTGCGCAGGCCGGGAACCGGGCCGACCAACGGGTTGCCATCGGGTGCAAAGGTGAAGGGACCGTGGATTACCGATTTGATCCCGGCGCGCTCGAGCACAGGGAAACGCTTGTAGGCAAATTCGATCGAGTCGGTGATTTTGTCGAAGTTATCGGGCAGCAATTCGTGCCCGAAATCCCACGGTGTGCCGTCGACGGCCCAGGGTTTGCAGGGTTTTTCGTAAAAACCGATGCAGAGCCCGCGCCCCTCCTGCCGCAGATAGCTTTCTCCGGCGGGGTCCATCACATGCGGGTGCTCACGGCCCAGATTGACGATTTCGGGGATATCATCGGTGACGAGGTATTGATGCTCCATCGGATGCAGCGGAAAATAGACGCCGGCCATGGCACCAACTTCGCGCGCCCAGAGACCGCCGGCATTAACCACATGTTCGGCATGGATCGTGCCCTTTTCGGTGACCACATCCCATGTGCCATCCGGGCGCTGGTTGGTTTCGATCACTTTGCACTGGGTTTCGATGGTGGCACCGCCCATACGTGCGGCCTTGGCATAGGCGTGGGTGGTGCCGGATGGGTCAAGGTGGCCATCAAGCGGGTCGTAAAGCGCGCCGACGATGCCATCAAGATTGGTGATCGGCGAGATTTCGGCCACTTCGGATGGCCCGAGGATGCGGGTGTCGAGGCCCATATAGCGATGCTTGGCCCGTTCGGCCTTGAGCATCTCGAACCGGTCCTGATTGTCGGCCAAAGTGATGCCGCCAACATGATGCAACCCGCAAGACATGCCGGTGATCGCCTCAAGCTCGCGATAGAGGCGGATGGTATATCCTTGCAGCGCCGCCATGTTGGTATCGCCGTTCAACGTATGAAAACCGCCTGCCGCGTGCCATGTGGAGCCTGAGGTCAATTCCTTGCGCTCGATCAGCATGACATCGGACCAGCCAAGTTTGGTCAGGTGATAGAGCACGGAACAGCCGACGACGCCGCCCCCGATCACGGCAACGCGGGTGGTGGTTTTCATGGGCTTGGTCCTCTGGTCATGCGGTTTCGCATAGCTTGACCATTCTACGCGGAAAATGGGTTTGCTATCCGCGACCATCGGCGTCGTTTACGGGCTTTGCCGCCGCATCGCGGATCAGGGGATGATCCGCGTGTATTTGGTGCCTTCAAGGGTTGCCCCGACGCGCAGACCCACTTGGGCAAATACCACAGCAATCACCGGAGCCAGCGACGTGGTGGTTTCGGCGCGCAACATCTCGCCAATGTCATTTGCGACATATTCAATATCGGCACCAGCGGCCCATCCGGCCGATTGCCGGAAGGCAAGCAGCGCGTCTTGTGTCATGAAGAACAGAACGTGACTATACTGCTGCGCACCGATCTGGATCCCGGCGCTGGCGGCGGCGGAGGAATAATAATCCACCGTGCTTTGCCCAATGATCAGCGCGCCGCGCCCGAATGAACCGCCAAGCCCGAGGCCCACTTCGGTGACCAGAGGCATCACCAGCATGCCTGCCGCGCTGTTGGCGAGGTCGCGGGTGCCCGGATATGTCGAGAACATGAAGTCGAGCGTACTGCGCACCCGCCCGTCGATCATTTCGGCGCCACCGCTGCCAATGCCGTTACTACAAGCGGCCAGCGTCGTACTTGCCAGCGCCCCCAAGGTGAAGGTCCGTCTGGAAAATCTGCTCATGGTGTCACTGCCTATCTGCTGCCTGACATTGACGGCCTTGTATCCGGCCGCCTTGCAGACACTATAGGCGCGAATTCGCCGTCTGTCACGGGCCAGATAAATACCTTCGGCAGTTCTCAGCCGTTCAAAACCTGCGCGGCCTCTGGAGCGAAATAAGTGAGGATGCCGTCGCAGCCAGCACGTTTGAAACAAAGAAGGCTTTCGAGCATCACCTTTTTGCCGTCGAGCCAACCGTTCTGCGCTGCGGCTTGCAGCATCGCGTATTCGCCCGACACCTGATAAGAGAATGTCGGCACGCCAAAGCTGTCTTTGACGCGCCGGCAAATATCGAGATAGGGCATGCCGGGTTTCACCATGACCATGTCGGCGCCTTCCATGAGGTCACGCTCTATCAGGCGCATCGCCTCGTTGCCGTTGGCAGGATCGGTCTGGTAGGTGTTCTTGTCGCCTTTGAGCGCGGCAGAGGCGCCGACGGCATCGCGGAACGGCCCGTAAAAGGCCGAGGCGAATTTGGCGGCGTAACTCAAGATCGAGACATTCTGGTGCCCTGCGGATTCGAGTGCCTGCCGGATGGCGCCGATGCGCCCGTCCATCATGTCGGAGGGACCAAGGATATCTGCGCCAGCCTCTGCCTGCGCCAATGCCATGCGGACCAGCGCCGCTACTGTGCGGTCGTTGACGATATGGCCATCCTCAACAAAGCCGTCATGCCCGTTGATGTTATAGGGGTCGAGCGCAATATCGGTCATCACCGCCATGTCGGGTGCGGCATCCTTGATCGCGCGAATCGCCCGGTTGGTCAGATTGTCCGGATTCCATGCCTCTGCACAATCTTCGGTCCGGTATTCCATTGCGGTATAAGGGAAAAGGCATATTGCGGGGATACCCAGCGACTGTGCCATCACCGCTGCCTTGGCGACGCGGTCCACGGTTTTCCGGGTGACGCCGGGCATGGAGGCAATCGGCGTCTCGTCATCATGACCTGCCATAACGAACACCGGCCAGATGAAATCAGCGGGCGTCAACGTATTCTCGCGCACCAAAGACCGCAGTGCAGGCGTCTGGCGCAGGCGGCGAAAACGTGCGGCGGGGAAGGGGGCAACAGTGGGTTTCATAGCGATAGGGCCTTTCTGGTCACACAGATTGGGTGCCACGGTTTTGTGCCCATCACAAGTCTGGGCATTGTCAAATCCGCGCATTAGGGTCCGCCAGAAATAACCGCCGGGACGACCGCTGCCGTGGACTGGACCAAAACTCTCTTTGACGTCATCAATCTGCATTCCTTCTCGAGCCTGTGGTTCTGGATCGTGCTGGCCGTGGTCTGGTCATCTGCCAGCCATTATGTGCTTGGTGTGCCTTATGACATGGTGCTGCGCGCGCGCAGGCATGGCGGGCAGGCGCAGACCGATCTGGAGGATATGGTCCGCATCAGCATGAACCGGTTATTATACATCTCGCGCGTGTCGGGGATGTGGTTGCTTGGGTTTCTTGCATTCGTGCTGACCATGCTGCTGACGCTGGCCTTTTGGTATGATGTGGAATTTGCGCAGGCCGTTGTTCTGATTGCGCTGCCCATGTCGCTGGTGGGTGCAATGAGTATCTCAACGGCGCGCCGGATCGCGGCAGAACAGCCTCAGGGTGAAGCGTTGTTTCGCAGGCTGACCCGACACCGGCTCTGGACGCAGGTCATCGGGATGTTCTCGATCTTTGTGACGGCGATGTATGGGATGTATCAGAACCTGTCCGTCATTCCCGGTTTCTGAACTGCGATGATTGACACTCCGGCCCGGCGCGATAGGTGACGCGCATGGCAAAATCCAAGAACCATATCACTGTTGGCGGCGCTCCCGAGGGGTTTGACGCGCAACTGATCTTGTCGGAAATCGCCAAATCCAAGCGGCCGGTGCTACATATCGCGCGCGACGACAAGCGTCTGGCGGCAATGCAGGCGGCGCTGGCGCTATTCGGTCCGTCGATGCCGGTGATCACGTTTCCCGGCTGGGACTGTCTGCCCTATGACCGCGTTTCGCCCAATGCCGAAGTCTCGGCAACGCGGATGGCGACGCTGGCGGCGCTGGTGCATGACATGCCGACGCGGTTCGTGCTGCTGACCACGCTGAATGCGGCGACGCAACGGGTGCCCGCGCGGGCAACGCTGCGCGAGGCCGCGTTTGCGGCGCGTGTCGGGGATCGCGTCGATGGGGCGGAGCTGCGCGGGTTTCTGACCCGGATGGGGTTCAGCCAGAGCCCTACCGTGTTGGAACCCGGCGATTATGCCGTGCGCGGCGGCATCATCGACATCTATCCGCCGGGGCAGAGCGGGCCGGTGCGGCTTGATTTCTTTGGTGATGTTCTGGACGGTGCGCGCCGTTTTGACCCGGCGACTCAGCGAACGACGGAAAAGCTGTCACTGGTCGAACTAGCGCCGGTGTCCGAAGTGATACTAGATGAGGCCGCAATCACCCGGTTTCGCCAGACATATCGCATTGAATTTGGCGCGGCCGGCACCGATGATCCGCTCTATGAAGCGGTCAGTGCCGGGCGCAAGCATGCCGGAATCGAGCATTGGCTCGCGTTTTTTCATGCTGAACTAGAGACGCTGTTCGACTATCTGCCGCACGCGACCGTGACGCTGGATGACCAGAGCGAGCCGGTCAGGTTGGCGCGATGGGACGCGATTGCCGATCAGTATGAAACCCGGATGTTGGCGCTGAAGCAGAAGAACCGGATGGATTCGGTCTATAAACCCGCGCCACCGGGGCTGCTGTATCTGGATGAGGCGGCTTGGGATGCGGCGGTCGGGAACCGGCGGCTGCTGCAATTCGGGCCGCTGAAACAGGCGCCGGGGCCGGGGATGATTGATGCTGGCGGGCGGATCGGGCGAAATTTCTCGCCGGAGCGGCAGCAAGAAAAGATCAGCCTTTTTGCGGCTTTGGCGACCCATGTGAAGGCGAAACTTGCAGACGGCCCGGTCGTGATTGCATCCTATTCCGAGGGCGCACGCGAGCGGTTGACCGGGCTGATCGAGGACGAGGGCCTGACCGAGGTCATCCCGGTCCCCGATTTCAGTCGCGTCGGCAAACGTGGGTTGCATCTGGTGGTATGGCCACTGGAGCATGGTTTCGAAGCGCCGGGCCTGACGGTCATTTCAGAGCAGGATGTGCTGGGCGACCGGCTGATCCGCGCCGTCAAGAAGCGCCGCCGGGCGGATAATTTTCTGACCGAGGCGCAGAGCCTGTCGCCCGGCGATCTGGTGGTGCATGTCGATCACGGGGTTGGCCGCTATCAGGGTCTTGAGGTCATCACGGCGGCAGGTGCAGCGCATGAATGCCTGCTGATCGAATATGCCGAAAGTTCAAAGCTTTACCTGCCGGTCGAGAATATCGAACTGCTGTCGCGTTACGGTCACGAGGAGGGTCTGCTCGACCGTCTGGGCGGTGGCGCGTGGCAGGCGAAGAAGGCCAAGCTGAATGCGCGTATCCGGCTGATTGCAGAGCAGTTGATCCGGGTCGCGGCAGAGCGTGCGCTGCGCACAGCGCCGGAACTTACTCCGCCGGACGGGATGTGGGACCAGTTTCTGGCGCGGTTTCCTTATCAGGAAACTGACGATCAATTGCAGGCGATTGATGATGTGCTGACCGATCTTGGGTCCGGTCGCCCGATGGACCGGCTGGTGTGTGGTGATGTCGGATTTGGCAAGACCGAGGTGGCAATCCGCGCCGCCTTTGTCGCCGCGATGTCGGGTGTGCAGGTCGCGGTGATCGCGCCCACGACGCTGCTGGCGCGCCAACACTACAAAGGATTTGCCGAGAGGTTCCGTGGATTTCCGATCAATGTCAGCCCCTTGTCGCGTTTTGTGAATGCGCGCGATGCCGGGCTTACTCGTGATGCAATCACCAAAGGCACAGCCGATATCGTCATAGGCACCCATGCGCTGTTGGCCAAGGGTGTGCGGTTCAAGAACCTTGGCCTGCTGGTGATCGACGAGGAGCAGCACTTTGGTGTGCAGCACAAGGAGCGGCTGAAACAGTTGCGTAGCGATGTGCATGTGCTGACGCTGACCGCGACGCCGATCCCGCGCACGCTGCAACTCTCGCTGTCGGGTGTGCGCGATCTGAGCATCATCGGCACGCCGCCGATCGACCGGCTCGCGATCCGGACCTATGTGTCGGAGTTCGATTCGATCACCGTGCGCGAGGCGCTATTGCGCGAGCATTTCCGGGGTGGCCAGTCGTTCTTTGTGGTGCCGCGCATTGCTGATCTTCCCGAGATCGAGGCGTTTCTGCGCGATCATGTGCCGGAGGTTTCGGTCGTGGTGGCGCATGGGCAGATGGCACCGGGCGAGCTCGATGACCGGATGAACGCGTTTTATGACGGCAAGTTCGATGTGCTGCTGGCAACGACCATTGTCGAGTCGGGGCTGGATATTCCGACCGCGAATACGATGATCGTGCACCGCGCCGATATGTTTGGCCTTGCGCAGCTTTATCAGATCCGGGGCCGGGTGGGCCGGTCCAAGACCCGCGCTTATGCTTATCTCACGACGAAGCCGCGCATGAAACTGACCCCTGCGGCGGAAAAGCGGCTGCGGGTGCTGGGGTCGCTCGACACGCTGGGGGCGGGGTTCACGCTCGCTTCGCAAGACCTTGATATTCGCGGCGCGGGCAATCTGCTGGGCGAAGAACAGTCGGGGCAGATGCGTGAAGTGGGCTATGAGCTTTATCAGCAGATGCTGGAGGATCAGATTGCGCGGATCAGGTCGGGCGAGGCCGAGGGGATCGTGGATGACGGACATTGGGCGCCGCAGATCAATCTGGGGGTTCCGGTATTGATTCCGGATACTTATGTGCCCGATCTTGATGTGCGACTGGGTCTGTATCGTCGCCTGTCTGACCTGACGACCAAGGTGGAGTTGGAGGGATTTGCCGCCGAGTTGATCGACCGGTTTGGCCCGCTGCCGAAAGAGGTCAACACGCTGATGCTGGTGGTGCGGATCAAGGCGATGTGCAAACGCGCCGGGATTGCCAAGCTGGATGGCGGGCCAAAGGGGGCCACGGTGCAATTTCACAATGACAAGTTTGCCTCACCCGCAGGGCTGGTGGCGTTTATTCATGCGCAAGAGGGCATGGCCAAGGTCAAGGACAACAAGATCATCATCCGCCGCGACTGGGCGGATGAAAAGGACAAGATCAGAGGTGCCTTTGCGGTTGCCCGCGATCTGGCGGAGAAGGTAGCCGAGGTGAAGAAAAAGCCCGCCTGAGGGGGCGGGCTTTTCCAATGCGTCCTAATGGGTTAGACGAACTAAAATAGGAATGCGTCGGACATCAGGTCGAAGAGGGAAGGCGGGCTTTCACCTTCAGGAACAACGATGCAGATTTCGCCACCCTCGGCGTTGCCAGCGTTGTTCCATTCGTCAAATGTCGTGGCCAAAAAGTTACCCACTGTCGCGTTATAGACGTTGTCGGCCAGGTTATTGGAGTCGACATCGCCATCGCCATCAATGTCGGCATCAAGTCCGAAGGCCCACAACACGGCGTTCTTGATCTCAGCCTCGGTGAAGCGATAGCCTGAGTCACCGTTAGCTACCGCTGCGCCCTGATCATCGGCATTCAACAGCGCAGCAGTCGCTTGAGCGGCGAGTTGGTTCTGTCCACCGCCGTTGAACTTCACGGCTTCAAGCAGCGTCAAATCTTGAAAGACCGGCTTGCCTTTCCCAGGCTCGACCCAAGTTACGTCAATTTTGAACAAGGCCTCAAAGGATTGTCCGGTCGAATAGCCGTCATTCCATACTCCCGCCCCATTGTCGGGAGTGCCCCATGCGCCGCGGGTCAGGCCGGTGTAGCAGTATTCATCGACAGGCGGAGGCGGCGGTGGGCAATATTCGCCGATGTCACCGATCTTCAGGCTGCCTTCGTCACCATCTGTGCCCTGCACGCGAAGGGCCAGTTGAGCCTCAGCGAGACGCATGAGAAGTTCCTCATCCGTCCCGGTCCAATCGTCGGGTATCTGAAAGAGGACCGTCCCTGAGCCCACGACGCCCCCTCCACCTCCTTGACCGCTTCCCGTTGACTGTGCATCATCAAATCCGGGAGTGCCCGGCGGCTCTGGCATATCGAAGCCGTTCATATTGTTGCCTTGGCCAAGAACAAAAATGTCTCCGCCGTCGTTGTCATAGTCAATCCAAACGCTCAGGATGTCATCCAGATCATCAAGAGCATCAGGATCAGGGATCGACTCAAAGTCGATCTTGAAGAACCTTACACCATCACTATCAACGAAAATCGACCCTGTCGCCGATGCAAAAAAGCGCTCATTTTCGTCGCTAAATTCCCAAATTACCGATCCGCAATCGCTCATCTTGAACTTCTCCCAAATTGGGACAGAGCATGACACTCCGCCCTATCAATACTGATCAACATGACAAACCCATCCAGCGCTCGCTGATCCATCAGGGATCGCGAGTTGGCGTTGGTCGGTTTGTTCATGCAAGAAGTATAATACGTCGACCTTCTGGGTTTCAAACTGACTTAAATCAATTGGGGCAAAATTGCGGCATATTCATGTTAATATTTCATTCATGATTGCTATTGTTTCCTGAATCGAGAAAGTTGAACACTCCAAATACAAGCTCTGGTTTTAAAGTTAATTACGATACAATTCTGGATTGAATTAATAAACCGAATCACCTCTGATCAGTGGCGGATACCGGCAATGCGGTGATTGATGTCCCTGAAAGGGGTGCTAGCGGACCCGGGTCATCACCAGAATCGCCGCGATGGCGCAGCCCAGGATGCCGAGGGCGAGCGGCAAGACCGTTCCGTCGAAGGCAAGCCCCAGCGGCACCGCGATCAGCACTGACCCTACCGTCGCCAGTGATGCGATGACGGATGCGGCCATGCCGGCGACATGGCCCAGAGGCTCCATCGCCATGGCGTTGAGGTTGCCGATCAGCAGACCCCCCTGAAGGAATACAGACATGATCCAGAGCAGGGTGATGGCAAAGCCCAAGGTGCCCCCGACCCCGGCCAGAAGTGCAAGGATCAGCGCCGAGGTCAGAACGATCTGGCCGATCAGCACCATCTGGATGACGCGGCGCATCCCGATGCGCATCACGAGGCGTGCGTTGGCAAAGCTGCCGAGCGCTGAGACTACAGCGATAAGCGCAAACCACATGGGCAGTTCAGCAGCCCGCTCAAAGGTGACTGCGAATATAGGCTGGATGGTGGTCAGGACCGAAAAGAGCATGCCAAAGGCGAGCATTTGCGCAAGGATGCACCAGCGGGTCACCGGGCGCGACAGCACCTCGACCAGCGCCCGCCACAGCATCCGGGCCCGCAATGGGGTGCGGTCAGGCGCAGACAGCGTTTCGGGCTGACGCAGGGCGAACCACAGGCTGCCCGCGACCGCGAACACAAGGAAGGCGGCAAAGATCGCGCGCCAGTCCCAGATGGCAATGACGGCTGCCCCCATCGCGGGTGCTATGGCTGGCACGAGCATGAACACGATCATCACAAAGGACATGATCCGCGCCATATCCGCACCAGCGTATTGATCGCGCACGATGGCGATGGCCACGACGCGCGGACCGGCGGCGCCAAGGCCCATGATGATCCGCGACAGGACCAGCATGTCGATCGATTCCGAGCCCATCGCCATCAATGACCCGGCCGCATAAAGCATTGCCCCGCCGATCAGCACGGGTCTGCGTCCCAGCGCATCTGACAGCGGCCCGGTGATCAGGGTGCCAAGCCCCATGCCAAAGACAAAGAACGGGATCACAAGCTGTGCCAGTTCTTCTTCTTTCGGCGAAAGCTCGCGGCCGATGTCGCTGAGCGCGGGCAGCATTGCATCGATGGCCAGCGCCACCATCGCCATCATCATCGCCATGAGTGCGATGAATTCGACCTGACCCAGCGGCTTGGTCGGGGTGATCAAGACTCCGCGCCGATCTGAGCCTTGATATCGCCGATCACCCGGTCCCAGACTTCGGGCGATTGCGCGCCGGGCACGGCATGGCGGTGATCGATGATAAAGGTCGGGACCGCGTTGACGCCCATCTTGCGGCTATGCGCGTCGCGGGTGCGGATATCATCGGTGTCGGCATCGCTTGCGAGGAGGCGAGCGACGATGGCCGCGTCCATGCCGGCGGAATCGGCAATATCGGACAGAACCTCGGGATTGCCGATGTCGCGGCCTTCGGTGAAATAGCCCCGGAACAGAGCGCTGACAACGGCAGATTGCCGGCCTTCAATCCCCGCCCAATGGATGAGACGGTGCGCGTCGAGCGTGTTGGGTGTTCGCTCCATTGCCTCGAAATTAAAAGTCAAACCGGCCTGAGCCGCAAATTCAGTTACACGAGCATAGGCCGCTACCGCTTTGTCCTTGCCGCCGAATTTCGCCTCAAGATAGCTGCGCCGGTCAGCGCCTTCGCGCGGCATGTCGGGGTTGAGCTGGAACGGGTGCCATTCGATCTCGAAGGGATGATCGCCCGCACGTTCAAGCGCCCGCTCCAGATTGGCCTTGCCGATGTAGCACCAGGGGCAGATCGGGTCAGAAAGTATATCGAGTTTGACCATGGCGGCCTCCGGCATCTGGCATGGGTGGTTCGGCCTTGGCTAGACCGCGTTGCGATCAGTTGCAAGGTGCGGGGTGCTGCGCGTATAGACCGCCGCATGGCTGGCCAAGACCCAAAGACGTTGATCCGTATTGCCCGTGAAAACGGCGTCACCGAGATCGTGCCGCCCTTGGATTTGGGCGCGCGGGTGCGTGCGCTGCGCAAGGCGCGCGACTGGACGCTGGAACAGGCGGCGACGCAGGCCGGGTTGGCCCGCTCTACCCTGTCCAAGATCGAGAACGGGCAGATGTCGCCGACTTATGAGGCGTTGAAAAAGCTGGCTGTCGGCCTTGAAATCTCAGTGCCGCAGCTCTTTACCCCGCCTGCTCGTGGGCAGGTGAATGCACGGATGACGGTCACGAAATCGGGCGAGGGCACGGCGCATCCGACAACGACTTACGAGCATGAATTGCTGGCCGAGGGTATCAGTCGCAAGCAGATGCTGCCTTACCGCGCCCGTGTGCGCTCCCGTAGCGTCGAGGATTTCGACGGATGGGTGCGCCATGACGGCGAGGAGTTTCTCTATGTCCTCACAGGTGCTGTGCGACTTTACACCGAGTTTTATGAACCAGTGGAGATGAAGCGCGGGGACTCGGCTTATTATGACGCGACGATGGGCCATAATGTCATTTCGATCAGCGCAGATGATGCGACGATTCTGTGGGTGACGTCGCTAGCCTAAGCCAGGCAAAAAGGCGGCGCAGTTGCCCGCGCCGCCTGTGGTCATAGCGACATGCTCGCCAGTGGTCATCGCGACATGTCAGAGGATCAGATCGACGGCTCCTGCAGCCACCTTTGCTGTGCCCGCCACTACGCCACCGGCCAGCATGATCGGGGTGCAGGCGCTGGCGGCGAAAAAGATCGCCAGCGCGAGACCGAGCTTATTCTTCATACCACCACACATCCGGCTGCCAGCCCGGCCAATCGCCAAACAGCGGTATGTACTCAGGGTAATGCAGGGTGCTGGCATGGGCGACCCGGCTGATGTTCCACTGATATATCGGGATCACATAGCGCCCGGTCATCAGGACCCGGTCGAGCGCCTGCGCCGCTGCGATGAAATCGGACTGATCCTCGGAATTGAGCAGCACATTGATCAGGCCATCGACAGCCGGAGATTTGACCCCCATCAGATTGCGGCCACCGACCTCGTCAGCCTGCGCCGTGCCCCAATAGAGGTTCTGTTCATTGCCCGGTGACAGCGACATGGCCCGCCGGAAATAGGTCATGTCAAAGTCATAAGTATCGGTCCGCTCCTTGTATTGAGCGGCATCGACATTGGTCACCGTGGCAGCAATGCCGACGCGGGTGAGGGACTGCACATACATGTCGATGATCGCCTGATTCTCGGACGATCCCGATTGCAGCAGGATATCGAAGGTAAAGACTTCGCCGGCCGCATTCTTCATGGCGCCGTCCTGCACAGTCCAGCCTGCCTCTTCCATCAGGGCGAGGGCGGTGGCGGTGCCATCGCGGTTGCGCTCTGTTCCATCACTGACCGGCAGTGCGTAACCTTCGAGTGTGCCGGGCAGCAGGCTGTCAGCATACGGCTGCAACAGTTCCAGCATCCGTCCTTCGGCTGGGCCGTCGGGCATGGCGAGCGGGGAGTTGGAGAGATAAGAGGTGATCCGCGGTTGCGCCGAGCCGGTCATCGCTTCGTTGATGAATTCAAAGTTGAACGCATGGATCAAAGCCTCGCGCACCCGCCAGTCGGCAAATATATCCTTGCGCGAATTCATCACGAATCCGGTCATGCCCGAGGGCCGCTGATGCGGCAGTTCGGCCAGCACCACGTCACCGGACTGGGTGAGGGGGAAGTCATACTGGCTTTCCCAGCGCGCGACGTTGGTTTCGCGGGTGAAGTTGGTCTCGCCGGTCTTGAACGCTTCGAAGGCGGCAGTCTCGTCCCCGAAGAATTCATAGCGCACTTCGTCAATCAGCATGGTGCCCCGTCGGAACGGGATATCGGCGCCCCAGTAGTCGGGGTTACGACGCAACGAGACGAAACGGCCCGCCTCGAAATCCTCGATCACATAGGCGCCGGAGGTGATCGGGATCACGTCGAGCCCGCTTTCGGCGAAATCGAGCCCCTCCCACTGGGCTTTTTGCAGGATCGGGCGCAGACCAGCCAGAAGCGCAAGCTCGCGGTCTGCGGTATTGAAGGTGATGCGCACGGTGCGATCATCCACCGCCTCGATGCTTTCGACCTTGGCGTAGAAACCGGCATAGCGGCCATGGCCTTGGGTGCCCAGAGTCTCGTAGGACCAGATCACATCCTCTACCGTGACCGGGCTGCCGTCAGAGAATCGGGCTTCGGGGCGCAGGACGAACTGCACCCACTCCCGATTCGGGCCGGTTTCGATCGATTCGGCCAGAAGCCCGTAAAGTGAGAAGGGTTCATCAAGGCTGCGACCCATCAGGCTTTCTGAAACCATATAGGTCAGCTGCCACGGCACACTGCCCTTTTGAATGTAGGAATTGAGGCTGTCAAAGGTGCCAACCTCAGCGGTGACAACCCGGCCGCCGGTGGGCGCCTCCGGGTTGACGTAGGGCAATGCCACAAAATCAGGTGGTAAGGCCGGTTCGCCATACATAGCTATGCCATGCTGCGGTTGGGCTATGGCGACGGTGGCGCAGAGTGAGAGGCTCACACCCCATGCTGCGCTTCGCAATATTGTGAAAAAGTCTGGTGTCATTTTGGCGACAATCCCTCTGCTCCCAGCGTTTCTTGGTCGCAAGCCTAATCTGCCCTGCGAGCATTATCAAACTTTTAGCTTGGAGCCCGGCGCAGGATTGCTTATAAAGGTGTCACTGCTCGATAGGTTTCTTGCCTGTATGAAACCTGCCTCAATAACTTAACGCCCGCCTTGTGCGGGCGTTTTTTTTCCTGGCAACTGTTTGCGGTCATGACGATGATCAGGCGGTGGCATCTTTCCTTTGCGGTTGCAGCATGACACTTTTGCAGCAATCAAAGGGGAGAAACGCATATGATGCTGACTGGCAGGACCGCCGTCGTCACCGGCAGCAATTCCGGTATCGGTCTGGGTATCGCGCGCGCGCTGGCGGCGGCGGGGGCCGATGTCGTTCTCAACTCGTTTACCTATCGCGCCGAAGATCACGCTCTGGCCGAATCACTCGCAGCCGAGTTTGGGGTCAAGGCACGCTATATCGCTGCCGATCTGTCGCAGGGGGCAGCGGCGCGGGCGCTTATTTCTGGCGCCGGGGTCTGTGATATTCTGGTGAACAACGCCGGCGTGCAGCATGTGGCGCCAATCGACGAATTCCCGACTGACCGCTGGGACGCGATCATTGCGATCAATCTGTCCTCGGCCTTTCACACCACGGCGGTTGCATTGCCGATGATGCGAGTTGCGGGATGGGGCAGGGTGATCAACATCGCCTCTGCCCACGGCCTAACGGCGAGCCCCTATAAATCCGCCTATATCGCGGCCAAACATGGCATCGTCGGCCTGACCAAGACCATCGCATTGGAAACCGCTGGCCAGCAGATCACCGCCAATGCAATCTGCCCGGGCTATGTTCTGACCCCGCTGGTCGAAGCGCAGATCCCTGCTCAGATGAAAAGCCACGGCATGGACCGCGAGACGGTGATCCGCGAGGTCATGCTGGCCCGTCAACCATCGCGCGAATTTGCTACGGTCGAGCAGCTGGGCGGCACGACGGTCTTTCTGTGCTCGGATGCGGCGGCGCAGATTACAGGGACCACTATTTCGGTCGATGGGGGCTGGACCGCGCTCTGATATCAAAGTGTTGGTCTGGACGAAACCTTGTGGCATCCTGCCTCTTGTTTGGAGGTATTATGCCGCGTGCGCCAGGCAAGCAGCCCCGCGCGCTCCATCAACGCGGATCAAGGTATTTACCAGATAAAGCCGGTGCCCTGATGGCATTGCTCTTTGCGATGTTCACGCTGTTTCTGCCCTATCCGGTCCTTTGGCTGTGGAGCGTCGTTGCCCCAAGCGAAGTTGTGGACGTGCAAATCGACGAGCGAATTGTCCATATCAACCCTAGTCCGGGCCGGAGAGCGGGACAGAGATCGGAAAGCTGTGGATTGGTTCGGCGCACCGAACAGGGCGAGACGAAGCGGATGGATGTGGACCTGGCGCTTTATCAACGCGCAACCGGGACATTTGACACGCTGAGTACATTGGCTTTGGAACAGACGCGCATGCTGGAGCTGCCGTTGCGTTGCGCGCTGGCGCTGAACGGCCTGATGCTTTCGTTGATTATGCGTCCGATGCGGGTGCCACTTGACCGGCGGATCGTCTGGAGCGGTGGGATTGCGGGCTTTGTCGCCGGGATGATCTGGATGCTGACATAAACAGCGATTACCCGGTTGACTTGTCCCGGCCTGTCCGGATTTGATGAGGTATCGGTTCATTGGGTCTTGGAGGCCAACATGCGTTTTTCAATCATTGGTATGATCGTGCTGCTGGCAGGCTGCGAAGTTGCGGCTCCCGCCGAAGAGGTCGCGGCCGCGGCGCCGCCACCGGCCGATACTCTGCCCGGCGAATGTGTGCCGACTGAACGGCTGGTTGAACTCTTTGGCGCGCAGCAGGTGATTTCCGAGGGCTGTGATGGCTCTCCGATGCGGCTTGCGACCCCGGCTGATATTGCCCGGCTTTCAGGCGCCTGATTGCGCACAGGCGTCGCGGTCAGACGAGGAGTTTGACCGCGAGCGCCCACATGACCAGCCCGATCAGCAGGTCGAGCCTGCGCCAAGCGCGGGCTGACTGCATGAGTGGGGCAAGAAAACGCGCCCCGTAGCCGAGGCTGAAAAAGAACACGAAAGACGCGGCCATGGCGCTGATTGCGAAGGCTGTTTTTTGATCCGGCGCAGCATAATTGGTGGAAATCGCGCCGACGAGCCCTATCGTGTCCAAATAGACATGCGGGTTGAGCCATGTGAAGGCCGCTGCTGTTGCGAGCGTGGTCCATAGCCCCGCCGACTGTCCTGCCAGAACCAGAGCATAGTCGCCGCTCCATGCGGCATGAATGCGCAGCACGCCATAGACCGCAAGAAAAGCGGCACCACCCAGTGTCATGATCTGCGGCAGGGCCGGAAACTGGGCCACGACGATGCTAAAACCCGCGACTCCGGCAGCGATCAGGACTGCATCCGAGACCGCGCAAAGCAGGCAGAGCCAGAACACATGCGCCCTCAACAAGCCCTGTCGCAGCACAAAGGCGTTCTGTGCGCCTATGGCGAGGATCAGCGAAAAGCCGGTTACAAAACCAGTGAACCCGGCGTTGAGCAATATCTGCGCCTTAGCTGGGCGTCGCCGCGGCGATCGCGGCGCGTGCGGCGGGTTCGGACGGATATACGAGGCCCGCGGAAATGATCAGCTTTGCCGCATCCTCTATCCCCATATCGAGTTCAATCACATCCTTGCGCCGGATATAGAGCAAGAAACCCGATGTCGGATTGGGCGTGGTCGGCAGGAATACCGTGACCACTTCTTCATCGGTCGGAAGTTTGCGCGCGACTTCGCCCTTTGCAACCGTCGAGATGAAGGCAATGGCCCAGATGCCGGGGCGCGGATACTCGATAAGGCAGGCCTTGTCGAAACTTGTCTCACTTTGCGAAAACACGGTTTCGGCGATCTGTTTGACGGCGTTATAGATCGAGCGGATGACCGGCATCCTGCCAACCAGATTCTCGCCCCAGCGCAGAAAGGAGCGTCCGATCAATCCCTTGGCGATCCAACCTACCAGAACGGTAAAGACCAGAAACAGGATGAGCCCAATTCCGCGCGGACTGATTGTGAGCGGTGCGCCACCCTCTGTCCCGAACCAACGGTTGAGAAGCTCGGTCGGCTGATAGGATTGCGGCACAAAGGGCAGCACCCAGCCGTCAACCCAACCAACCACTGTCCAGATCAGCCAGATGGTAAGGCCGATGGGCGCGATCACGACGATGCCTGCAAGGAAATTGTTGCGCAGACCGGCGAAGAGATGGCTACGCTGTCTGACGGGATGTTGGGGGGGCAGGTCGGGACGCGTCACGGTAATCCTGTCCTTCGTAAGCGGGGCCTTTTGGCCTTTTAATCGGGGACCTGGTAACTGGGGCCTTAATAACTGGGGCGTGTCAAACCAAGCCCGCGCGATCTCTACCTAATGGTGCCGGTGGCGCGCTGCAATGAACACTGTTGCGCCACGCAGCGGTTTTTTTACAGCGCAACCAAAGCACAGGCAATCGCGGCGGCAAGGCGCGCATTGTTCAGCACCAATGCGATGTTGGCGGTGAGGGAGCGACCTTCGGTCAACTCGTAGAGGCGATTGAGCAGAAAAGGGGTCACGGCCTTGGCGCTGATCCGCTGAACCTGCGCCTCTTCGAGCGCTTGTGCGATGAAAGGCGCAAGGATGGCGGCTGGAATCTGATCGGCGGCAGGGATCGGGTTGGTCACAAGTTGCCCACCAGCCAGACCCAGAGCAGCGCGCATCCGGTGGGCGGCGGCGATCTGCGTGGCACTGTCCATCCGCTGGAATGCCTTGATATCCGAGGTGGCAGACCAGAAGGCTGGTATGCTGTCCTGCCCATAGGTGATGACAGGAACACCAAGTGTTTCAATGACTTCATAGGTCTTGTTAAGGTCAAGAATCGCCTTGGCACCCGCGGCCACTACAGTGACCGGAGTCTGGGCGAGTTCGTGCAGGTCGGCGGAAATGTCAAAGCTGGTTTCGGCCCCGCGATGGACGCCGCCGATGCCGCCGGTGGCAAAGATGGCGATACCTGCGAGATGGGCAGAGATCATCGTGGCGGCGACCGTGGTGGCGCCGGTGCCGCCTTGGGCGAGGCAAACCGCGAGGTCGGCGCGGGAGAGTTTTGCGACACCTTTGGCCTGTCCGAGTGCGTCGAGTTGCAAGCCAGTCAAGCCGATGTGCAATTGCCCGTCGATCACGGCGATGGTGGCCGGGGTGGCGCCGTGCGCGCGGATTTCGGCCTCGACCCGGCGCGCGGTTTCGACGTTTTGCGGCCATGGCATGCCATGGGTGATGATCGTGCTTTCAAGTGCCACGATGGCCGAGCCATCGCTGCGCGCCTTGGCGACTTCCGGGGAAAAGATCATTGGAATCATAGCGGTGTCTCTCCCGATACATAGGTGGCGGCGGCGCGGAGTGCGCGGGTGAGGGCGTTGGCGCGGTCCATGCCTTGGGCCTCGGAGGCGATATGGGCGGCCATGAACGTGTCGCCAGCACCAGTGACGCGGGTGACGAGGACGGCGGGCGGGGTCAGGGTTACGACGCTGTCGCCAAAGCCTTCGGAGGCGGAGCGACCGCCGTCGGTGACCAGAACCCGGTGTGCGCCACGCGCCAGAAGGCCGTGGGCGGCGGCGTCGGAGCTTGCGAAATCGGTCTGGCAGAGCAAGCCGGCTTCCTCGAGATTCACATAGAGTGTGGCTGATGGGTGGCCCAGAAGTGCTAGTAAACGCTCGGCTTTTCCGGGGCTTGCTGGTGCCACGCGCAGGTCGGCCCGAGCGAAGAGTGGTGAGCTTGCGATGTCTTGCAGCAGTTCGGGCATCAGGTTGCCGTCGAGCGCCACCGGACCGGACCAAGGCGATGCAGCAGAGCCGAGCAATCCATCGGCGAGGGGCCGCAGAATCTTGGCCCCGGCCTGTTCGAGGGAATGCGCGTCGGCGATGGCTGCGATCAGGCCGTTGGCGCCTTCGATGGCCATATAGGTATCGGTGGGCAGATCGTCAGACCGGTAAATATGGTTTGTAATCAGACCCATGCGGGCCGCTTCTGCGACGAGTGCGTCGCCTTCTGGATCGCGGCCGATGGTGGTCAGCAGCGCCGGAGTCATACCAAAACGTCGTAGGGTCATGGCAATATTCATTGCGACGCCGCCGGGCAGGCGCGTGATACGGCCGGGCACATCGGCGCCCAGTCGCATATGGCTGGCGGTGCGGCCGATCTGGTCCCAGAGGACCGAACCGATGCAGATAATGTCAGGTTTCTGGCTCATGGCGCTGTCATGGCGCAGCCCGCCCGTTGCGTCAATCGGTGCCGCCGTGGCCAAAAGTTTACGGAAGATTCGACTGCGGTATTACGTCGGTATCCTAACGGCATTCCAACGGTGCAAAACGGTGGTTTTTTACTCGGGGATCGCGAAGGTGAGGGCGGCCCAGAGGCTTTCCCAGACTGCGCCGGATTCTGTTGCGGGACCAGCCGCAGGTTCGCGCAGCATAACGGCATCGACCAGATAGGAGTGGCCGGGGATGACCGGCAGCAACGCGATGCCGTTGCCATCGGTCCGGTGCAGCGTGATCGTGACAGTGCCGTCCGGTGCCTTGTCAAAAAGTTCAACTTGTCCGTAGTCGCGCAAACCCTCGCCTTCATGTACCTGCACCCGCAAACCGGCGCTGACATCGGCGGTGTAGGGATTGTCGAGCGCCACGATTTCGATGGGCAGACCGAGGTAACTGTCATCTCCGGCGCTGTTTCCAACGCCGATCAGGGATTTGACGTAGCGGGTGTAAGCCTCCACGAACCCGGTTTCGGGCAGGGCGCGGGCGACATGGGCCGCGCGAATGCCCTGAAAATCCTTGTGCGTCACGAAACGGTCGAAGGCGGCGTAGTCGTCATAGGTGACGAGCGATTGGATCGCGACATAGGTCACGATGTGGAGCCCCTCGCCCAAGGGCGCGGTATTCAGTGCGGGCCGGTCACCGCTGCGTCCGGTGACGGCTGCGGTCTGGCCACCCAAGCTGACATCGAAACGGGAAAACCGCTGGGGGAAATAGGCAATCTCGGTCCCCGCGAAGTGCTGACCGTTGACAATATGCCCCTCAAGGTTAGCGTCCGGGTCTATCTGGTAGTCCAGTGGCTCGATCCAGAATTCATGCGCGATGGCCGGTCCGGTCCAAGCGGCAAGACCGAAGAATAGGCAAAGTGAAATGGCACGCATGATGAAGTCCCCCGTTACGGATGCAAGGGTGCGCCCGGGTCGGGCAATGTCAAGTCTGATTGGCCTGCTGATCACGCTGGTACTGTGGTCCGCCCCGCTGCGCGCGCATGAGGTGTTTCCCTCGATTGCGGATATGGCGGAAGCCGAGGGTATCCTGACCTTTGAGGTGCAGGCCAATCTGGAGAGTTTTATCGCCGGGATCGATCTGGCGGCGGTGACTGATACCAATGCGGCGCCGCAGGCGGCGGATTACGACAGTTTGCGGGTGCTGGAACCGGCGGCTTTTGTCGCGGCGTTCAACAGCTTCTGGCCGCAGATGGCGGGCCGAATCGACATTCGTGCCGATGACCTGCGGCTGATCCCGACGTTCCTGTCGGTCGATGTGCCGCCTGTCGGTGATCCGGAGGTGGTGCGCAATTCGGTGCTGCGGTTCTTTGTGGCGCTGCCGCCGGATGCGCAGACGGTGCGCGTGGGGTGGGACGCCGGGTTTGGCACGCTGGTGCTACGCCAGATCGGGGTGGATGCGCCTTATGATGGTTATCTGGAGGCGGGCGCTGTCAGTGATCCGATCCGGCTGGCGGGTGGCGATCAGGCCGGGCTGTGGCAGACATTCGTGAATTATATCCCGGTGGGCTTTGATCATATCGTGCCCAAGGGACTTGATCATATCCTGTTCGTGCTGGGATTGTTCTTCCTTTCGACCCGGTTGCATCCGCTGCTGTGGCAGGTGTCGGCGTTTACCGTGGCGCATACGATCACGCTGGCGCTGGCGGCGCTGGGATATGTGTCGGTGCCCGCCAGTATCGTGGAGCCGCTGATCGCCGCCTCGATCGTGTTTGTGGCGGTCGAGAATATATTGACCGATGGGTTGAGCCGCTGGCGTCCGTTTGTGGTGTTCGGGTTCGGATTGCTGCACGGGCTTGGCTTTGCCTCGGTTCTGGGAGAGTTCGGCCTGCCGGAGGGCGCGTTTATTCCGGCGCTGATCGGCTTTAATGTGGGGGTTGAACTGGGCCAGCTGGCGGTGATCGCGGTGGCCTTTGCGCTGCTGGGTTACTGGTTTGGTGCGCAGCCTTGGTATCGGCGTCTGGTGGCTGTTCCCGCCTCGGTCGCGATTGCGATTGTCGGGGCGTGGTGGTTTGTCGAACGGGTGTTTCTGTGACGGCATAAGCACTTGCACCCGGCGGGCGCTGGGTGGAGAGTGACGGGGTCAATGTCAGGAGTCGTGATGACAGAGCCTGCACAGATTGCCCGTCTGATGGCTGAAGTTGTCGCGCGGCGCGATGATCTGATTGCGCTGACCCAAGACCTGATCCGGTTTCCGACGCTGAACCCGCCCGGCGCGCAGTATCGCGAGATTTGCGAGTATCTAGAGCGCAGGCTGCGCCCTGCCGGTTTTGGCACCGAGATGATCCGGGCGCTGGGTGCGCCGGGCGATAGCGATGCCTACCCGCGCTGGAACATCGTGGCGCGCCGAGAGGGGACCGGTCCGGGTGACTGTGTGCATTTCAACGCGCATACCGATGTGGTCGAGGTTGGCAATGGCTGGACGCAGGACCCGTTTGGTGGCGCGCTGATCGACGGTCGCATCTATGGCCGGGGTGCCTGCGACATGAAGGGTGGGTTTGCTGCGGCAATCATTGCGGTGGAGGCGTTTATCGCCGCTTGCCCGGATTATGCCGGGGCGATCGAGATTTCGGGCACGGCGGATGAGGAATCGGGCGGTTATGGCGGCGTGGCCTATCTGGCGGAGCGCGGGTTTTTCAACCCGGAGCGCGTGCAGCATGTGATCATCCCGGAGCCATTGAACAAAGACCGCGTCTGTCTGGGTCATCGTGGCGGCTGGTGGGCCGAGATCGAGACATTTGGCGAGATTGCCCATGGCTCCATGCCGTTTCTGGGCGATTGTGCGGTGCGGCACATGGGGGCGGTATTTGCGCGGTTCGAGCGGGACCTGTTTCCGGCGATGGCGGCGCGGCATACCGAGATGCCGGTGGTGCCGGAGGGGGCGCGCTCATCAACGATGAACATCAATTCGGTACATGGCGGGCAGGCGGAGTTTGCGCCGGGGTCGACTGCGCTGCCCGCGCATTGTGTGCCCGATAGCTGCCGCATCGTGGTGGACCGGCGGTTTCTGGTGGAGGAAAGCCTTGAAGGAGTGCGCGCCGAGATGGTGGGGCTGCTGGATGACCTCAAGGCAGAGCGGCCCCGGTTTGATTATGCGCTGCGCGAGTTGAACCATGTCCTGCCATCGATGACCGACAGGGATGCGCCGGTGGCGCGCACGGTGGCGGCGGCGATCAGCGCGGTACTGGGACGGGAGGCGGCCTTTGTCGCATCGCCGGGCAGCTATGATCAAAAGCATATCGACAGGATCGGCAAACTGAAGAACTGTGTCGCCTATGGACCGGGGATTCTGGAAATGGCGCATAAGCCTGATGAATATATCGGTGTGGATGACATGATGGATAGTGCAATGGTCATGGCGCGCAGCCTTGCCATGCTGCTGATCCCTGCGGCGGAACCCAACAAAGGAGATATGAGCGAATGACGATCATGACCCGGATGCTGACGGCCAGTGCCATTGCGCTGATGGCGGGAGTCGGTGCTGTTCAGGCGCAAACCTCGATCACTGTTGCGATCCAGCTGGAGCCGCCAAACCTTGACCCGACAGGGGGTGCTGCGGAGGCGATTGACTCTGTGGTTTATTCCAACATTTTCGAAGGCTTGACCCGCTTCGCCTCAGACGGTTCCGTGGGGCCGGGATTGGCCAAAAGCTGGGAGATTTCCGACGACGGACTGACCTACACCTTTCATCTGCAAGAGGGCGTGCTGTTTCACGACGGGTCCGACATGAATGCCGAGGATGTGAAATTCTCGCTCGACCGGGCGCGTGCAGAGGATAGCACCAATGCGCAAAAGCCGCTTTTCGCGCAGATCGCGGATGTGAGCGTTACCGACCGTCTGACAGTGGTTGTCACGCTGAGCCAGCCGAACGGGTCGTTCCTGTTCAATATGGCCTGGGGCGATGCGGTGATCGTGGCGCCGGAGACGGCGGCGACCAATGCCACCAATCCAACCGGCACCGGCGCGTTCATGTTCGTGAACTGGGTGCAGGGCGACAGGATCGAGTTGACCCACAACCAGTTCTATTGGGGCGCGGTCCCGGAACTGGAAACCGCGACATTCCGGTTCATCAGCGATCCGACAGCGGCCTTTGCGGCGATGATGGCTGAAGATGTCGATGTGTTTGTTGGCTTTCCGGCACCTGAGAACCTGCCGCAGTTCGAAGCCGACCCGCGGTTTCAGGTGATCGTCGGATCGACCGAGGGCGAGACGATTTTGGCGATGAACAACAAGGTGGCGCCGTTCGATAACCCGCTGGTGCGGGAAGCTGTGGCGCATGCGATTGACCGCCAAGCGATCATCGATGGCGCGATGTTTGGCTATGGCACGCCGATTGGCACGCATTTTGCACCACATAATCCGGCCTATCTCGATCTGACCGGGCTGTCGGGCTATGATCCCGAACGTGCGCGCGAACTGTTGGCCGAGGCGGGGCTGCCGGACGGGTTTACCACCACGCTGCGCCTGCCGCCGCCCAGCTATGCACGGCGCGGGGGCGAGATTATCGCCGCACAACTGCGCGAGGTCGGCATTCAGACCGAAGTGACGAATGTCGAATGGGCGCAATGGCTTGAGCAGGTTTTCGGAGCCAAGGATTTTGGTCTGACCATCGTCAGCCATACCGAGCCGATGGATATCAACATCTATGCCAACCCGGAATATTATTTCCAATATGACAATCAGGCGTTCCGCGATGTGATGGACGCGTTGACTGCCACGACCGATCCTGACGGGCGCACCGCGCTGATGCAGCAGGCGCAGACGATCATCGCCGAGGATCATGTGAACGGCTATCTGTTCCAACTGGCCGCGCTGACCGTGGCCAAGGCGGGGGTCGAGGGGCTGTGGCCCAATGCACCCGTCGCCGCGATTGATCTGACCGGCGTCACCTGGGCCGAGTGAATATCATGGCCCCGACAGTTGATTTCATGTCGGGGCCGTTCTGTTCATGATTGCCTATGTCCTGCGCCGGTTGGTGTCGCTGATCATCTCGCTGATCGTGGCGTCGCTGGTGATCTTTGTGGTGGTCGAGATCGTGCCGGGCGATCCGGCGGCCTATATGCTGGGGATGAATGCCCAGCCCGATACGCTGGCGGCGTTGCGGGCCGAACTTGGCCTCGATGGCAGCAAGGTGGCCCGCTATTTTGGCTGGGTCGCAGGGATGGTGCAGGGGGATTTTGGCACCTCTTATACCTATCGCACCCCGGTGTCGGGGATGATAGCCGACAGGGTCTGGGTGTCACTGCCGCTCGCCCTTTATGCGCTGATCCTGTCAACGCTGATCGCGTTTCCGGCAGGGATTTATGCCGCGAGCCGGCGCGGGCGGGCGGGCGATATGGGCGTGATGGCGGCGACGCAACTGGGTGTGGCGATCCCCAACTTCTGGTTTGCCATGGTGTTGGTGCTGATCTTTGCCATAAACCTCGGTTGGTTTTCGGCTGGTGGATTTCCGGGCTGGGACAAGGGGTTGTGGTCTGGTCTTAAAGCGCTGACCTTGCCTGCCGTGGCACTTGCCTTGCCGCAGGCGGCGATTTTGGCGCGGGTCATGCGGTCGTCCTTGCTCGACATGTTGGGCGAAGATTTCATCCGCACAGCGCGGGCCAAGGGGCTGAGTGCCGGGCAGGCGCTGTGGCGGCATGCGCTGCGCAATGCGCTGATCCCGGTGCTGACGATCATCGGTTTGCAATTCAGTTTCCTGCTGGCGGGCGGCATCATCATCGAACAGGTATTCTACTTGCCGGGACTGGGCCGCCTCGTGTTTCAGTCGATTACCCAACGCGACCTGATTGTCGTGGAGAGCGTTGTGATGCTGCTGGTTTTCGCGGTGATCGTGGTCAATTTTGCCGTCGATCTGGCCTATGCCGTGGTTGATCCACGGCTGAGGGTACGGGTGTGAGCCGGGGGTGGCGCGGGTTGATCCTGGGCGGGAGCCTTGCGCTGATCTTTGTGCTGGCGGCGATCCTGTCGCTGGTCTGGACGCCTTATGCAGTGGACGGCGTTGATATTGCTAACAAATTGCTGACACCGAATGCACAGCACTGGTTTGGCACCGATCATTATGGTCGCGATATTTTGTCGATGATCATGGTTGGGGCGCGCACCTCGATCGCGGTGGCGGTGCTGGCGGTGGGGATTGGCATGCTGGCGGGGATTCCGCTGGGGCTGGCCGCTGCCGCATGGCAGGGTGGCTGGGCCGATGAGATCATCATGCGCGGCAATGATCTGGTGTTTGCGTTTCCGTCGCTGGTAATCGCGATCCTGATTACCGCCGTGTTCGGCCCCGGTGCGGTGAATGCGATCATTGCCATCGGCATCTTCAACATTCCGGTCTTTGCCCGGCTGACGCGCGGGGCGGCGCTGAGCCTGTGGAGCCGGGATTTCATCCTATCCGCGCGGGTGGCGGGCAAATCCGGGTTGCGCATCTCGGTGGAGCATATTCTGCCCAATCTGGCGAGCCTGATGATCGTGCAGGGTACGATCCAGTTTTCATTGGGGATTCTGGCAGAGGCGGGCCTGTCTTATGTCGGGCTTGGTGCGCAGCCGCCGATCCCGAGTTGGGGCAAGATGCTGGCCGATGCGCAGACGATGGTCGCTATTGCGCCGCATCTGGCGCTGATCCCGGGGGCGGCGATCATTCTCACGGTGCTGGGCCTCAATCTGATGGGCGACGGGCTGCGCGATCTAATGGATCCGCGGCTCAGGGTGCAGCGGACATGAGCCTGCTCGCGGTCAGTGATCTGTCGGTCGCAATCCATGGGACGCCTGTGCTGGAGAGCGTGGCGCTGTCGGTGGCACAGGGCGAGATTGTGGCGCTGACCGGCGAGTCCGGGTCGGGCAAGTCTATGACATCGCTGGCGATCATGGGGCTGTTGCCACGCGGGGCGGTGGCATCGGGGCAGGTCATGCTGGAAGGCGTCGATCTGCTGGGGTTGAGCGAGCCGCAGTTGTGCGGGCTGCGCGGGCGCGATGTCGGCATGATCTTTCAGGAGCCGATGACCGCGCTGAACCCGGTGCAGACGATTGGCGATCAGGTGGCGGAGACGATCCTGATCCATGAGCGGACCACGCGGGCGGTGGCGATGGAGCGGGCGGCGGCGATGCTGGGTCGGGTTGGGATGCCGGTTGAAAGGTTCCCGCTGTCGTCTTATCCGCATGAATTGTCGGGTGGACAACGGCAAAGGGTGGGTTTGGCGATGGCGGTTGCCTTGCGCCCGAAACTGCTGATTGCGGATGAGCCGACGACCGCACTGGATGTGACGACGCAGGCGCAGATATTGGAGCTGTTGCGCGGGCTGGTGGCGGATTTTGGCATGGGGATGCTGCTGATCACGCATGATCTGGCGGTGGTGAGCCAGATGGCGGACCGGATCGTGGTGATGCAGAAGGGCCGCGTGGTCGAGAGCGGGCCTGTGCGCGACTTGCTGGCGCGGCAGGCGCATCCTTATACGCGGATGCTGTTTGCGGCGGCGCGCCATCATGTCGATCTGCCGCCGGCGCCTGTGGCGACGCCGCTGCTGGAGGTAAGAGGCGCAGTGCGCGACTATCGCGGGCGCGGTGGAATATTTCGTACTGCCAAAGCGTTGCGTGCCGTTGATAATGTGAGTTTTACGCTGGAACGCGGCGAGCGGCTGGGTCTGGTGGGCGAGTCGGGCTGTGGTAAATCCACGCTGACCCGCGCCATTCTGGGGCTGGAACCGCTGCAGGCGGGCACCATCACATTGGACGGGGCGCCGGTGCTGATGGGGAACCGGCCCAATCTGAATGTGCGCCGCAAGATGCAGGTGGTGTTTCAGGACCCATATGGTTCGTTCAATCCACAGCACCGGGTGGCACGGCTGATTACCGAACCGTTTCATCTGTTACAGACACCGCCGAAAGGTGCGGCACGGCAGGCGGCGATTGACGAGGCGCTGACCTCGGTCGGGTTGCGGCCGCAGGATGCGGGCAAGTATATTCACGAATTCTCGGGTGGACAGCGCCAGCGGATTGCCATTGCGCGCGCGCTGATCATCAAACCGGCGCTGATCGTGTTTGACGAGGCGGTCTCTGCGCTGGATGTGTCGGTGCGCGCGCAGGTTCTGGACCTGCTGGCGGATCTTTGCCGGCACTATCCGCTGTCTTATCTGTTCATTAGCCATGACCTGTCGGTGGTACGCAAGGTGACGGACCGGGTGATGGTGATGCGGGCGGGCAGAATTGTGGAAATGGGGCCGACCGGGGCGGTTTTTGCGGACCCGCAGCACGAGTATACCAAGGCGCTGATCGCGGCGGCGCCGGTTCTGCCGGAACTTGAAGAGGAGCGTGCAAATGCTTGAAATGGTACGGGAACGGCTGCGCATGGAGCCTGACCGCTGTCTGATCGGGGGCGATTGGGTGGCGCCGTTGGGTGGCGAGACATTGGCGCTGGGCAATCCATCGGATGGCACGGAACTGTGCCGGATTGCGCGCGGGCAGGCTGCGGATATTGACCGTGCTGTGGTGGCGGCGCAGGCGGCGCGGGCGGTGGTATGGGGCCGGATGCCGGCGGCGGAGCGGGGCCGCGTGCTGAGCCGGATCGGAATGCTGGTGCTGCAGCGGGTCGATGATCTGGCATGGCTGGAGGCGGTGGACGTGGGCAAGCCGCTGGCGCAGGCGCGGGCCGATGCGCTGGCGCTGGCGCGTTACATGGAGTTTTACGGCGGCGCGGCTGACAAGGTGATGGGCGAGACGATCCCCTATCTGGAGGGCTATACCGTCTATACTTTGCGCGAGCCGCATGGCGTGACCGGGCATATCGTGCCGTGGAATTATCCGATGCAGATTATTGGCCGCTCGGTCGGGGCGGCGCTGGCGATGGGGAATGCCTGCGTGCTGAAACCGGCAGAGGAGGCCTGTCTGACGGCGCTTGCCTTTGCGGCGATTGCGACTGAGGCGGGGTTGCCTGCGGGGGCGTTGAATGTGGTGCCGGGGTTGGGCGCCGAGGCTGGGGCGGCGCTGGCCGGGCATGCGGGGGTGCAGCACATTTCCTTTACCGGGTCGGTGGGCGTGGGCCAGTTGATCCAGACGGCGGCGGCGGCGAATGTGGTGCCGGTGACGCTGGAACTGGGGGGCAAGTCGCCGCAACTGGTGTTTGACGATGCCGATCTGGACCGCGCGCTGCCGTTTTTGGTGAATGCGGGGGTGCAGAATGCCGGGCAGACCTGTTCGGCGGCGTCGCGGATTTTGGTGCAGCGCGGGGTCTATGATGCGGTGCGCGAGCGGATGGCGGCGGCTTATGATGCGCTGACCGTCGGGCCGGCGCTGGATGATCTGCGGGTTGGGCCGCTGATTTCGGCGCGTCAGAAGGCGGTTGTCGAAGGGTTTATTGCGCAGGGGGCGGATCTGACGGTGGCGGGGCAGGGACGGCTGGCCAATGGTCTGCCTGCGGGCGGGCATTATGTGCGCCCGACCCTGTTTGCCGATGTGCCGCCGGGGCATGTGCTGGCGCAGCGTGAAATCTTTGGCCCGGTGCAGGTGCTGATCCCGTTTGAGGATGAGGCGGAGGCGTTGGAAATCGCCAATGGCACCGATTACGGGCTGGTTGCTGCAATCTGGACGCGCGATGGCGCCAGACAGATGCGGCTGGCGCGCGCCTTGCGCTCGGGGCAGGTGTTTATCAACAATTACGGCGCGGGGGGCGGGGTTGAGCTGCCCTTTGGCGGGGTGGGCAAGTCGGGGCATGGCCGCGAAAAGGGGTTTGAGGCGCTTTACGGCTTTTCAACCCTCAAGACCGTGGCGGCATGGCATGGTTAAGGGGCCTCCGGCGGGAGTATTTTTGGCCAGACTGAAACATGTGGGGGATTCAAGATGCGCTTGAAAGATAAGCTGGCGATTGTGACCGGAGCGGGGTCGGGGTTTGGCGCGGGGATCGCGGCAAAGTTTGTCGCCGAGGGCGCGCGGGTGATCGTCGCCGATATCAATGCGGCAGCAGCAGCGCAGGTGGCGCAGGAACTGGGCGCAATTGCGATGACGGTCGACGTGTCGGATGCCGTCAGCGTGGCGCAGATGGCGGAGCGGGCGATGGCGCTGGGTCCGGTGGATATTCTGGTCAACAATGCCGGGGTCACGCATTTGCCCGCGTTTCTGGAGGAGGTGAGCGAGGCGGATTTTGACCGGGTGTTCCGCGTCAATATGAAGTCGGTCTATCTGACCGGGCGCGCATTGGTGCCGGCGATGAAGGCGCGGCGGGCTGGTGTGATCCTCAATATTGCCTCGACTGCGGGAGTGTCGCCGCGGCCACGGCTGAATTGGTACAACGCGTCAAAGGGCTGGATGATTACCGCGACCAAGGCAATGGCGGTGGAACTGGCACCCTTTGGGGTGCGGGTGAATGCGCTTAACCCGGTGGCGGGCGAGACGCCGTTGCTCAAGTCGTTCATGGGGGAAGATACGCCGGAGATGCGGGCCAAGTTTCTGGCCACGATCCCGATTGGCCGGTTTTCGACGCCGCAAGATATGGGCAATGCGGCCTGTTTTCTATGCTCGGATGAGGCCAGTATGGTGACCGGCGTTGCGATGGAAGTGGATGGTGGGCGCTGCATATGAAGGCGGGGCCGCGCAACCTGATCACCGATGTGCAGGGCCTGCGGGTGGGCAATGCACAGGATCATGCGCTGCGCTCTGGCGTGACGGTGCTGACGGCGGAGGCGCCGTTCGTGGCCTCGGTGCATGTGATGGGCGGCGCGCCGGGGACGCGGGAGACGGATTTGCTGGCACCAGACAAATCGGTGGCATCGGTGGATGCGCTGGTGCTGGCGGGGGGGTCGGCCTTTGGCCTTGATGCCTGTTCGGGGGTGACGGAGGGGCTACGCGCGGCGGGGCGCGGGTTTCGCGTGGGCTCCGCGCTGGTGCCGCTGGTGCCGGGGGCGATCCTGTTCGATCTGCTCAATGGCGGTGAGAAGGATTGGTTGGATAACCCCTATCGCGCATTGGGCCGCGCGGCGTTTGACGCGGCAGGTGAGGTGTTTGAACTGGGGTCGACGGGGGCCGGGACTGGTGCGCTGACCGCGATGCTGAAAGGTGGGTTGGGGTCGGCGTCATTGGTGTTGGAGGATGGTGTCACGGTGGCCGCATTGGTGGCGGTCAATCCGGTGGGCAGTGTCACCACGCCGGGCGAGCGACATTTCTGGGCGGCGCCCTTTGAGATGGGGGCGGAGTTTGGCGGGCTGGGCCCGGACCGGGCGACCGGGCTGGTTGGTCCATATCCCAGTCGCAAGGCGGCGCTGGCACGGGGCAATACCACGATTGCGATTGTGGCCACGGATGCCCTGCTGACCAAGGCCGAATGTCACCGGATGGCGGTGGCGGCGCATGACGGGATCGCGCGCGCGATTGTGCCCGCACATACGCCGCATGATGGTGATCTGGTGTTTGCACTGTCCACGGGAGCGCATTCGGGTGCCGATACGTTGGCGATTGGCGCGGCCGCGGCGATGTGCCTAAGCCGCGCGATTGCGCGGGCGGTCTATCTGGCGCGCCCGATGCCGGGCGATCTGTTCCCATGCTGGAGTGAGGGATGATGAGCGCGGATTATCTGGGCAATGCAGTGACCGGCGCCGAGCCTGCGACACTGCAGGGGATCAATGATTTCGTTCACGGGTTTCTGGCCTATGAAAACAAGGCGGTGAATGTGCTGGCGGCGGCGGAAGCGGACCCCGGCTGCTGCCTTGCCAATGCCTATGCTGCAATGATCTGGATGTTTCTGGAAGCACCGGAAGCGTCCGCAATGGCCGCACCCTTTGTTGCCCGCGCGCAGGCGGCGCTCGGTGGGGTCAGCCCGCGTGAGGCGCGCGCTGTGGAGATGGTGGCGGCCTGGGCGCGGGGGGATATTCCGCAGGTTCTGAGCATCTGCGAGGATGTGGCGCGGCGCTGGCCCGGAGACCTCGCCATGATCAAGCTGGCGCAATATCACCTGTTCAATCTGGGGGATGCGCCGGGAATGCTGCGCCTTGCGCTTTATGCGCTGCCGATGGGTGAGAACAGCCATTATGTGCATGGCATGATCGCCTTTGGCTATGAGCAATGCCATTTGATGGCCGAGGCCGAGGCGGCGGCGCGCCGGGCGCTGGAGATCGAGCCGACGGACCCCTGGGCACATCACGCGCTGGCGCATGTGATGCTGACGCTGAGCCGTGCGGATGAGGGGATTGCGTTTCTGGAGAGCGTGGCACCGACCTGGGCCGGGCTCAATTCGTTCATGCATACGCATAACTGGTGGCATCTGGCGCTGTTCTATATCAGCCGGGGTCGGGAGGCGGATGTGCTGGAAAGCTATGACCGCCATGTCTGGGGCAGGGCCAAGACTTATAGTCAGGATCAGGTGGGGGCGGCGTCGCTGCTCGCGCGGATGGAGTTTGCCGGGATTGATGTGGCGGATCGCTGGCATGATGTGGCGGAGCATGTCGCGGCGCGGGGGCCCGATACGGTATCGCCATTCCTGACGCTGCAATACCTGTTTGCGCTGGCGCGGGCGGACAAGCCGGAGGCGGTGGTGCTGATGCAGGCCATTGAGGACCGTGCCGTGGCACCGGCGCATGACCTTGTGGTCTGGGCCGAGGTGGCGCTGCCTGCGGCGCGGGCGATCATGGCGCATCGCGCGGGAGATCATGCCGACGCGGTCCGGCTGATGGGGATGGCGCTGCCGCGGATGGCGGAGACGGGTGGCAGCCATGCGCAGCGCGATCTGTTCGAGCAGATCCATCTGGATGCGCTGCTGCGGGCGGGGCGGGTTTCTGTGGCGCAACAGGTGCTGGAGATGCGCCGGAGTTACGACCTCGACGGGGTGCCGGTGAACCGGGCGCTGGCGCAGGTCTATGACGCGGTGGGCCTGCCGGAACAGGCCCGGAATGCTGCGGCGCGGGTCAGTGCCACGCTGGCACGGCAGGCTTGACTATGGGCAGCCGCCGGGGGGCAACAGGAACACCCGGTCATCGCCACGATCGGCGTAAAGGCTGATGAAGTCGCTGCCACCTTCGAAGCTCATCCCGTTGGGGCCCACGACCAGACGCACCTGACCATTGGGCGCGGGGCGCAGGCCGAAGCCGCCGGCGTCACCCTCCATCAGGCAAGCCACATTCTCGCCCCGGCGGTCGCAATAACCGACGCCGGAATAGACCTCGTTGCTGTTGCGAACCCGGACCGAGACGATGAGCAGGTCAAAGCCGTTGCTGGCTTGCATGCCGCCAATATCGGCGCCGATGGCGATTTCGGCGACGCTCTGTTCGGGGTGCGATTTGAGATGGTCATTGGTATAGACCCGCCGAAAACATTCCCCGCCGCGCGCGAACAGCCGGTCACCGAGCGACTGAGCCTGTAGCGGCAGGGTTGACACAAGAAGGACGGCTGCGACGATAAAGGTGCGATACATGATGACCTTCGAATTAAATTCCGCTGCGGACCGGAGTGTAGCCCGAATACGCAGCAGACTATAAAAACCGGGCACAACTGCAAGGCGGGAATGCGGGGGCTGCGGCGCCCAATTCGCACTTTACAAGCGGGGCAGGGCCGACTAGGGCACAGGCTCACTTCGCAGGCGGAGGCGGGCATTCCGGGGAGACATCCCGGCGCGTCCACCGGTTGGGGCAAATCCCTGATCCTTCGCCGAGGCATAAACCGGAAAGGAAACGACCCATGGCTCTTCCAGAGTTCACCATGCGCCAATTGCTTGAAGCAGGCGTTCACTTTGGCCACCAGACTGCCCGTTGGAACCCCCGCATGGGGCCGTTCATCTATGGGTCGCGCAACGGCATCCATATTCTTGATCTGACCCAGACCGTGCCGATGCTCGATCAGGCGCTGCAGGTCATTCGTGATACTGTCGCCAAGGGCGGCCGGATCCTGTTTGTCGGCACCAAGCGGCAGGCGCAGAAGGCGATTGCGGAAGCGGCCGAGAAGTCGGCGCAGTTCTACATGAACCACCGCTGGCTCGGTGGCACGCTGACCAACTGGCAGACCGTGTCCAAGTCGATCGCCCGTCTGAAGCAGATTGACGAGGCATCCGAGCATGGCTTTGAAGGCCTGACCAAGAAAGAGCGTCTTGGCATGGAGCGCGAGCAGACCAAATTGCAGGCCTCGCTGGGCGGGATCCGTGAAATGGGCGGCGTGCCGGACCTGATCTTTATCATCGACGTGAACAAGGAGGATCTCGCGATCCTCGAAGCGAAGAAGCTGGGGATTCCGGTTGTCGCTATCGTCGACAGCAACTGTTCGCCCGCCGGCATCGACTATATCATTCCGGGCAATGACGACGCGGCCCGCGCGATCCAGCTTTATTGCGATCTGGCGGCGCGTGCGGCGCTGGACGGCATGAGCGCCCAGCTGGGTGCGGCTGGCGTCGATATGGGTGCGATGGAGCAACTGGCCGAAGACCAGATGGCGGAAGAAGCCGCAGCGCTCTGATCCGGCCTGACTGACTGTGACCGGGCGCGGGGTGACCGCTGCCCGGAAACCCAATTTCAAGGAGAGACAAGAGATGTCAATCACCGCAGCAATGGTGAAAGAGCTCCGCGATTCGACCGGCGCGGGCATGATGGACGCCAAGAAGGCGCTGACCGAAACCAACGGCGATATGGAAGCGGCTGTTGACTGGCTGCGCACCAAGGGTCTGGCGAAGGCCGCCAAGAAATCCGGGCGCACCGCCGCCGAGGGTCTGGTTGGCGTGGCTGTGTCCGGTGGCCGCGGTGTTGCGGTCGAGGTCAATTCCGAGACCGACTTTGTCGCCAAGAATGCCGAGTTCCAGAAGATGGTGAGCGGGATTGCCGCCGCAGCACTGCCGCTGGATTCGGTCGATGCGCTGCGTGCGTCCTCGGTCAACGGTGTGCCGGTCGAGACGGTGCTGACCGATGCGATTGCCAAGATCGGCGAGAACATGACTCTGCGCCGGATGGCTGTGCTGACGGGTGACACGGTGGTGAGCTATGTCCACAATGCCGCCGCTGAGGGCATGGGCAAGATCGGTGTGCTGGTGGCCCTGAAGGGCACCGACAGCGGTATCGGCAAGCAGATCGCGATGCATGTGGCCGCTGTGAACCCGGCCTCGTTGTCGGAAGCCGATCTGGACCCGGCGCTGGTCGAGCGTGAAAAGCATGTGCTGACCGAGCAGGCGCGCGAAAGCGGTAAACCGGAAGCGGTGATCGAAAAGATGATCGTGGGCCGGATGCAGAAGTTCATGGCGGAAGTGACGCTGTTGGGCCAGTCGTTCGTGGTGAACCCTGACCTGACCGTTGCAGCCGCCGCCAAGGAAGCCGGTGTCGAAGTGACCGGTTTTGTGCGGCTGGAAGTGGGCGATGGCATCGAAGTCGAAAAGGAAGACTTTGCCGCCGAAGTGGCCAAGGTTGCCAAAGGTTAAAGTTAAACCTTAGCTTTGCGTTACAAGCCATTGAAATAAAATAACGCCGTCCGTGAATGCGGGCGGCGTTAGAGTTTGAACGGCACCGCAGAGGGAGAACTGCGGTGCCGTGTGATCCGGCTGCGCATCCTGATGGGGACGAGGCAGGCGCGCCGGGGAAGGCATTGGTCCACTTTGGTGCAAACACCGCTGCTTTCCACCCCGGTTGCCCGGGGCTGCGGGCCGGCTATCCTTGAAATCACAAGGGGTCCGACCCGCCGTTCCCTGGCCTAAGGCCACCACTCACGGAACATCATCTTAATGACATCTGACGCAGCGTAACTGTAGTCAGGGAAACCCTACCTATAGACATCTTGTATCGCAGGACGCGGCGTCAGATTGCCAAAAATTGCGGCATCATGCTTCAATAATGAACATCTGATTATAGAAAGCCGCCTTGAGGACGGCCTGCGCGGTGGTTTCCACGTCCAAAGCGTCACGGGCGAGTCGCAGATGTTTTTCCACGGTTGCGGCGGTGAGGCCGAGGA
>Ga0105050_10001313_pt1 | contig 37530 bp, 28 predicted proteins | sample FRY01_FD_78088 | JGI IMG/M metagenome (GOLD analysis project Ga0105050, IMG submission 78088) | Freshwater microbial communities from Lake Fryxell liftoff mats and glacier meltwater in Antarctica - FRY-01 | ecosystem: Environmental > Aquatic > Freshwater > Ice > Glacier meltwater ...
CATGGTCTTGACTGGCAACAGTGACAAATGGATGCGCTGCTCTTCCGCAGTTTGGAAAAGATCAATTACACTTTGAGGCAGCGATTGCCAGTCGGCTTTCTGAAAATCACTGATCAATAAAATTTCACGCTGACTTAGTACCGATTTCTGCAACTGCTGAGCCGCCTTTAGCAAAGCATCTGGCCCGGTTGTCTTGGTCGATTGGCCTGTCATTTGACCAAGCTTTCGCTGCACATGGCTAGAGTCGAACGTCGCACCATCCGTCAAATTCTGCGTCTCCATGCCCGCCGAGACTAACGAATACTGAGTTTGGTTGCCCAGGCCCTGTAATAGTTGCTGCACCTGGTTCCGAGCCCAGGCGTGCCCAGTAACGACCGGCGATTCAGCGCTGCCCACGGCCCGAACCGACTGACTGGAAACAGCCTGTAGAGAATAACTATCGTCCAACACGATCGCCAGGGACGCACGTTCACTTCCACGGTTGGTTTTCCAGGCGGTTAGCAACGGCCCTGCCATACAGAGGGCCAACAACAAAGGAATCAGGCAACGAATCAGTAAAAGCAACCAAGACTGCCATTGGAAACGCCGCATATTTTGAAGTTCGACTGTTTCCAAAAGGTGCATGGCCCCCCACTGAACCTCTTCAAACTTCGAACGGTTCAAAAGATGGATAACTAGTGGAACCGCAAACGCCAGGGCTCCACCTAATAGCAGGATGTTGGCAAATTCCATTATCTTTGCCCTTGCTGAACGATGAATTGTGACAAAATCTGTGAATGCGATTGACTTGTGTTGCACACAATCAATGGGATTCGCTGTTTTAAGCATCCCTTGGTCAAATCAGATTGAAACTTTTCCAAGTTCTTCAAATAGGCTTTACGAACCAAACGCGGATCTAACATCTTTCGCCCCGAGGGATTTTCCAGGGATTGAAATTGAGTCCTTTTTCGAAACGGAAACGAAAGTTCGTCAGGATCCCATATTTGAAAAATGACAACCTCGTTTCCCATTTGCCGCAAAATTGACAACGCACTAAGCAAAGAAGGTACGTCATCAAAACAATCCGAAATCAAAACCAAGACACCACGCCTGCGAATTTTGGTCGACAACTGGCGAATCACCTCGGCGATCGAAGTCTCACCGGCACAATGACTGCCGGCCATCATTTCCAGCAACGAATGCACATGGCTGGGCACGCTCTTAGGCGGAACGTACTGGCGGACCCGAGCGTCAAAAGTGGCCACCCCAACCGCATCATGCTGCCCGACAAAAAGATAGGCCAAACACGCCGCCAGCCGGACGGCAAAATCATGTTTCGACACAGCACTCTTTTCGCCCTGGTAGGACATCGACCTACTTTGGTCCAAAACCAAAGTCGCCCTTAAATTGGTTTCAACTTCGAATTGTTTGACGTAAAGTCGGTCCGTTTTCCCAAACAACTTCCAATCAATCAAACGAATTTCATCACCGCGAACGTAGGCCCGATGTTCCTTGAATTCGATACTCGAACCCTTATTGGGCGATCGATGCATGCCAACGGACAGACCTTCGACCACTCCCTTGGCGAACCATTGCAATTTGGCAACGCGGTCTCGATCTTCGGCTGAAAGAATAGGCGACGGGTTGGCCATTTGACCGCGTTCTCTCTTGAATGCAAATGAAACTGCGCGACGAATTCGCTTCTACAAAAACACTTATCGCCAAGCCCCCAACTTTTGCCCAAAACCTAAGGCGATCCAAAAACACCTGTCCCGGCACTCTGGAACGCTCACCTGCAAGTCACCCAAACGTTGCAGCACCATCAAACCTGTCGTCGCTAGAAAGCTTTTACATTAGGTTTAGGAATCTCATTAAGTGCTTTTGCGATCAGGGAATCGGAACTCATTCCGTCAGCTTGGGCCGCAAACGTGGCCACGATGCGATGCCGCAACACCGGCGCTGCTAACGCGATGACATCTTCCAAAGTGACATGATAACGGCCTTTGAGTAAGGCCCGTGCCTTGGCCCCCAACACCAACTGCTGACCCGCTCTAGGTCCTGGCCCCCATTCCACCAAATCTTTCGTCCACGGCAAACAAGCCGAGTCTCTTGGGCGAAGACCGCGAACCAAGTTCAAGACGTATTGTTTTACGTAGTCTGGCAGAGGAACCAGACGAACCGTTTCCTGAAATTCAATGATCTCATCACCGGAAACAACTGACTGCACCGAAGACTTAAAGTTCGATGTGGTCCGATCAATAATTTCAGACTCTTCATCGCGCGAGGGATAGTCGACCATGACTTGAAAAATGAAACGATCCCGCTGCGCTTCGGGCAAAGGATAGGTGCCCTCTTGTTCGATCGGATTTTGAGTCGCCAAAACGAAGAATGGCTCAGCCAACCGATACGTTTTTCCGCCCACCGTCACCTCATGCTCTTGCATCGCTTCCAGCAAAGCAGCCTGAGTCTTGGGAGGGGTACGATTGATCTCGTCGGCCAACAACATTTGAGTGAAGACGGGACCTTTTTCAAAGATCAATTGACGATGCCCCGTCTCAGGCGATTCCTGGATAATGTCGGTACCCGTAATGTCTGCAGGCATCAAATCTGGCGTAAACTGAATCCTGTGGAATCCCAAATGCATCGAATCCGCCAAGGACCGGATCATCAACGTCTTGGCCAAACCAGGGACACCTTCCAGCAGACAATGCCCACGGGCCAAAATCGCGATCAACAATTGATCGATGACATCGTCTTGCCCCACGATCACTTTCGCCACTTCTTTGCGAACTTTTTCGCAAGACAGTTTTAGCTTTTCAGCCCGCAGAATATCGGTTGAATCCAACGTATCCTTGGCGATTTCGGGAGAGCCAGTATCGGGATAGCCAGTATCGGGATAGCCAGTTTGGGGGCGTCCGGACCCCACCAAGCCCCCACGATCTTTCGAAGCACGTGAATCTTTTGACAACCGACGACTCCTTGCAAACCCATTAGTCGAACCCCAAACATCCAACCCCAACTTTTGCCCTTAATCAGCACCCTGACTTCAACCTAATCCTACCAGAAAGATGAAGCCCGCTGGTGTCTACTGTAATTTAAGTCAGACATGAAAGACATAGCCGCAGCCAGCCCCGACACCATAAACGGTAAAGTAGCGGCGGAAGGATTCAGCAAGATGCCAAGCAACCCGGGCGAACTCTTGGTTGGGTTCGCCTTGTTACCGCCGGCTTGAATTAGGGCGCTGCTTCAGTCGCCCAGCTGTCGATGAATTGGGACGGTAAATGGTTCGCAATTCGGCGAACGACGTTGAGACTAGAAACCACGCCGCTTTCTAATAGTGGAATGCCATAGGCAGCATACGAACCACAGAACCAAATCCGCCGATTCGGTTGGTCGTGCAATCGATTCAAACGCTCCCAAGCCACCAACGAATCAGGGGTCACCACTGGTCGCTGCAGTCGCCGCACAGCATAGATAGAGTCCGATTCGGGTTCAACGATCGGCATGATTGTCTGAAAAACCGGGGTGCGAATCTGCCAGTCGGCGTTGAATCGATTCATCCAAACCGTGCACATCGCGCGATCCCGTTGATCGCCAGAAATTAAATTGAAATGAGCCCAATCGGCTTGTCTCGGAGGCATCAAGCGGACATCGCTATGCACAATCACGGGCGCTGATTTATAGACAAACGCCCCCAGTACCTCCGCTTCCTCCTGCGAGTAGTCTCGCATTAACCCAAGGACATGATTCGCCTGCGTCGCGAAAATCAAGTGATCAAACCGTTGAACTCCTGTAGAAGTTTCCGCGCACACGCCTGGCACTTTATCGCTTTGACCACCCCGTCGATCGTCGCCTTGAGTTCCAGATTCTTGCCAGATGCGAACCACTTCGGTACCCAGCTGCAAGTCATCTATTGGGGCGGTCAGCCGACTGACGACGTCTTGCGTTCCATACTTCGTTTGGCACAATCCGTCCCCATCGACCATGTTTAGCAACGCGTTGAGTAAAATCCCAGCGGGATATTCATCCAAAGCGTCGTAATCGCAAGTACAAACGGTCGAACTAAGTGCCGGATATAAGAACAGACGCACAAATTCATTACTAAAAGATGCACGATCTAAATATTGACCCAACGTCTGTTGATCATCCAACAAACCCGCGGCAACCTCCTGGCGGACCCGCTTCAATAAGACCGTCGCATCGGCTGCGATCGAGCGCACCCGGCTGTTCAATAAAGCAGATAACGACGGCTGATAACCACCGTCAAGTTGCAAAAAGGCATTCTCCCCCAACACACTGTAGGACTTGGATGGATCGGCAGCCCGGAACTCGACCCCCGCCGCTTTGTACAGAGCTAGAAGATTGGGCCAAAGCTGTGGATTGAACAACCGTGGCGGAACGTCAGTTCGAACTTGCCAAACGTCCGAATCACCGGAATCTTGCCCCTCCAATAACATCGAATGCGCATCCATTCCCAATTGCTGATGCTTTTCAAATAGAGTCACTTGGTGCCCAATTCGGTGAAGCAGCCAGCCCGCAGCCAAACCAGCAATCCCACTACCAATGATGGCTATTTTCATCCGAACCAAACTTTCCCAAAAATGAAACTTACCACCAGTAACTTCAACTTCCGCGGGACTAACCCCGCTTCAACCATTCAAACTGACCAGGACCCTAGAACCCCAAGGACCCTAGAACCCAAGTGACTTAAGCTGTCCATAGCGCAGATACCCAGGCCAAGAGCGATTGCCTGGAAAAATCAATATCAAATTCAAGTCAAAAAATCTAAGCTGAAACTTGGAAAAACCGCCAGGCGCTATCTTTGCCTCACCTCAAGATCACAGCCTCAAGATCACAGCCTCAAGATCACGGCCTCAAGATCACTATTCCTGCTAGTCGCGAAACCTGGCGATAGCAGTTCCCCTTGGCAGAAGATTTGCGTCCCGCGGTCAACCGCAAGGCTCCGCTTCGCCTAACTGCCTGGCTTGACACCCATTTACCGGATCCACGTTTTCCCGGCACACTGGTCACACCGCGAATCTGCCAATACACTCAGTCTAACCCAATTCAAGCTGACTTTGGCAAGCGGTTGCCTTGTTGTAGCTGGGAATGAACTACCACACTCTTGTCCAACCGGTATCGAAAATCAAACGCTGGACCGTGTCGTCAGGCTCTACTTTTGAAAAAGAAATCGCGTATTCTCGCGCGGTCGTGTGCGGCGACTGGGTATTTGTCTCAGGCACGACGGGCTTTGATTATCAAAAGATGACCATTGCGTCCGACATCGTATCGCAAACCAAACAATGTTTCGAAAATATTGCTAAGGCCTTGCAACAAGCTGATTCAGAACTTGGCGACGTGGTTCGAGTCACCTACATGGTTCCCGAAGCCGACGAATTCCAGCATTGCTGGCCTGTCATTCGCCATTATTTTGCCAACGTCACGCCAGCGGCGACCATGATTTCATGCGGCCTGGCGGATCCGAGAATGAAGATTGAAATCGAGGTCACTGCAATCCGACAACCAAAGAATCCCCAATGGGAATAACGTTCAAGCTGCAGGCATCCCTTCCAGGTCGTGCTTTCAGAACAGCGGGTCCGTTGGAAGCATCCCGTCTCAAGAAATGAAAAAAGCCTCCAGCGAAATTCAATCCGATGCAGGCTTTTAGGTGGTCAATTCTATTCTCAAGATCACGGCAGTTTACCGTAACCATTTACGACGAGAGTTGACTGCGGCTTGGGTGCCAGATCCGGCTGACTAGCGCCAATTGGCCCAGTCAACCGACTTCTATCAGGCCCTAGTTGCCACCGCCATCTCCACTTCCGCCATCTCCGCCGCCGCCGCCAGCAGCACCGCGACGACCAGGGCGACCTGATTGTCCGCCGGCCGCGCCACCTTCACCGCCACCTTCACCGCCACCAGCGGCGCCGCCACGTCCACCTGCACCGCCCCCTGCACCGCCACGTCCACCCGCACGAGCCAACTTGCTTAGGTCAACTTTCAATGCTTCGCCCTGGGCTTTTTCGAAAGCACTATTTTGATCGGCGGTCAAAACTTCTAGTAAGCCTTCGCTTCTTTCCTTGATGAAGCTCGCAATTTTTTCTTCGCGTTCCTTAGCTTCCATTTCGGCCATGCCTTGCATGCTTTTACGCATTGATCCGCGACTTTCTGCCATTGTCGATTCCAATTTTTCGACTTGCTCTGGGGACAACTTCAACATGCCCGCAACGGTCTTGTCGGTCAAAGCCAAGCCACCATTGACCTGTAAGAACACTCCTATCAATCGCTGCTGCTGGTCTTCTGTTAGCTCTCCCATCAAGCCCTTGGAAATTTCGACGGCCATTTCAGCTCTGGCTGCAGTCATCGCTTCTCGGTCGCCTTGATTTGCCTGCATCGCTTCACGCATCTTGCCACCCAACTTTTGTTGCATGGTCTTGATGGCTTCCACTTGATCGTCAGTCAACTTAATTTCTTTTTTGACTTCTTCCAACTGTGCCAAGCCAGTCATTTCAATCGGGCCTCGGATTAGCGGGTTCATCGCCGCACCACCGCGACCGCCGCCAGCACCATTACGTTGGGCCAATACCGAATCGCTTGAACCAAAGACAGCGCACAAGCCAACCGCACCCAACACGACCGACCACAATCCAAAACCAAATTTTTGACTCATTGAATGTTCCTTCGACTAACAGAAAAGATCAGACCCCGACAGAAAGTTCAAAATCCCACCGAGGACTTCACAATTTCAGCCAAGACTAAATGTTGAACCCAAGACTAAATGTTGCACTACGCACGTTTAAATAAGCCCCGCTTCGCCAACCCGTCGCCGCCATAAACCACCAACACAGACCAAACCGCCAGAGAAGGCCAAACTGCATTCGAACCCGCAACCAGCCTTATTGGTATTTTGCGACCACGAGCACAAGTCATTGCGCGCAAGTCATTGCGGACATGTCATTGCGGACAAGTCATTGCGGACAAGTCATTGCGGACAAGTGATAACTGTGTCACGTGCCTCCGCGAAAAAACCGACCGAAGTTCTACGAAAGTTGTTCGTTTTTTTACAAACCGGCTTCGGATAAGCTTCACGGCCCCGCAATGGCCTTAAGAACATCAAGCTGAACACCTGTCCGATGGGTAGGATTCGTTTCTAATTACAAAGTTTCTCACAATTTTGCGGCTTTAAGCAAATTTCGCTTTACACTGCCCGAACATCCAAACTGCATCCAAACTGCATCCAAACTGCATCCAAACGGACACTACTCGGACTCGGCCAGCCGATCAATCTGTTTCAAACTGCTGCTTGCCGCCATTCCAACAGTTCCCCCCATGACCTGCAATAGAGTTTGCCACAGGGGGTTCGCCAAAATCAATCCAAGCACTCGTCACCCTCTTTGCGTGCTGAATCGCTCACAAAAGACAGATAGTCGATCATGTGATAAAGCGCCAGCAGCGGGCCTTTGGGCGTGAAGTCTTCCCGCTGCACAACCACTCGGCTTCGATCCACCATCGCTACCTCTAGCGTGTACTGGGACAGGTACGCACTGTACACCAGCATCCACGGCACCAACTTCAGCGTGTTGATCCGTGTCGATGCGTGGCTCATGCGCGCGGCGCAATTTTTGGCCACGGATTCACACTTATTTTCACGGATGCTGCGTGGTCGGCTTGCTTGTCGTTCGCCTTGGCGACGTTTCCCGTACTTCAAGGGACGCCCAGCGACCCAGCAACACACCCAGCACCGCACCCAGTCACTGCCCCAATTCAATGCATCTTCATGGCACCCCTAGGCCGCGGCGGTGTGACCAGTTTCCCAAACAACACGGCATAATCACCCTGAAAAACGACGTCTGCGATTCCCGCCTGCGTCATGTTATATTGGCGTAGAATTTTGACTCGCTCAAAATCGATCAACACTTCGAATGGGAGAAAACGCAGTGAACAGAAAATTGACGGCAACCGCGATGTTAGTGTTTGCCGGGTTCATGTTGACCCACGAAACAAAGGGACAAGGTTTGGACTACCCCAAAACAAAAACCGTTCAGCAATTGGATGAATACTTTGGCACTCAAGTCGCGGACCCATACCGATGGCTCGAGGATGACGTTCGCGAATCGGAAATGGTCGAAGAATGGGTTGAATCTCAAAACAAAGTCACACTCGGCTACCTGGCCGCATTACCTTACCGCCAAGAGATCCAAGAACGCCTGACAACGCTTTGGGACTATGAAAAGTACGGCACGCCTTCGCGTCAAGGTGACAATTATTATTACTTCAAGAATGATGGACTTCAAAATCAAAGCGTCCTTTACCAATTGGGGACACTTGATGCCGAACCCAAAGTCCTAATCGATCCCAACCAATGGTCGACCGACGGCACAGTGGCGTTAGGCGGGATGGTATTCAGCAGTGACGGCAAATACTTGGCTTACAGTTCGTCCCAAGGCGGTTCGGACTGGAGCACCTGGCAAGTCATGGACACGACGACAGGTAAACTGCTTGATGACCAAATCGAATGGACCAAATTCACTTCCGCATCTTGGACACCTGACAACAAAGGCTTCTATTACAGCGCTTACGACGTTCCCGAAGAAGGCCAAGCGTTTCAAAGTTTGAACTTGAATCAGAAGGTCTACTATCACCAACTGGGCACAAAACAGTCGCAAGATAAAATAGTGCACCAAGACGCGGACAATCCAACCTGGGGTTTCAACGCCGAAGTGTCCGAAGATGGTAGCTATTTGATTATCACTACCTGGAAAGGAACCGACGACAAGTACCGAGTCCTCTACCGCGACCTAAAGAGCGACGAAGCTTCACTGATCACGCTGATTGATTCGTTCGACAACGAATATTCTTTCATCGGCAATGAAGGCGCTAAACTGTTCTTCAAAAGCGATCTGAATGCCGCCAATGGGACCGTGCTTTCGATCGATGTCAGCCAGCCTGACGCGGCCTGGCAGACCGTAATTTCACAAGCGGATGAGACATTAGTGTCCGTCGGCATGGTCGGCGATTTCATCATTGCTGGATATCTAAAGGACGCCGTCACGCAAGTCAAACTATTTGATCTGGCAGGTAAGTTCGTCCGCCAGGTTTCGCTTCCCGGAATCGGCACGGGATCCGGCTTCAATGGAAAACGGGATTCGACCGAAACTTTTTACTCGTTCTCTAGCTTCAATCGCCCACCCAGCACCTACCGCTACGATTTGGCAAAGGGAGAAAGTCAATTACTGCGCGAGGCGAAAGTCGCCTTCAGTCCCGACGACTACGAAGTTAAACAAATCTTTTTCAGCAGCAAAGACGGCACTCGAGTCCCCATGTTTTTGGCGTACAAAAAAGGCTTGATACTCAACGGAAAGAATCCAACGCTGCTCTACGGCTATGGCGGCTTCAATATTTCGCTGCCCCCAAGTTTTTCAGTCACTCGTTTGCAGTGGATGGAAATGGGAGGCGTCCTGGCGATTGCCAATTTAAGAGGCGGCGGCGAGTATGGCGAACGTTGGCACAAGGCGGGTACGAAGACCCAGAAGCAAAACGTCTTCGACGATTTTATTGCTGCCGCGCAGTGGTTGATCGACAATAACTATACCAGCCCAACCCACCTTGGCATTCAAGGCGGTAGCAATGGCGGACTGTTAGTCGGCGCTTGCATGACGCAGCGACCTGACCTGTTCGGCGCTTGCTTACCCGCAGTTGGCGTGATGGACATGCTCCGTTTCCAAGAATTCACCGCAGGACGATTCTGGGTTGATGACTATGGCAGCAGCAAGAATTCGGCCGCTGAATTCCAAGCACTTTATGCCTATTCGCCTTACCACAATCTGAAAAACGGTACGCACTACCCACCAACGCTGGTAACCACTGCCGACCACGATGATCGAGTCGTACCGGGTCACAGTTTCAAATTCACAGCCCGACTGCAAGAGGCCCAAGGCGGCGAAAACCCAACGCTAATCCGCATTGAAACCAATGCCGGACACGGGGCCGGGAAACCGACCTCAAAACAAATCGAAGAGACTGCCGACCTGTGGTCTTTCCTGGTCAAACACCTGGAAATGACGCCACAGTTCCCCAAGAATTAGGCAGCCGCCCTGCACTCTTGGAACACACCGAGACCGACATAAAAACGAAAGGACGCCCCGCACTGGGACGTCCTTTTTTTGTGGTCTGAAATACAGAAACCCCATCGCAAGCACTCAAAATTCATCATCCTGACTATTGCCGTCATTGACGATCGTCGCCAGCTACACAACCGCCACCCTAGGCGATCAGGTCGTGAATCACGTGCCCGTGAACGTCCGTCAAGCGAAAGTCTCGACCTTGATAACGGTAGGTCAATCGCTTGTGGTCAATGCCCAGCAAGTGCAAAATCGTGGCATTCAAATCATGAATATGCATGGTGCCAGGCGTTCGCTTTTCTTTGCTTGGCTGAGGCAGCAACGGGACTCCGTTTTCATCCGCAATGTTGTAGCCGTAATCGTCGGTGTGACCGTAAGTAATGCCTGGCTTCACCCCACCGCCGGCCATCCACACGGTAAAGCAACGCGGATGGTGATCGCGACCGTAATTTTCTTTCGTCAGTCCACCTTGGCAGTAAACCGTCCGCCCAAATTCGCCACCCCATACCACTAACGTATCGTCCAACATTCCGCGCTGTTTCAAATCCTTGATCAATCCGGCACAGGCTTGATCAATGTCCTTGCACTGGGATTCGTGTTCACCGGGCAAATTGTTATGGGCGTCCCACCCGCGATGGAAAATCTGAATATTGCGTACACCCCGTTCGGCCAATCGTCGGGCGTTCAAACAACACGCAGCAAAGGTTCCAGGCGTCTTCGCCTCTTCGCCATACAAGCGGAACGTTTCGTCATCTTCGCCGGCCAAATCCATCAACTCGGGCACCGATGTCTGCATGCGATAGGCCATCTCATGCTGCTTGATCCTAGCCAATATCTCAGGGTCTCCAAACTGCTGATGCTGAACTTGATTCAACGCGGACAACGCATCCAACTGCTGGCGACGATCATTGCGGCTAACCCCATCAGGATTACCCAGATACAAGACGGCATCGCCCTGACTGCGCAACAGGATCCCCTGATGATCCGAAGGCATAAAACCCGTTCCCCACAACCGATTGAATAGACTCTGTTCGGCAAAGTTGGTTCTGGCATGCATCACAACGTAGCTGGGCAAATTTTCGTTCATGCTACCCAGACCATAACTTAACCATGCACCTAGGCTGGGCCGCCCAGGAATTTGGCTGCCCGTTTGAATGTAAGTAATCGCCGGGTCATGATTGATTGCTTCGGTAAACGTACTGCGAACCACGCACAATTCTTTGGTCACCGTCGCAGTATGAGGCAACAACTGGCTGACCCAGACGCCATCCTGATTGTTTTCGTGTTTGGTGAATTTGTATTTCGAAGGACAAATGGGTAAGCCGTTGGATTGATTCGACGACATTCCGGTCACTCGTTGCCCGTCACGAACCGAAGCTGGCAATTGTTCGTTGAACAAACTGGCCAATTTTGGCTTGTAATCCCACATGTCCAAGTGACTGGGACCACCACTCATAAACAGATAGATGACGCGTTTCGCCTTAGCCTTGTGGTGCCTCCCTTCGTCTGACTGGGTTGCATTGCCCTGCCCCAACGCCGAATCGGCACCCATCAGATTCGCAAGTGCGGCGGTCCCAAGCCCTAAAGCGGCCCGGCCAAACAACTGCCTCCGAGTATCCAACAACTGGTATTCGCGAACTGGATTTCTACTATTCATAACTCAATTCGTTTCCCACAAAATTCTTGGATTCAAAACTATTTCAACCCGAAACTTAAAACCTTGCCCACGATTGGTATGAAATCGGCCCCTACTTGAAACCACCGACCAATCGGCTGGCAACCCGTTGACCATCAGTAAAGCAACAGCACCGCGTCGCTGGCCAAAACGGTCACCACCACTTGAGTCCACGCCGCAACCTCTGCTGGATCAAGCTCCGCATTTCTAGTCGCTTGCCCTGTCGCCAACAATGCTAAAGCATCCGGCTCAGCTTCGGCGTAACGCTGTTTCATTTGCTCCAGCAGACCCAGGCAAATCACCGTCTCCTTCGCACTAGGATCTCGAGAAGCCAGGCGTTTGAACAGGGTCACCAAACGAACCGATTCTTCACTTTCGGTTACCACTAAATTTTCGGCTAACGCACGCGCAAACTCGATCCGCTGCGTTTCATTCAACAGTGCCAACGACTGCAATGCAGTATTGGTACGCGACCGGCGGACGCAACTGGCTTCCCGACTAGGTGCGTCGAACAACGTCATCATCGGATGAGGACTCGTCCGCTTCCAATACACGTACAAACTTCGTCGATACAATTTGTTGCCGTTGTCCGGAACATACTGTTTGGTGTTGCTACCCGGATGGGCAAGTGCCAACCAAAGACCATCAGGCTGATAAGGCTTCACACCCTCGCCCCCCATTTCATCCACCATCAATCCACTTCCCCAAAGCGCGATGTCGCGAAGCACTTCTGCATCCAAGCGAAAACTGGGACCACGCGCGAACAAACGATTCTCTGGATCTTCCACATCGCCTCGCCTGGCTGACGATTGAGTGAAGGTCCGACTGGTCACCATCAACTTCAACATGTGCTTTAGGTTCCAACCACTACGCTGCAATTCCACCGCCAGCCAATCTAGTAGTTCAGGATGGGTGGACTGCTCACCTTGCAAACCAAACTCTTCAGGCGTCCGAACCAATCCCTCACCGAAAGTACGTTGCCATATTCGATTCACCAACACTCGCGACGTCAACGGCTGCTTGGGCGAGACCAACCACTGAGCCAAACCTAATCGATTTCGCGGAGCGCCTTCTGGAAATTCACCTGCCACCGAAATGACATCTCGCTCCAAAGGCTCGCCCAGCGGAAGGTCATACTCGCCTCGTTCCAAGACTTTTGTCACTCGAGGCTGTTCTAACTCGGCGGCAACCAAAGTGGTGGTCCATTGCGACTGCAGTTCAGTCGCCTGCGCCTGCAATGCCTTGGCCGCCTGCACCAAATCTTCAGTTCCTGGCGACAACCCTTCACTGGACCGCTTGACCCACAGATCCAGTCGCTGCTGGACACTTGCTGTCGACCATTGCTTTTCAAAATCAAGCAATTCTGGAGCAGCAGTGCCTGGCAACTCAGAAGAAGACTTTGAAGTGCCTGGCACCTCAGAGGCTGCTTCATAGGCTGCTTCAGCGGGTGAGGGTTTAGAAATTGCAAGAATGTCCTCCGCCTGAGCGGACCACTGGAGCTGTGCGGACTCTAACTCTCCCCAAGCTTGCCATTGCTGCTGATCTGCCGGAGCCTTGATCACGGGCGCGTATTGATATTGATTACCGTCCATTGCCCCTTCGGAAGTGCTATTGAAGAACGCCAGCAAACGATAGTACTCCTGGTGCGGAATTGGATCGTACTTGTGAGTGTGACAACGTGCGCACGTCAGCGACATGCCTAAGAATACCGTTCCGAAATTCTCTGTTCGATCAAAGTTATTTTTCGCCTGAAATTCAGCCGGAATCGCACCACCTTCCGATGTGGACGGATTCAAACGGACGAAGCCAGAAGCAACCTGCTGCGACAATGTCGGATTGGGCAACATATCGCCTGCCAACTGCCAAGTGATAAACTGATCCAGTGGCAAGCCTTCATTAAACGCCTTCACCACCCAATCGCGATAAGGATAAATGCCGCGGCGATTGTCCAAATGCAATCCGTGAGTGTCCCCGTAACGAACGGCATCTAACCAATAACGAGCCTGATGTTCGCCAAATTTTGGATCCGCCAGCAATTGATCCACCAAGTGTCCGTAGGCGACAGCATCGACCGAATCGTCCACCAAGAAACTCTGCAAAACTTCAGGTTCCGGCGGTAGCCCTGTTAGAATCAATGCCGCGCGCCGCGCCAGAGTCGATCGATCGGCATGCGGCGAAAATGTGACGCCTTGGGCCAGCATTTGATCTGCAATAAATCCATCGATCACCTGCGAACCCATCGCCTGGGGATTGGACTTTGGCAAAGTGGATACCGGCGGCACATAAGCCCAATGCTTCGCATATCGACCACCCTGATTGACCCAAAGCGACAGAATTTCACGCTCGGCATCAGACAACCCTCGTTCGGCATCCTCCGGTGGCATCGGATCGTCTTGCGAATGAATCCGAACCAGCAAACGACTCTTACCCGGCTGGGCAGGGTCGATCGCTTTGTAGTCACCCAAGTCTCGCGTGGCTGAATCGAAAGAATCCAGTCGCAATTCACTGACCGCTTCGGAATCAGGACCGTGACACACGAAACACTTGTCCGACAAGATCGGCAGGACCTGTTTGGCGAAGTCGATCGCGGGCTCAGGCTTTGCTTGCGGATCGGCATCTTGCTCAATAGCACTGGCTACCGCACTGGCTACCGAAACGTAAATCACGACCACCCAAACGAAACTCAATCCCAAAGCCCACTTCACCACCTGAGGCACGAACCGATGTTTATTATTCATGGATCCACTTTTAAGTATGACTAAACGTGAAAATCTAACTTCCAAACAACACCCGCCAACGAGTCCGCCTACGAGTCCGCCTACGAGTCCGCCACTTTAAACTGCCAGCCGCGTGGGAACTCCCGTCCGGCACTTACTGGGCAAAGCTTTTTTCGCAGGAGCACCCCTGGCCAGAACGCAAACCAATCCAACACATACAAAGCGAAAACACAGGCTACCCAATAAATTGACGCGGATACCATTGACGTGAGCGCAATCGGAGCAGACTTAGGCGGGCAGGACTTGGCAGGGGATTAGCGACCCTCTCGGTCACTCGGGCTTTCATTATGCTCCAGCCCCGTACCGATGGCAACGACAAACACGGATTAGCTGGCAAGGCTATGCCACGGGCCAGCTATGCCACGGGCCAGCTATGTCACGGGCCAGCTATGTCACGGGCCAGCTAAGTCAACCGGCGGAGTAAAATCGTAACGATTCGGACGCCACCCAGAGACACCGCTGCTGCTACCCTGAATTCGCATTACAAAGGAATCGCACGGACTTGCCGGGCAACCGGTCCATTGAATGTTACTTCAGTGGAATACCATCCAGCTTCTGACCATTTGTGTCCAAAATTTGAAAGTGATGAATGCCTGACTGCTTGCCATCAACATGCGTCCAAATCACTTTTTTGTCACGATTGACTTCGATTAACTTTGGCGCGTTAGGATCTTTTCGTCCACCCGCGTAGCTGGTGATCACCACGTTGCCATTAGGCAAAACTTGACACCCACACGGATCCTGCAGCCAGGGGCCTGGCAAGTCATCGTTGGTCAATTGCCAAACCACTTTTCCTCCAGCATCTAATTCAACGACCCGGTTTCCATTGGTCAAGCAGACCATCGTTCTTCCGTTGCCTTGACGAATGGCCGTAAATGGCCACGAATGAATTTTCCGCTCTGGGTCCCCTTGGACAGTCGTATCAAACGACAAAATCACCTTGCCTCCGGCCGAATATTGACGCACCGCAAAATCCAGCAAGTGCGGCACTAGGAAGGTTCCGTCCTGCAACTTTCGAGCCATCCGAGTTTGCATGTGGTGGTTTTCTTTTTGACAGTCCAGCGCAAAATCAGTGACTATCTTGCCTTGGCGATCTACCTCCAGCAGCCTTGGCAACGGTCCCGCTTCAGTAATCACAAAATTCCCATCCGCAGTGGGCTGCACCGAATTGACTTCACTTTGGCTGCCCTTCCAAATCACTTTTTCGGTACCGTCTGCTTTGACTTCGATCACCGAACCCCCAGGATACGAACTTGATTGGTTCACGGCCAAAATTATCGTTCCGTCAGGCTGCACGTATCCGTCACGCGTTGACTGCGCAAAGGTCCAGGTTCGCTTGCCATCTTGATCCATAATGTAAGTTTCGCCACCACATGCCAAGAAGCTGTGCTTGACCGTTTGAGCCAAACCTAAATTTTCACAACTTAATAACAACACGATTGCAATCAAAAGTCGATACATTGAACCACATCCTCATGAAAAAACCAAACCACCACGACCTGCCTCCCGCACCCAGGATCATCATACCTGCAAAACGTCACCGCTGCTCGTTTATGCGGTAACGATCGTCTAAGATAGAGGTCAAGTGATCGAAAACAACGGCCCACCCGCAATTTTAAACCCCTTCGCTCAGTACCCGCCGAACACAAGAAAGCCGCGGGCACCCTCCTTACTCCCCAAAAGCTGGAATCCAATGACCCACCGACTCTTGCCCCATCGCCTACGTTTCACCTGCTTTTCATTACATACAATTGCACGTATTTATTTACCATCCCTTGTTGTCATGTGTGTTACAGGATTCATAGCCGCAACGCCCGCTGGGGCTCTAGGCGACGACCCGAAAGACACCCAAGAACAAATCGCAGCCTTGCCGTTGCTTCCACCACCCAGCACAGGCGACTGGCTGGTAAAACCGACCGACCGAGTGTCCGGAATCTATCGAACCAACCAGCCCCAGGAAATCGTTTTGGACAACGGCCTGTTACGACGTTCGTTCTTGGTCGCTCCCAACTTAGCTTGCGTTGGCTTGCGGCAACTATCGAACGATCAATCGCTACTGCGGAGCATACGTCCAGAATGCCAAGTGACCCTTGGTGAACGAACTTACAACGTTGGCGGCTTGGTAGGCCAACCGGTCCAGAACTTCTTGCGACCGGGTTCTTACCAACAACTGGAAAATGACGAAACAGCTTTTCAATTTTCAGGATTTTCGACTGCCCCTATTCAAGCTCGCTTCCCTTGGAAACGCCGCCAGTCCTGGCTTTCAACACCGGTCGATTGGCCACCCAAGGGGATTCATGTCCAATTCAATTTTTCTGCACCGACCGCGAATAACGAACCGGAAATGTTTTCCACTTTGTGGGAAGATCGCTTTGAATCATTGGATCGCAACTGGGCGGTATCGACCAGCAAACGCCACCCGCAAACTTCCCTACAAAATGAGGGAAAAGCTGGCGAGATCTTCGCCTTGGAAAACACTTATGCCTTTGCAGAACGTGACTGGCAACCTGGTGCCACCGGCGTCGAACTGGAACTGAACCCGGGAACTGATCAATCGGCCAGCTGGGGCCCTGGCCTGGTGGTCGTGGGGTCCAAAGGCCTAGTCCGCCTGAACCTTCGCCCCGGCAAAAATGAGTTTGGTATCTTGGCCAATGGTCAAGAAAAAACAATCGCTGGCCTCGCGCCTAAACTACCTGTGCGGCTACGAATCGCCTTGTCCAAGAACCGTAACCAATTGAAACTGTCAGCGAAAGTTGCAGGCGAAGCATGGAAGCCGTTGGGCGAAACGGAAGTACCAGGCGACTTACAGTCGGTGCGGATCGGCAAGTTGTCCCAAGCGGCAGGTGCCGCTGATTTCCCAGACCAAACCGCCCAACCACAGCGATGCCGTCTGACGCATTTCCGCTTCCTAACCCCTGCAGTGACGGACGCAACCACTGCCCAAAAATCGACTTTGGATGGCGTAACGATTGCCGTCCACTATCAAATGTACGACGGGATTCCTTTAATGGCCAAATGGTTCACTTTGGAAAATCGAAGCGGTAAAACGATTCATGTTTCGAAATTCACAAGCGAAATCTTAGCCTGCGTTGAAGCATCCAGCCAAGTGGAAGACGTCGCCGCACCTCTATTTCCTAATTTGCATATCGAGACCGACTACACGACCTGTGCCATGCACGGCAACAGTGCACAAGTAGATTCTGTTCACTGGGAAACGGATCCAACCTACAAAACCCAGGTCAATTACCTACTTCAGTCTCGCTGCCTACTAAACTGCCGACCTGCCCTGGGCCCCGACGTGGATGTTTCCGATGGCGAGACCTTTGAATCGTTCCGAACTTGGATACTCGCTTTCGACGATCGCGACGAAACCCGACAAATGCTGGCGATCAATCAGATGTATCGAACCATCGCGCCGTGGGTTCTAGAAAATCCTTTGATTCACCACGTTCGCAGTGCTAATCCGGTTGCGGTTCGCAAAGCCATCGACGAGGCCGCTGAAGTGGGTTTCGAATTGGTGATCATGACTTTTGGCAGCGGATTTAATATTGAAAATGATTCGCCAGAATACCTTGAAGAGATTCGAGAACTGACCCAATACGCTCACCAGAAAAATGTTGCACTTGGTGGCTATTCACTGCTGGCCAGCCGGTCGGTCAGCCCTGATGCTGACGTGGTCAATCCCGAAACGGGCAGACCAGGAGGCTTTGCGAGGTTCGGCAACAGTCCGTGCTTGGAAAGCGAATGGGGGCAACAGTATTTCCAGAAACTCTATGCATTTTATCGAGCGACCGGCAGCGATGTCCTGGAACACGATGGTTCCTATCCTGGCGATTCGTGTGCATCGACCCAACACCCTGGACACCGCGGCTATGACGATTCACGTTGGCAACAGTGGAAACGCATCACTGAATTTTACAAGTGGTGCCGGAGTGAAGGCATTTATCTAAACGTTCCCGATTGGTACTTTCTAAATGGATCCAATAAAACCGGAATGGGTTATCGCGAAACCAATTGGTCATTGCCTCGTGAATTCCAGGAGATCATCGAGCGGCAAAATATCCACGATGGGACTCGCTACAAACTGCCCACCATGGGCTGGATGTTTGTGCCACTGACCGAATATCACGGCGGAGGTCCTGCGGCTACGATCGAACCACTTAGCGAACACCTGGATCATTATCGACAACGGTTGCAAAACCTTTTGGGTGCTGGCGTCCAGGCATGCTTCCGAGGCCCTCGCCTATTTGACTCGCCCAAGACCAAGGCTTTGGTCCAATATTGGGTCGCTTTCTATAAACAGCACCGAGCGATTTTGGACAGTAGCTTGATTTCGCTGCGGCGTGCCGACGGACAAGATTGGGACGGTTGGTTGCACGTTAATCCGGCCCTGGAAACGCCCGCCCTGGCAATGATCTACAACCCGCTTGATGAACCCATTACGCGTCAGATCACGATTCCGTTGTATTATTCAGGCCTTAGTCATACCGCAACCTACCAAATCGAAGATGGCCCGCAACAAACCGTCGAAGTCGACCGAAAGGAACAGGCAAAAATCGAAGTGACCATCCCCGCCAAAAACGCCATCGCAATCGTATTTCAATCCAGCAAAGCACCTAAAGCCCGCCCCTAGCACATGCAATCAGGCCTAATACGATCCTAGCGGTAATCCAAGTTCTTTCGCAAGCACCGATCATATAAGCTTTTCGCTTCGAATCAGTCGATGAGAACATATCAACTGTACCGATGGAGCTGAAAAGATCATGCGACACCCAATTTCAAATCGAACATTGGTAAAGCCATTGGCTTTGCTGTTGGCTGCCGGCCCTTTCCTGGGAAATGGGTGTGCTCTTTTCCGGGATAGCGGCTTGGGAGTAACCGATACAGCGGGCGTCATCAAAAGCGAAATTGATTCCCGGATCGGGCCGTCGATGCCATCTTCGCAACGTAAAGATCCGTACGGTTCGACGTTCTCCGACTCAAATCAGCAGCAGCCACTAAGCGTGGATACCGCGATTCAAACCGCGCTGACCAACAACGACGCCTTTCAAGCAACACTGGCTCAAATGGGAATGGCCGATGGCGATTATCTGCAATCTACCTTACTAACCAACCCGAACTTCGTAACCATGATCCCCCTGGGAGTGAAGCAATGGGAATGGACACTGTTTGTTCCCATCGAAGCGTTCTTGCTTCGACCTGAACGAATGGACTTGGCCAATAGCGACCGCCAACGAATCGCCAATCAATTGGTTCAAAACGGATTGACGTTGGTCCGCGACGTGACTGTCGCCTACACAAATTTGGCCCTGGCAACCACAACAGCGACCAAGCAAAACTTGCTTTCCCAGACGAAATAAAACCAAGGCCGGAAACCAGTTCGGGTGACTTAAACCCGTGCTGAAGCCAGCAATGGATTGAAGCGGTAATTTTCGACACCCAACCTCTAAACTGTCCTTAAGTTTACTTGTCGCAACATGACCGATCTTGCACGTAGCTCGTCGGTTGATTTGTATTTTGAATGCGAAAACAAGAACGGCAAATTGCGCCCTGGGCAACGCATCGGCATCCAACTTGCTTTTCGAGGAGAAGATCGTGGCATCACCGCGCCTAAGAAATTAATTATTTACGACATCTACGGCGGAACATGGGTTTACATTAAAACCGCTGACCATGTCTTTGAACGCCAGCGAGTCTTGATTCGATACATGATGGGTGATCGAGCGGTTCTAGCCGAAGGACCCATGGCAGGTACTCTGGTGGTCACCGACGGCGCGGCGGAATTGTTTGGCACCGAATTTGGATCTGGCAAATGAATTGGCTAATCCAAACGTCATTAAACTTGCGCGTGCTGGTGGTTGCTGCAGCGATTGCCTTAATCGTCTTTGGTGTTCGGTCATTGGAAAACGTTCCGCTAGACGTATTTCCTGAATTTGCCCCGCCCGTGGTGGAGATTCAAACCGAAGCGCCTGGCATTTCAACCGAAGAAGTTGAAAATCTAGTCACGATTCCGATTGAAAATTCGCTGACCGGAATCCCCTACGTCAAGACGGTACGCTCGAAATCCGTGCTTGGCTTGTCGTCCGTTCGCTTGATATTTATTCCCGGCACCGACCTACTGCTCGCTCGCAATTTAGTGCAGGAAAGACTTTCGACGGTTTCGGCAACGCTTCCTGCCACCGTGAGAACTCCGTTGATTTTGCCGCCCCTTTCTTCGCTTAGCCGCTGCTTGAAAATTGGCGTCTGGAAAGATCGCCCTGCAGACTTGATTGGCGAAAAAGACATTGCAGCGTTCGACAAACAAGCACAGATGGATCAGACCGTTTTAGCGCGGTGGACCATCCGGCCCAGGCTGATGGCGATTCCTGGTGTGGCCAACGTTGCCATCTGGGGCGAGAAGAACCCGCAACTACAAGTGATCGTAGACCCAGATCGTTTGCGAGCCAACAACGTCACCCTGGATCAAGTGTCCCAAACGGTGCGTGATGCCACCATCGCTGGATCGGGTGGTTTCATTGACACGGCCAACCAACGACTTGCCATTCGACAGATTCCGCCGATTTACAGCCCCGCAGAACTGGGCGAAATCGTTGTGACTTATCGCAACGGAGTTCCGCTGCAGATCCACGACATTGCGAGTGTTGTCATTGATCACGCGCCGCCCATTGGCGATGCCATTATTAATTCGCAACCGGGTTTGTTGACGAAGTGGTTGGACCCAATTTCACCGAACTTTGGATTAGCATCGATGAAACCGCTGACTATGACAAAACCGTGGCACAGGTTCAGGAGATCGTCGATGGTTACCCAGGTTTGTATCGCGACCTGCTTACGTATTTGAAGGAACGAATCAAAGAGGTGCTGACCGGCACCAGTGCATCGATCGTTGTCCGAGTCTACGGTTCGGACCTGGAACAGCTTCGCCAAACCGCCCAAGAGGTTTCCAATGCGATGAAGGACGTTAAGGGCGTGACCACCTTGAAGGTCGAACCCCAGGTCCTGGTGCCGCAGGTATCGATCAAAATGCGGCCCGATGCTGCGTCCCGCTTCGGGCTAACCCCGGGTATTATGATGCGATCGGTTGGAATCTTGGTCAACGGCACTCAGGTGGGCGAAATTTTTCAAGATCAAAAAATCTTTGCCGTCGTGGTACGAGGTGAACCCCATCTGTCGGCGGACGTAACCTCACTGCGCGGGTTGATGATCGATACGCCGTCCGGAGCCCAGGTCCCTTTGGAAGATGTTGCCACCATACAAGTCACTCCTGCTCCCAACGAAATTAAACGCGAAGGCGCGTCTCGGCGAATCGACATCACTTGCAATGTCGATGGGCGTGACCTGGGCAGTGTGGCCACGCAAATCGAAGCATCCGTTCTAAAGAATGTAAAATTCCCGACAGGATTTCATCCAGAATTCCTTGGTGAATATGCCGAGGCCAAAGCGTCTCAGCAACGCATCCTGTTCTTGACGATATTCGCGGTAACCGCAATCGTGTTAATCCTCTATGTTGACTTCCAGTCCTGGCGGTTGGTTGGAATCATAACACTCATGCTTCCGCTGGCATTGCTAGGCGGAGTCGTTGATGTCTGGTTCGCTGGCGGAATCGTTTCACTGGGTTCGTTGGTAGGCTTTGTCACGATCCTGGGCATCGCGGCTAGAAACGGCATCATGCTTCTTAGCCACTACCGGCATCTACAATCCGAAGAAAATGTCCCACTGGGTAGTGAACTATTCCTGCGTGGCGCAGAAGAGCGCCTGGCCCCCATTCTCATGACCGCTTTGACAACAGGCTTGGCACTCGTGCCCTTGATGATCACTGGAAACATATCGGGTCAAGAGATCGAATACCCGATGGCGTTTGTGATTCTTGGAGGACTCGTCACGTCGACTCTGTTAAACCTGTTTATGCTACCGGTCATTTACAGCATCCTACCTGTCAGTCCAGTAAGCCTACCTGCCAGTCCAGCAAGCCAACCCAGCGATTCCTGAACGTTCGCTTTCCAAGCTCCGAAATCAAGCGATAGAAATCGAGATGGCAAAATCGCAAAAAAATGCCCGACAACCCTCGCGGAATATATTGACGCCGCACTCATCCAAGGGCAAGCTCACCTTGGGCCACTGTACACAATCTTACACCGCCTTGCCCCTAACGCACAGCAAACCATCAAATGAAATATGCCGTTCTTTATTGAACCTCGCTTTCTGTTTTCTTTTATCGCAGCCCAACAAAGGTCCATCCGGAGTACTAAAAAACGAGATAAATACCGTGTTGCCCTTGCCAATTCCACGCTCGGGACCATTTCGAATCTGCACCACAGATCGATCAGCGTTCTCTGTGATTTGTGGGGACGGGCACAAGAAGGCCGGGATCCTGGCCTGAGCTGCCTCCCAGACAGCGTCCACATTCCAAAAGGATGATGCCTGATTGGGATGTCCCGCAGGGTAGCTATTGACAAACTTATTGATGTCCCGATTCATAACGATTCGATCATCCAAATGTTTTAGCTCTAGGTAGGGAAGAAGATAAACATTCGTCCCAATAAATTGCTGAAATTTGCCTTGAAGTTCGTTCTCTGTCCGCAACAATCGATCTCGGCCAAGACCCGATGGCGGCAAGTTTCGATAAGCCGATTCAAAATCATGAACCGCCAAGGCGTATTGCCGAAGATCGCTTTGGCAGGTCGCCCTTCTGGCTGCTTCGCGTGTTTGTTGCACGGCTGGCAACAGCAAACCAATCAGTACTGCGATAATAAAAATCACTACCAATAGTTCAACCAAGGTAAAGCCTTGATTTCGAATTCTTGTCATAACCGCACCTCCTGGCGGTCGCGGGGCCATTTATCCTATTGACTGGGATGGATCGCAACGTTGTGCCGTGCGCTAAATTTGCCAATGATCGGTTTGCTTCCATTTTCCCGGGGTCAACCGGTACGAACTGGCAAGCACTTCATGCTATAATGGCCAGCAGAAGCTACCCACCTGAAAGTCAAACGCAATGCTCCTGCCCACAAAATACTTGTGCCAGTTTTACATACTGGTGTCTCTATTCGGAATCTTGACACTCGTATCGGGTTCTGCATGTGCGTACGCCAACCCACAGGCGTTTGACCAGACACGGGATTTTGACCAGAAATGGGCTAGCCAACGTGTATCTGATTGGGAAGCCCAAGGCGATTTACGTGCTGCCGCAACCATCAAACCTCAGCCAGCCGCTCGCTTGGTCCCACGCCATCTGACGCGGACTTGGGTGCCAGCAGCAAATTTGAGGACTTCGAATGACGATGATGCCAATAGTCCATCGACTCCTAAACTGACTCTCCAGGAACTCAAACGCGTGGGGGCCCTGGCTTCCAGCTACCGCAATTCAACACAACGCCCTGCACCGAACGAAACTCCTACGCCTAAGCTTGATCTGTTCCGAAGTTCCGTTCAGCCGATCCTTCAACGTGTGTGCATCGACTGTCATGGCCCTGATACTCAAGAGGGAAACATTCGCATCGACTCCTTGGACCCAGACCTTCTTAATGGCAACGACACGGATTGGTGGCTAGAGGTTCTGGCTGTCGTTAGCAATGGCGAAATGCCACCCGCAGGCGAGACGGAATTGCCAGACGAAGATCGTACAAGCATCATTGAGTGGTTGTCTATTGAAATTCAGAACGCGTCCACGGTCCGCCGATCTCGGCAAGGGCATTCTTCTTTTCGTCGCATGACAGGCTACGAATACAATTATGCATTGCAAGACTTGCTAGGGCTACGGCACGACTTTGCGAGCGACCTTCCGCCTGAATCCACATCCGAAGATGGCTTTCAAAACAGTTCTGAAAATCTAAGCATGACATCCACTCGCTTGGATTACTACCCAGAACTCGCCCGGTCTGCCCTACAAAACGCCACCGTGCAAGGCAACGCGCCGTCGCCACTTTATTGGCACATCTCTTTGGCAAAGCCGGCGATTCAGCAATGGGAACTGCAAGAAGGGCAATTGACCGAACTTAAGAAACAACAGCACGACACCCCAGAAGTCTTGGCCGCAGCGCTCCAGCAATTGGCGGCCCAATTCAAAACCCGACACCCGGTGACTCATTACAAGCAATTGGAAACAGGCCAAACCGCACCCGTGGCATGGAGTTACCCGGAAGCCCAGTTTGCCTGGAAGCCTGTCACGAACGCGTTAGAACCTCCCGCAATTTCAGACCATGTTGTCATTATCCCGACTCGTCAAAAATTTGTGATTGAACTTGGCGATAAAATTCCAGACAAGGGCACACTGCGAATCCGAATACGTGCTGCGCGTACTTCCACTGACACCAAGCGAATCCCTAGTTTGCAGTTAGAATTTGGTTGGCAAGCCAGTAATGACTCGCAAGCGGCAGTACGCATCAGCCCGCAAGATATTCAGATCGATGCGATCCCTGGTCAACCTAAATTCTATCAGTGGGACATTCCGCTAAGCCAGGTACACCCTCGCAATTCAGTTCGCAACATTTCACAAATGGGCGACCTACCCAGTCCATCGGAATTCTTACGACTGGTCAACAGTTCGCAAACCCAAGGCGATATCCTGATCGATTTCGTAGAGATCACTGCACCGTTCTACGCACAATGGCCTCCCCAATCGCACCGTGACATTTTCTTTGACAGCGACAATCGTTCGAATGAAACAACGTACGCCAAGAAAGTATTGCAAGCGTTCATGCGGCGCGCCTGGCGCAGAAATGTGACCCAGACAGAGCTAGAACAAAAACTGGAGCTCTTGGGTAAGGTTCGCCCGCACTGTGATACCTTCCAAGAGGCAATGGTCGAAGTATTGGCAGCAGTACTCTCGTCGCCACAATTTTTGTACCTCAACGGTTTCCACCAAGTGGCCACATCGGCTCAATCGATCGATGATCCATCTAGCAACCCATCGATTGGCAATTCAACAGACTTTGAATTGGCGACACGACTTTCTATGTTTCTATGGTGCAGCACACCCGACAACCAGCTACTAACCTTGGCATCGCAAGGCCAACTCAGAAACGCCGACGTCCTAAACCAGCAAGTGGATCGAATGCTGGCCGATCCCCGGTCACAACGATTCTCACGACACTTTGTCCGACAATGGCTAGGCATGCAATTGTTAGACTACCTGAAAGTGGATCAAGAGGTTTACCCTCAATTCGATGAGGCTTTGAAAGAAGCATTACAAGAAGAACCTATCGCCTTCTTTCATCAAGTACTGCAACACAATCACAATGTGCTGGACTTTATCCATGCTGACTACACCATGGCCAACGAACGGTTGGCCGGACATTATGGACTGAAGAATGTATGGGGAAATCACTTTCGAAAAGTGACATTGACGCCGCAAGAGATTCGTGGCGGCTTGCTAACCCAAGCGGGACTGCTGGCCATGAATTCCGACGGCAAGGATTCGCATCCATTGAAACGAGGCATTTGGCTATTAAAGTGTTTACTGAATGACCCGCCGCCGCCCCCGCCGCCGGCGGTTCCCATCATCGATTTGGCCGACCCTGAAATTGCCAAATTGACGCTGAAGCAGCGGATTGAAAATCACCGCAATGACGTCGCTTGCATGTCATGTCACGCGAAAATTGATCCTTGGGGAATCGCATTTGAAAACTTCGATGCCGTTGGCGCTTGGCGCACCCAAGTGCAAGGACAGCCTATCGATGCAACCAGCTTGCTTTTCAACAAACAGGAACTCGACGGCATTGATGGACTTAAACGTTTCCTACTCGAAAATCGACAAGATCAATTTGTCCGCTCCTTAGTGCACAAGCTGTCAACCTACGCTTTGGGAAGACCGCTGACCTTTGGAGATCTTTCCAGTGTCGATCAAATTACAGCCGATCTACGCAACCAGGATGACGGACTGGCAACGATGATAAAGTTGATCGTCACTAGCGAATTGTTTGGATCCTGATCGCTTGCCAATGTTTTGATATTCGGCCCAAAGTAGACGATCACTTTTGGGCAATAACCTCCCGACTTGTACCCTTCGCACTTTTGGCCAGATCTACTGGACTTGGACCACCTGAACTTGGACCACCCCAATGAATGCAAACCTTTCTTCACTTGACCGACGACGTTTCCTACGGGGATCAGGCATTGCTCTGGCCCTACCTTTGTTCGGATCCTTGTCTTCATTCGCAGCGTCTGTTGTGCAAGCCACTGCACCTAAACGCTTGGCGTGTTTCTACATGCCCGATGGTGTACCGATGCCTTTATCCGCAGACCCTGCTTATCAAGACTGGGCCTGGTTCCCGCATGGCAACGCCAAGGACTTCACCCTCACCCAATGCTTAGATCCGCTGGAACCACTGCGCGCCCAGATGACCATCTTGTCGGGATTTTCGCATCCATCTGCTCGAAGCATTCACGGGCATTCCAACGCCGATCAATTCCTAACCGGCGCCGCAACTGGGCCCGGCGGCGATTACCAAAATTCAATCTCGCTGGATCAAGAGTTCGCGGCTCATGTTGGCGATCAGACTCGGTTGGCATCGCTGGTGCTTTCCACTGACGGTGGAACCGGTACGCCACGCGGCGCACACACTCTGTCCTTCAACCGTAGCGGCAAAGCCATCCCCGCCCAACACCGACCCAAGCGAATTTTCGACATGCTGTTCGTTAAAAACGACAAAGACGCAGCAAGACGCCTGGCCCTTAGCCAAAGCGCGTTGGACAGCTTGTCCGCCGACGCCCTCTCCTTACGGAAAACACTATCGGGCAGTGATCAAAGAACCTTAGATGAATACTTACAATCCGTTCGTGACACCGAAATCAAAGTCGAGAAGGCGAAACGTTGGATCAATATCCCGCTGCCAAAGGTCGACGTGGACCACTTGCAATTAGACATCACACCCGAGGATCCGCGAACGTACCTGCAAACGATGTTCGAATTGATCTATCTTGCGTTCAAGACCGATTCCACCCGAATCGCCACCTACCAGATTGGCCGTGAAAACGCGATCGGAATTAGCGATTATCTAGCCCGTGCCGTTGGATTCAAGCTTACGCATCAACTGTCACACAACACGGCCGAAACAGGTGGATGGCAGAATTTTGGCACCTACTGCCGATTCCTGAGCGAAGAATTTGGACGATTCGCTGGCAGGTTGAAAGCAACGCCTGAACCCGCTGGGAAAGGCGAAGAATCCATGCTGGACAACACGCTGCTACTCTTTGGATCCGCCTCCAGTGCCTTTCATCTTTCCCGCAACTACCCACTAATCCTGGCTGGTGGAAAGAACATGGGCTTCAAACACGGCCAGTATCTTAACTATGCCGGTGAAAGCCAAGCAGGAGGCGCCTGGACCGGTGGTCGCGAACCCTGGCAAAAAGAAGCCGCCCGAGAAGACCAACCGCTGTCAAATCTATTCCTCACCATGCTTCAGCGCCTGGGCGCCCCCACCCAACAATTCGCCGACAGCACCCAAACCCTATCGGATATCTAAACACCTGCCGGTTTACGGTATTTGAAGGTCAACGTCTAATTGAACCTGTGGAATGCTCAAGCCAAATTTAGCTCGAATCTTCTTTCCACGACTTACGCTCTTTGCCCACGGTCGAACAGTTTCCAACGTGGGTTGCTGCATCTATAATCAATCGACGCACGCTTGAATCTGCCACGAATCAACACTATCCACGTTCACCCTAATCATCGTCACATGCTGCTTGCATGGCATCGATGGGGTTGGCGTTAATACGGTTGGCGTCGATGCTGTTTTGGATGGATTGGCGATATTGGTCTGCGATTTTCACCATCCGGTTTACGTGCTGGTCATCGGCCAGTAGCTGCCTGGCTTGCTGGATTCCCTTAGCCAATCGATCCGCCGATGCTTGGTACTTCTTCTCTTGTGAAAGTTGCGATGCACGCCTCAAGGATTTCGCGACCAAGGCGATGGCGTAGTTTCTGGAAATGGACGTCGCAACACCGTTCGATTCCGACTGCGTGGACGAACATTCTTTCAAACCAACCTCCTGATGGGTCAATGCATCCACGTAGTTCAACGTGACGCCGACTTCCGCTAGACGCACGGGCCCTGTGAGTCGAGCGATCACAACTTGAGTCGCACCGTGGTTCAAATCGTCCAACTGCACAACAAATTGCCTTCCCTGACGTTTAGGTTGATACCCAAAAAACTCCACTTCCCCGCTCGGCTTGCCAAAATCAAGTGCCAAAATCACCTGACTAGCCGCTGGCGCAAGAAGGCTATCCACTTCCTCGACAAAGATTTTTTGAATATCCTCCGCATCAGCGACATAATGCATCGGGCCCAATCCGGCATCTGAAATCTGTCGCAGTAATCCATAATTGAAGTCCACGCCCAGTCCGATTGTCATCAACGAGATACCTTTGGCGTTACAACGGGTCGACTGTTCGGCAATTTCTTCCGACTCCGTGACGCCAACGTTCGCATTCCCGTCAGTCAAAAAGATCACTCGATTGGTACGCTGCGGGTCGTAATGCTGCAACGCCGTCTTGTAACCTAACATCAAGCCCGCGTACAAATTGGTTCCACCGTAGTCCGCCTCTAACGAATCCACAACCTTGGCAATCTTTTCCACACTGTTTTTTTGCCCGGCCGCCAAGTCCACTTTCGCATCGTTACCAAAACCGACAATCGACAACCGGTCACATTCACGGAACTGTTCGGCAAACAGTCGCAACGCGTCACGAACTTTCGAAATCCGATCACCGCCCATCGAACCACTGCGATCGATTACTAAAACCACATTTAGCGGAACCCTCTTGCTGGGGTCCATCGCTCGGGGAGTGGTCACTCCGATTTGGAAAACGGTTTTTCCTTGCTCAGTGCGCATTTGTTGTAAATCCAAATGCACTCGCTGACCAGCCTTTGGCAACGGCAAATCATGTCGATGATAATTGATCAATTCTTCAACTCGAAACAACTCGGGCGACGGCATCAAATACATGCCATTGATGTCCGTATTCGCGGCCGCCCTTGCTAGACTGTAGGATGCCGATGACACCCCACCTTGCCCCACAACCACCGTAGGCGCGGCCAGCATAACAATCGTCAGAAAAAAAATCAGGTTACGCAACATCAAATATCACTCCGCTGGAAGTTAACAACTGGACATTAAAGAAGGCGGTCTGGGAATCGCTGGGAATCGCGAACAAAGTCGGCACCTTTGCGATTGGACCAAACCCATTTGGGCGCCACGTTGCGAAATCAAATGGGCAACACCCAAGCGAAACCACATTGGCATCATCCAATCAAAACCGATGCGACCTGGGCAACGCTTGCTGTCGAAAATTCGACCTCCAAGGGCGTAGCTTTTTGTTCGGCCAAACAGCCTAGGCCTAATCTTGATCACCTAATCTTGATCACCTACTCTTGGTCACCTACTCTTGGTCACCGGATCGCACCAGCTCAAAATTCGCTCGCGCTTGCTCCAAGTGCTGCTCCAGCATAGTAATGCGTTGCTTGACTTGCGACTGCGTGGCTTTTACCGCATGCAGTTCTTGTTCAGCCATTCGGCTGCTATCAACCATGCGACGCGTCGCTTCGAACGATTCCAACAACGCATTCGTTTTCTCTAAACGAGCTTCTTTTTCGGCGGTATCCAGCGAGATCGCTAACATTTCAGGCCCCAGCTGCGCTTGATTCCGTGCCTGCGTCGCCTGGGCAATCTGTAGTTCGACATTCAGTACTTTCAGTTCGATTTCGATCACTGAACCTTGCGAAGCCTCTCCACTGGCCACCCTGTCTTTGGCCAACTCTAAGTTGCGATTATTTAGCATTAGCATTTTCCTGAGCGAATCAAATGTCAAATCTGATGCGGTCGCGATGGTTGTCTTTTGATATTCGATCATTGCAGCGCGTCGGGCTTTCAAACCGGCAAGGTCAATCATCAAGTCGACTCGTTGCGTTTGCAGCACCTTCATTATTTCAGGGAACGACTCCGCCGATACGCCACTATCGCTTTGCTTCTCTTGCATGGCCAGGCGTTGAGCCTCTAACTCCCTAACTTTGGCTTCCAGGTCTTGCTTGACGGAAAACTCTCGTTCAAGCTGCTTTTCCATCAGCGTGATTCCACTCCACAAAAGTTGGGCTTCCGCTGTCGGTCCGATTGTTGCCGCTGGAGCAACACTCTGGGCCACCAGTGGGCGTTCACCAGCACCCACCCACACCAGAATGGCGACCCAAACAACTGCGAAACCTATCCTGTTTTTTTTGCAACTTCTCATGGGGTCTCTCTTTATTAAATCCAGACTCACGCCTGCCTCTGCAACAGCCAACGCTGGCGATCACCGTTCGGGCAAACCTAAAAACTTTTATGCCGCGCCAAAAACTGTTGCGCAATTTCTGCACCCCGACTATCGGGATACAAATCCATGACCTCCACCATTTTCTTGGCCACCAGATCCGCCGAACCACCCAACGGAATCGAAGTCTGATCTGACAAGGCGATAATCATTGACGAAGTTTGCGTTGCATCGATTTGGCACAACGCCTGACGGTTCAGCGCATCAATCTGTTTTCGCAACCGCTCGACTTCTAACTGCTGTAAAACCAAAGAAATTTGATCCAAATTGGCTTCAATCGCCACCAACTCGGCTGAATCGACAGTCGGCAATGGGATCACCCGGGCTTGGTCTGAAGCACGACCTATGTGATCCGCTTCACTGGTATTTTCAAGCGTCTTTGCCAAACGCTGTTCGTTTTCATCGGGCAGAAATCGGACGGCAACCCCTATAACAATCAGTACACTGGCAGCCAAAACAACCCAAATACGCCAGTGACTTGGTCTACGCGTAATGGCTTGCGCCGAGCCAGGAAAAGTACGCCGCAATTCAACGTCCGCTAGTTCAACGTCCGCTAGTTCAACGTCCGCTAGTTCAACTAGTGGCCGATCAGGGATTCCCTTTAAATGGTCTTTCAACTGGGTAGGGACTTCCACTTCACGCAACCATTGATCCAACTGCTGATCGCTCACATTATTTTTTGGTTCCATCGTTTCCCTCGCTTACCTTGGCCCCGAATTCATCACTCTGTAATATTTCTTTAAGCTTTTGCCTGCCACGATGCAGTCGCGACAATACGGTGCCACGCGGTATATTCAACGAACTAGCAGCTTCTTCGACACTTAGCCCTTCCATTGCCACCAACAGCAATGGCAGTTTGTGCATTTCGGGTAACTGCTGCATAGCGGCTTGAACCCGATCTACCACCTGATTGGGACGACTTTGGTTTGGGCTAGGCAATGCATCCAAATCGCTGACCCGCTCCCCAAATTTTCCTTCACGTCGAAGTAGTTTGGTGTACTGAAACCTGAGAATCGAAAACAGCCAAGAACGCATTCGTGAAACATCGTGTAGGGAATCCACCCCCCGCCAGGCATTCAAATAGGTCTCTTGCACCAATTCGCCAGCCAAAGTGGCATTGCCCGTCAACCGAAACGCCACCCGATACAACGAATCTGCGCATGTATCCACACAGGCTTCGAAGTGTTCACGATTTTGTTTCGGATCTGCCATCGATAGACTCTGACCTGGGTTTACCTAGGAAGTACCACAATCGCGGCCGCTGATTCCATAATTTTCAAAAATACATGACCGATCAGACACCTCAATCACGGATGGGCCCAAAGTGCGAAGTATCCGCAGCTTATTGTTTAGGCGACTGAAGTGACAGAGTCAGGATCCCTCAAGCAAGCCCGCCATAAATGCAAGCAGAGTCCGGAAAAACTGGCCAATATCAAGAAGCAAGTAAAGTGGCTTAATTTACTTGTCGCTGCAAATTCAAGGCGTTTCACTCACCAACGTTACAGCTTCAGCCAACCTATTGAGGCAATTCTCAATCCACTTGGGTTTTTGACGGTTCCAGTTGCCAGACTTTTATTGGAAGCAATGATAGGGACCAACCCATTCTCGTGGGTGCCTGCCCCCTCTTTTTGGTTGCGTGCGGCACTGGGAATCTCCCACTAACTGGGCAGGAACTGGAAATGTCCCAATCGGTAAAAAAGATAAACCTTCCCGAAACACCGTCCCTGAACACGTCTGCTCTTAGTTCACAATTCAGAGGGTCGTGGCCGCTGGGAATTTCAACGCAGAATCAGACTTGTTGATCCAGTTTACGCTAGTGAACGATTCGGAGCAAATATTTGAATCGATCAAGCACGACCCGCAGGTACTTAGACATCGTTCAAAATTGACGAACGAAAACTGGCATCCGCTCTTACCCCGTACTTTTTATTTCCGAACAAACACTCGTCCGCCGGTGGCCACAACGTTGGAGACAGGTGTGGAAACACTTCGAATGAAATTTCATTGGTTTGCCTTTAACGAAGAACTTGACGAAAGTTTTTTTTGACGGAACGCATCTCAAAAGTCGCGAATCGGTTTTAGACTGGGCCGTGCCTGAAAAGCCGGCAAAACGACACTGATTGATCGAAAACAAATAGCAAAGATCGATAGCATCAAGCCCAGTACCCGGTGAATTTTTCACCTATCGTCAAAAACACGGACCTACAATTCCTTTAGGTACCAGCAGTCGCATTGGTTGTGACCGGTGGTGCCTAGAGATTTTTTCAAGGGCACAAATCCATTCTTTTCGTACAGCGATTTGGCCTGTGCCATGCGATGTAGCGTCTCTATGTAACACTGCGTGTAGCCTCGCTTTTTTGCCTCGTCTAGCAATACCGCTAGTAGTCGGCGCCCGAGCCCGAACCCTCGTGCCCTTGGCAAGAAGAACATCTTTCGCAGTTCACATGTCCCTGCGTCGCCGCCTTGCAACGGAGCAATGCCACCGCAACCTACGACTTTTTCCTGCTGCAAGTTTTTGTCTTGATGCGTGATTACGTAGTAGGCGTGTCGCTTGCCGCGATAGCTACCATGCATGTTGTCGATTTCTGGATCGACAATGCTGTAGCCTTCCCCAACGGCTTGAAATTCCGTCAGCACCTGACGGAGCAATTTCGCCGTGGGTGCATTGTCTGGTTTCTGGATCTGGCGAATCTGGTAACCTGCTTGAATACGACCCTTGGCCAAAGCATTGGAATACAGACGTAAACCTTCAATCACAACCTGCTGCTGCTGCGGGTCAAGGTGCTGCAATGCTTGCGATACTTGCTTGTCCGCCAGATCGGTAGTGCCTTGAAGCACCTTTCGGCCCTTCGCGGTCAAACTGAAAAGTTTCTGCCGTTGATCGCTGGCCACGCTGGCTGATCGGACCAAGCCCTGCTCCACCAACTTCTTCACCGTGCGACTGGTGTTGGATTTGTCTAACAATAATTTCTCCGCCAAATCCAACAAATTCAGGCCATTATGAATCGATAATTCAAACATGATATGACACTGTTGAAAAGTGTACCCCGACCCCAAGTACACGCCTTTGACAATGTCTAATTCCCGCACCAATTGCCGTGAATGCTGCCGAATCTGTTGAATTGTTGATGTTTGATTGCTCATAGCTTTGATCTTAATTTAATTTGTTGTCATTGACAACTAAAATTCACCGCGTACAGTAAAGAACGTCGTTACTAGCCAGGAGATCGTGCCCTGTGGCTTGGCTCCGTCAAGATTATACGAGGAATCACCGATGATCCGAACTGTCCTTTGGATATTTTGCCTTTCTATCATTTTCCCAGCACCACCGGCGTTCGCTTGGCAGGAGGCCAAGACAACCACCTGGGAAGGAACCCTGGATGCAGGCGGGACCAAGCTTCGACTTGAAGTGGATGTTATTGACAACGCGGGAAAGCTAACCGGCGAACTTCGCAGCCTAGACCAAGGGAATGCCAAGTTAAAGGCAACCGAAGTGAAACAAGATGCCACGCAGCTCAGTTTTTCGGTTTCCCAAGCCGGGGTTAAGTTTCAGGGAACGCTTGATGCCAACGGCCTTGTGGCCCAGGGGATCTTTGCCCAAGGTGGCGCTAAGACCCCATTGACGCTGACTAAAGTTGACAAAGCGTCCGCGGCAAAAGCGCCCCAAGAGACGTTAAAAGAGGCCTGGGTTGGAAAAGTGGATATGGGCATAATGGAACCCGTCATGCAGTTTCGAATTGTGACTTTGGAGTCGGGTGAAACTCAGGCTCGTTTCGATAGTGTGACCGAAGGCCGAACGGGCTTCCACGGATCATGGTCAATCCAAGACGGTTCCCTGAAGTTCGACGTCCCACAAATCAAGCTAAGTTACGAAGGCAAATTGAACGAAGCTGGCGACATTGCCGAGGGCACCTGGAGCCAGGGCGGACGTGCATTACCACTAACACTCAAGCGACAAGCGACAGAATATTCTTCGGAAAATGTTTGGGCCAAACGTCCGCAACGACCGATCGGCCCATTCCCCTACGATGCTCAGGAGGTGACGTTTGAAAACGTGGTCGACAATGTAACGTTATCTGGCACTTTAACGATTCCTCGGAAGCTTGGACGTCATCCTGCCGTGATTTTAATCAGCGGTTCAGGTCCTCAAGATCGAGACGAATCGTTAATGGAACACAAACCGTTCTTGGTGCTTGCAGACTATTTGACTCGCCAAGGCATTGCGGTTCTGCGTTATGACGATCGAGGCTTTGGGCAATCTTCTGGTGATTTCGGGTCGGCAACCACCGAAGATTTCGCGCGAGATGCTTCGGCGGCCGTAGAATTTCTAAAAACTCACGAACAAATCAATACCAGTGAGATTGGTTTGGCAGGCCACAGCGAAGGTGGGCTGATTGCACCCATGGTGGTGGGGCTTCGCCAGGACGTGGCATTTGTGGTGTTACTGGCCGCGACCGGTGTCGACGGTGCAACTATTTCCAAATCCCAATCCGAAGCCATGTTGCGTGCCGCTGGCATCAGTGAAGAAGAACTGAAGATTGCGCTTTCGGTCAACCGCGCCGTTGTCGACATCGCCAGCCAAGCGGGCCCGGACGAAGATTTTACCGACAAGGTTATGCTGGCTATCGAAGAAATCGTCCAAAAGCTGCCCGAGGCGGATCGTGAAGAAGGTGGCAAGAATCTGCGCCTAGGAATTAAGGGAGAACTCGAACGACTGCAGAGCAATTGGACGCGATTCTTCTTGCAGTACGATCCTGGACCAGCCCTGGCCAATATCAAGTGCCCCGTCTTCGCAATCATCGGTGCGAAGGACACTCAGGTCCTTCCCAATCTAAATATGCCCGAAATAGAGAAGGCCCTAAACGAAGCGGGGAACAAAGATTTTGAAATCGTAGTCATGGACGACCTGAACCATCTATTCCAAAAATGCGAGAACGGCGGGATGGGCGAATACATCACTATCCCAGAAACCTTCAACGCTCGGGCGATGGACAAGATTGGCGATTGGATCATCAAGCACACAACAATCTTGAAGTGAACCCAAATCTTGAAGTGAACCCAAATCTTAGGTAAGCCCGACTTAACTGGGAAACCAACCCCCTAGTGAAATCGCGGTAGACTTGGATTCTTACGTCCACAAGTCGGAAATTACTCCGTTGCTGTCAGCGAAGGAATCGATGTCCAACCCCATCAACTGCGCCAGCGTTAACCACAGATTAGAATTTAACGTGCCGCTTTTCAATTTGACAAAGCGGCCTTGTTTGATCTGTCCTTGCCCGCGGCCCGCCACAATCATTGGCAAATCAAAGTATTGATGCGTGGCACCATCTCCAAGTCCCGCACCGTAGGCGATCAACGAATTGTCCAACATCGTGGTACCATCGATTTCCTTGATCGCTTTCATCCGTCCAATCAAATACGCATACTGCTTCATGTGAAAGTCATCGATCTTTTGCAAGTCTTTGTAGCCATCGCCTTTTTGATTGTGCGTCATGTTGTGATGTTGCACCGGTTGGTCGAAAACACCTTCGTACATCAAGGTCGCATCCCAACGCTCGGGGCCCAACATAAATGTGCAAACGTTGGTAATCCCCATTTGAAACGCCAACAGCATCAGGTCCATCTGCAAGCGAATGTACTCACCTCGGGGCAGCACCTGATTCTTGGGAATTTCGACATCGACATCGGTCAACATCTTATCCATCTTCTGGATTCGGACTTCAATATTTCGAATCATGTCCATAAATTCAGACATTGTCGCCTGATCGTCGCGACCCAATTTTCTATGCAACGATCTTGCGTCGGCTAAGACCAAGTCGGTCACATCTGCGACATGCTCTCGGTAACTATCTCGCAGAAATAATCGGTCGTACAACTTCTGTGGCTCGCGAATGGAAGGGGCAATTTTCCCCGTGCCGTACCACGAAATATTGTCAAACTCAATCGGCTCTTTCGGCGCTGTATAGCCATTACAACTAATTTCCAAAGTGTTAAAAATCGTCGACGCTCCGACAGCATCCCCGATCACCTGGTCCAGTGTTCGCCCGTTTGGATGTGAAATCCCTTTCCGTTGGGCCTGCTCAGGCGATAGACTGGTCAAGTAGCACGAGGCACCCTGAGCATGAACGTCCTGCCCATTTTTGTACGTTCGATCCAAACCGGTGATCAACGTAATGTCGTCAGTGTGTTGAGCCAATGGTTGCAGACTTTGAGTCAATTCCAACGGATAGATGCCCGGTTGGTTCTTCAGTCGATCTTGCTTCTTGATTTGATCGGCGTCAAAACCGCCAATCAAGTCTGGCAATTCGCTTTTTTCCTCTCCAGGAAAAAAACACCGCCGCACCACACCGTTGGGCATGTAAATAATCACCATCTTCTTGCTGGGCTTGACCAGCAATGTCCCCACAGGGCCGCCAGAAAATGAGAAAGCCGTAGAAGCAGCAAGAGACGCAAGCGCGGGCAAGGCCAGCAATGCACCATTGGCTCGCAAGAAGTTGCGGCGTGAAAGGCTCATGGGGGGCTCCGTAATTTCCGAAAGGTGGGCAATGCTTGACGGCTAACGTCAAGTCTATGATATATACTGGGCTTGGGCTGCGTTAAATACACACAGTAGCTGGCAAACACAGGAACTGGCAAACACAGGAACTGGCAAACACGGTAGCTGGCAAACACACG
>Ga0105050_10001321_pt1 | contig 37416 bp, 39 predicted proteins | sample FRY01_FD_78088 | JGI IMG/M metagenome (GOLD analysis project Ga0105050, IMG submission 78088) | Freshwater microbial communities from Lake Fryxell liftoff mats and glacier meltwater in Antarctica - FRY-01 | ecosystem: Environmental > Aquatic > Freshwater > Ice > Glacier meltwater ...
ACCTGGCTTTCGCCACCAATGTAGATGCGCACGCCTTCGGCCCGGCTGGAGACGTCGAGCAATTTCATGAGTTGGGCTTTTTGCTCGAACAGGTCAAACAGTTTGCGCAGATTGCCCATATCGTTTGAAAAGTCGCTGACGGCAAGCAGGTTCCTCTCGCCCGATACAACCACCTCATCACGCGACTCTATGGCTTCCGAGCTGACCTGTACCGCCGTTTGCATCAGTACCGCTATCTCGCCGCGCAGTGCTTCCACTTCGTTTTTGAGGCGCTCGCGCACCTCCTCCATGGCCATGCCGGCATAGTGTGAATTTAAAAAGTTCGCCGCCTTAATCAGTTGCGACTGGGTGTAGTCAGCCTCTGTAAAAATAACGCGGTTTTGCACATCACCGTCTGGCGAGACGATGATGACCAGAAAGCGCCGCTCTGACAATCGCAAAAACTCAATGTGCCTGAACACGGAGCTGCGCCGGGGTGCCATGACGACACCCACAAACTGCGACAGGCTGGACAGCATGTGGGCAGCGCTACTGAGTACTTTTTGCGGCTGGTCGGGTGCCAGGCGCTGCGCACCCAGGCCCGATGGATTCATGAACGGGTTCTTCTGTGTGGTCAGCATGGTGTCGACAAACAACCGGTAGCCAAGCGCCGTGGGGATCCGGCCTGCAGAGGTGTGCGGGCTGACGATCAGGCCCAGTTCTTCGAGGTCACTCATCACATTGCGGATGGTGGCGGGCGACAGCTCCAGACCTGATGCCTTGGACAGCGTACGTGAACCGACCGGCTGCCCATCAGCAATGTAACGCTCGACGAGCGCTTTTAACAACAGTCTTGCACGATCGTCCAGCATCTTGTCATTCTACGAAGCTTGTGGGCACTTCTATAAATTCATTTTTCAGGCGAATTGCGTCGTTACGCGGTGCTCGCAATCCTCACGTACACAAGTACGTTCCGGTTGCTGTGCTCCGTGCGCCTGGCACTTCATCCTGAAAATCTGAATTTCTAGAAGTGCCCGTACGGATCTTGTGATGTAATTTGAAAATGCAGTCGCAATTTCGTCATGTCGCTCTTGTCGGCAAATACCACGCCCCCGGTTCACGCTCGGCTTTGGAAAGCATTGCACAGTTTTTAAACGCGCAGGGCTGTAACATTGCGATCGAAAAAGACAGCGCCATCAGCACGGGACTTACGCAATACCCCATCCTGGATGTTGCGGCCATTGGCGCGCAGTGTGATTTGGCTCTGGTGGTAGGCGGTGACGGCACCATGCTGGGCATCGGCCGCTTACTGGCCAAGTTTGGCGTGCCGCTGATCGGTATTAACCAGGGGCGGCTGGGTTTTATCACTGACATTGCGTTTGAAGACTACCAGACTGTTTTAGCCCCAATGCTGCGCGGCGATTTTGAAGAAGATCGCCGCTGGATGATGCAGGCCCAGGTGATGCGTGATGGGCGCTGCGTATTTAACGCCACCGCCATGAACGATGTGGTGGTCAATCGTGGCGCAACCTCGGGCATGGTCGAGTTGCGGGTTGAAGTGGACGGGCGTTTTTTGTCCAACCAGCGTGCTGATGGTCTGATCATTGCATCCCCCACAGGCTCAACGGCGTATGCACTGTCAGCTGGCGGGCCCTTGCTGCACCCGTCGATTGCGGGTTGGGTCCTGGTGCCGATTGCGCCGCACACCTTGTCCAACAGACCAATCGTACTGTCAGACACCGGAGAGATCACGGTCGAAATCGTCGCCGGTCGGGATGCCAGCGCCAACTTCGACATGCAGTCTCTGGCCAGCCTGATGCATGGCGACCGGATCACCGTTAAACGCTCTGACTGCCAGATGCGCTTTTTGCATCCCAAGGGCTGGAGCTACTTTGACACGCTACGCAAAAAACTCCACTGGAATGAAGGCGTGGCATGAGCCTGAAAAGCATCTCGCTGCGCGACTTTGTGATCGTCCACACGCTTGATCTGGATCTGGCGGGCGGCTTTACCGTGCTGACGGGTGAAACTGGAGCGGGTAAGTCCATATTGATTGATGCACTGCAACTGGCGTTGGGCGCACGCGCCGATGCAGGTGTGGTGCGGGAAGGCGCGCAGCGCTGCGAGATCAGTGCTGAATTTGACAGCCCGCCAGCGCTTGCGCAGTGGCTCGATGTTGCTGGTTTTACCAGCAATGGCAGCTTGCTCCTGAGGCGTACTGTCGACACACAAGGCAAAAGCAGAGCCTGGATCAACGGCAGTGCAGCAACAGCATCACAACTCAAGGAAATTGCCGACAAGCTGGTTGATATTCATGGCCAGCACGCCTGGCAAAGCCTGACCCGGCCAGACGCGGTGCGCGGCCTGCTGGACTCTTATGGCAACGTGTCTACCGGGCGTTTGGCAAACCATTGGCACGATTGGCGGCTGGCGCAAAAGACTTTGCTCGACGCGCGCAGCGCGCAGAGTAGCTTGCAGCGTGAACGCGAGCGCCTCAGCTGGCAGATCGGTGAGCTGGACAAACTGGCGCCCAACCCGGACGAATGGGACGAGTTGAACGTACAGCACAGCCGTTTGTCTAACGCGCAAACGCTGCGTGAGGCGGTTCAGGCTGCGCTGGATGCGTTGACCGAATCTGAGCAAAACGCCAGCAGCCTGCTGGGCCGGGCACTTAACGCCCTGCAAAGCCAGGCACACATTGAACCGCAGTTCAACGCGCTGACCGAGGTTTTGGGTAGCGCGCTGGCGCAAACTGAAGACGCTGTGCATTCCCTGAACAGTTATGCGCGCCACGCCGAACTTGAGCCGCAGCGCCTGAACGAACTTGACTCTCGCCTGGGTCTGTGGATCAGCCTGGCCAGGCGCTACAAACGCCAACCGGCTGACTTGCCCGAGCTGCTGGCTAGCTGGCGCGCTGAGCTGCAAAAGCTGGACGAAGCCGCTGATCTGGCGCAACTGGAGCGCCTTGAAAATCAAGCGCATGCAGAATACCTCGAAGAGGCCAAAGCCATCACAAAGCTCAGAACAAAGTCCGCGCCAGCTTTGGCCAAGGCCATCACGCATGCCATGCAAGGCCTGGGCATGCAGGGCGGCAAATTTGATGTGACGCTGAATACGCTGGAGCAACCTGCGCAATACGGGCTGGAGCAAGCAGAGTTTTTGGTAGCAGGCCACAGCGGAACGACGCCGCGCCCGGTGGGCAAGGTCGCTTCAGGTGGTGAGCTGTCACGCATTGCGCTGGCGATCGCAGTGACCACCAGCCAGTTGGGTGAAGCCCAAACGCTGATATTTGACGAAGTCGATGCTGGCGTTGGCGGCGCGGTGGCTGAAACCGTTGGCCGCCTCATGAAGCAACTTGGCAAAGACCGGCAAGTCATGGCTGTTACCCATCTGCCCCAGGTGGCTGCGTGTTCAGACCAGCATTTGGTCGTGGCCAAGCTGACGGAAAAAGGCAAAACATTCAGCAGCGTTGATGAGGTAACGGGCGAGGAGCGTGTGGCTGAAATTGGCCGCATGCTGGGCGGGGAGAAACTCTCCAACACCACACTGGCGCACGCCAAGGAAATGCTGGGGCAATGAGCTCATCACTTGAAATAGTGTTGATCACTGGAATGTCAGGCTCTGGCAAGTCGGTCGCCCTGCATGCGCTGGAGGACGCTGGCTATTACTGCGTTGACAACCTGCCGCCTGAATTGCTGACGTCCTTTGTAGCGCTGGAGCGCCAGCACCGAGCCAGTAAAGTCGCGATTGCCATCGACGTACGCAGTGCAACGTCTCTACCGCTGGTGCCCAAACAGCTTGAACAACTGCGCGCCCGGGGCGTGGTCGTGCAATCACTGTTTCTGGATGCCAGTACTGAGACCCTTGTCAGGCGCTTTTCAGAGACGCGGCGCTTGCACCCACTGTCGCGCATGGATGCATCTGACCAGCACCGGGCGCTGGTCGAGGCGATTGAGCTGGAACGTGAGCTGCTGGGCGACATGCGTGAGCAATCGCATGTGCTGGACACCAGCATGATCCGTTCATCCCAGTTACAGGGCTACGTGAAATCACTGATCTCGGCATCTGCGAGGCAGCTCACGCTGGTGTTTGAATCGTTTGCTTTTAAACGTGGTGTGCCGCTGGATGCAGACTATGTTTTTGATGTCCGGATGTTACCCAACCCACACTATGAATCCAGCCTGCGTGCGCTGACAGGCAAAGATGAAGCGGTGGCCAGTTACCTGCGAGCGCATTCAGAAGTGGATGACATGTTCAAGGACATTGAAAAATTCATCAGTCACTGGCTTAAAGCCCTGGTGCGTGATCACCGCAGTTATGTGACTGTCGCTATTGGTTGCACGGGGGGGCAACACCGATCTGTTTATCTGGTTGAGGCATTGGCAGTCAGCTTTGGTCAGCATTGGCAAACCCTCAAGCGCCACCGCGAGCTGGATGCTACACGATAGCCAGCTTGTCGCTGCCTTTTAGCCCGCTTCTTTTTCAAGCAGCTTGCGAATAGGTGCTGGCAAGCCCAGCACCGCCCATGCCTCAGGCAAAAACCAGTTGCCTGAGACAGGCCGATTTGTCGGCGGCATTTTTTGATGGTCAAAAAATCCTGCGATGAGCGGGCTCAAATGCAAGTCCTTGTGGGTCAGCACATGTTTAAAAGTGGGCAAAGGCTGCGTTCTGGAACGGTTGCGTACTGGCAAAAAGGCCAACAGCGACTCTTGATTCTCAAAAACTGGCAAACAATACAAGCCGCCCCAAATCCCCGATGCAGGCCTGCGCTCAAGCCACACCGAGCCGTCAGGCTTTTGCGCCCACAGCAAGCTCAGATACTCGATACTGCGCTTTAATTTTTTAGTTTTAACAGGGTATTTTTCAGGTTCGCCTTGCGCAAAACTCTGGCAAATAGCTTGAACCGGACACAACAAACATTGCGGCTTGCGGCTGGTGCAAATCGTGGCTCCCAGGTCCATCACGCCCTGGGTGTAACGCGGCATGTTTTGCGTCAGGTTTTTTTCTGGCAACAGGTCATTTGCCATGGCCCGCAGCTGCTTTTCGTTTTTACCTGATGCCAGGTCAGCAGAAAAGCCAAGTACCCGCGTGAGCACCCGTTTGACATTGCCGTCCAGGATGGCCACGCGCTCCGAAAAACAAAAAGACGCTATCGCAGCGGCTGTCGACGGCCCGATACCCGGCAAAGTTTGCAGCATGTGTGCAGACTGCGGAAACTTCCCCGCATGCAGCGCCATCACGTCTTGTGCACATCGGTGCATATTGCGCGCACGACTGTAGTAACCCAAACCGCTCCACAGCGCCAGTACCTGGTCTGGCTGCGCTGATGCGAGTTCAGCGACGGTTGGGAAGCGACGTAAAAATCTGGCGTAGTAATCAACTACCGTGCTTACCTGAGTCTGCTGGAGCATGATTTCAGACAACCACACGCGGTACGGATCACGCGTGTTTTGCCACGGCAGGCTGTGACGGCCATGGCTTTTTTGCCACGCAACAATGTCATGCGCGAAGCGGCCAGCCAGAACCGAGGTCACAAACCAGACATCACAAAGGTTTCAAGTGGTTGCGTCTTCCAGCGCGTTGGGTACCCGGTCTGGCGCGCCTGGCTCCGTGGTGGTGACTGGCGTACCGGCCAAATAGGATGTCAACTCGGTCAACTTGCTATCCAGCGCATTCAATCCTGCCTCCTGCAGATCTATTTCCCCGATGCGCTCTTGCAGACCAGAAGCGGCACTTTGAATGCGTTCAATGGCTTCAATTCGGCGGCCAAAGCTGCGGCGCCGCTCACGCAGCTGGGCGTCCAGTTGCGCCGCCGCCGATTTGTTCCACAACTCGACTTCACCCAGTGCAGACTCATAAACAACCCGCAATCGTGTTGACAAGGCACGTACCAGCCGTTCTGAAAAATCAGGCTGGGACAGTTTGATGATGTTGGTCACACCCAGATACTGCAAGTGACTGCGTTTGATTTGATCGAGGTCATTTTCATAGCGAACCAGCTCGGGGGCTCTGGGTGCCTGTAGCGAGAAGCCAAACTCTGCGTTCAATTGCTTGAATGAAGCCACTAACATGGTGTGGATCTCGCCGCTGGTGCTTTCGGCTTTTCGCAGCGCCTCTCGCAGACGCGAAAAAGTTTGACCATAGGCTTTTCTGACACCAAATTTAATGCCAGGCTGCTTCAAGGTGTAGGTCAACTCAGTCAGCTCGGTTTTCAGTGCTGGCGTGCCCAGTAAATTGAACACTTCACGCAACAACTTCAAATGCACCGACCGCACCGCGTGTATTTTTGCACCGCTGGTATCAAACTCGGTTTGCTCCTGCTCAACCCGGCTGAGCATGTGCTTGATAACCGATGCGTTTTTACCCTTCAAACCGCGAAGTTCGTCCATCTGCTCGGCCAGATCACGGCGGCGAACATGGATTGATCGACCCGCTTCAACCCGAAGCTCGGCAATGCCGCCCGCTACTGCTGTACGCAAGATTTTCTGGCGCTTGTCCATAATGCCTTCAGCCAGGGCAAGCTCAAGATTGGGCAGGCAACTGGCCTCAAGCAGGGCATCATCGCGCGTGACTTTGGCAACCAGGCCTTTTTGTGCTGACACTGGAATGACCTGTCCGACAGGTAAACCAAGTATGTCTGCCGAGCTGGTGCGCTGGCGCTCAATTTGAGCCTTGACTTGCTCGGGCGAGCTCAGGGCATCCCATAGCGTGTCAATCTTGTTGAGCACCACCAGGCGCGAAATGTTTTCGTCGTCCTCGGTGATCAAGTGCTCGCGCCAGATGGCGAGGTCTGATTTGGTTACGCCGGTATCTGCCGCCAAAATAAACACCACAGCATGTGCTTGCGGGATCAAACTCACCGTCAGTTCCGGCTCGGCACCGATGGCATTCAGGCCGGGCGTGTCCAAAATCACCAACCCCTGCTTGAGCAAGGGATGCGCAATATTAATCAGTGCATGACGCCACTTGGGCACCTCAATCAAACCGTCAGCGCTTACCAGTGGGTTGTCGTCAATGTTTTCATCATGCCAAAAACCCAGGGCTCTGGCCTCGTCTTTGGTCACATGGCGCACCTCTGCGACTTTTTCCAGTGCCTGGGCGAGCTGCTTCGGGTCGTTGATATCCAGATCCACCCGGGTCCATTTTTCCGGTACCGCGCGCCACTCCACCAATGCCTGGGTTTGCAGCCGGGTTTCAATCGGCAGCAAGCGCAGGCAAGGCGGTACGTCCGCGTCGTAGCCCAATTCTGTCGGACACATGGTGGTACGGCCCGCGCCGGCGGGCATGATGCGCCTGCCATAACCCGCAAAAAAGATGGCATTGATCAGCTCTGACTTGCCGCGTGAGAATTCAGCCACAAAGGCCACCATGACCTTGTCAGACCGCACCTGCGCTTCAAGCCTGCGCAAGCGCTCTTCAACAGCGGCGTTCAGCAGATCATGGCCACGCATCCATTCGGCCAGCAGCTTGAGCCGCAACGCAAATTCGCGCCGCCATGCGCCGTGCTGGTCGAATTGTTCGTTAAATGACATGTTTTAAGGCTCGGGTTGGATTCTTCAATATAGCATCGCCATGCCCAAAGAGCCATCCAGAGTTGCAACTCGCCTCAAGGCTTTTGGCATTTCGCGCAGTAAAAGGTCGAGCGCTGCCCCTGACGCAGGCTTTTGATGGGGCTCGCACATACCCGACATGGCAAACCAGTGCGATCATAAACCATGGCCTCCAGCTGAAAGTAGCCAGTCTGCCCATCCGCATTTGAAAAGTCTTTCAAGGTACTGCCGCCTTTTGCAACCGCTCGCGCCAGCACCTGGCGTATGGCACTGTGCAGCCTTGCGCTACGCGGCTTGCTCAATTTGGCAGCCGAAGTCGTGGGCCGGATGCAAGCCAAAAACAGCGCCTCAGACGCATATATATTACCTACGCCGACCACCAGTTCACCAGCCAGCAAGACCTGTTTGATGGCTGTTTTTTTCAGTTTTAAGGCCGCATGAAAAGCAGTGGCATCGAACGCGTCGGTCAGTGGTTCAACCCCCAAACGACCCAGCAGCTTGCGTGGAGCCGGATCGCTTTCATTCAATGCAAAAACCACGGCTCCAAAACGCCGTGGATCATGCAAGCGCAAAGTCCCGAGGCTGGTCAGCATTTCAAAATGGTCATGTTTGCCTGGCGGGGGCAAACCGTGGCCAAAGCTGATGCTGCCCGACATGCCCAAATGCACCAGCAGCAGGCCGCTGGTCAAGTCAAGCAGCAAATACTTGCCGCGCCGGCGCACGCCCAGCACATGCTGGCCATGCAGCGCGTCCGGCGTGCAGCCCAATGGCCATCTGAGCGGTTTGCCTATCTGGACGGACTGAATCTGCGCTGATGCAATGCGACTGGCAAAACTCAGGCGAGTGACTTCTACTTCAGGGAGTTCGGGCATGAGGGGATTGGCGGCTCTTGGGCGTGTTGGAAGAGCTTGAATTATCATGGCTGATGACGAAAAAAATCCTCTGGGCTTTTTGCGGCTTTTGGCTTGTCGCCCCTTTGCTGTGGGCTCAAACGGGCGTAGCGCAAACGATGCCCTCCGTTACACGGAGCACGGCTGCATCAACGGCTGCGTCAACGGCCACAGTCTCCGCACTGAACGCTGATCTCTTTTATCAGCTTCTTGTGGGTGAAATCACCGCGCGCCAGGGCGACGCAGGCGCCGGCTTTGCATTGATGCTGGACTCCGCCCGAAAGACAAACAATGCCCAGTTGTACCAGCGTGCGGTAGAAATTGCCTTGCAATCACGATCGGGCGACGCGGCACTGCAAGCCGCATTGGCCTGGGGGCAGGCACAACCCACCGCTCGGGACCCGAATCGTTATGTGCTCCAGATATTGATAGCCCTGAACCGCATCCAGGAGACGCTGGAGCCCTTGAAAAGAGGCATTGAACTGACCCCTGCGGCTGAGCGTTCGCTGGCGATTTCTGCCATTCCCCGTGCTTACGCAAGAGTCAGCGACAAAAAAATGGCCAGCAGCGTGGTTGAAAACGCCTTGGCCCCCTACGTCATCAACCCCACAACGGCCGTGGCAGCCTGGACAGCACGTAGCCGCATGCGGCTGGCCGCTGGCGATGCCCCTGGTGCGCTGGAAGCCGTTCAAAAAGGCCAGGTTGCCGACGTACAGGCTGAAGGCCCTGCTCTGGTCGCCCTGGAGATCATGAACCCCAAGCTGCCTGCTGCTGAAGTCGTGGTTAAAAAGTACCTGTCGGACAACCCCAAGGCGATACCTGAGATCCGCATGGGGTACGCACGCGGCTTGCTGGATGCACAGCGTTATGGAGAAGCCTCAACGCAGCTGCAAACGGTGATCAAGGACAAACCCGGCTTCGCGCCCGCCTGGTTGGTGTTGGGCTCATTGCAGTTGCAGGATAGCCAGTTGGGACTGGCGCAAACGTCGCTTGAACGCTATGTTGCGTTGACTCTGGCTGCCAATCAACAAAGCCAAGACGAGGAGCCCAACCGCGGTCTGTTACAGGCCTATTTGTCATTGGCCCAGATTGCCGAAAAGCGCAAGGATTTTGCAGGCGCAGAGGCCTGGATCAATAAAATTGAAAACTCTGGCGACATGATGCAAGCACAAACTCGCCGCGCGTCCATTCTGGCCCGTCGGGGACAACTGGCTGAAGGCCGCCAACTGATTCGCAGCCTACCCGAACGCAACCCAGGCGATGCGCGCCTGAAATTGCTGGCCGAAATAGGCTTGCTGCGCGATTTGAAGCAATACCAGCTGGCTTATGACCTGCTGGCACAAGCAGTTGCCGCATCCCCGCAAGATACCGACCTGCTATACGACCAGGCCATGATGGCGGAAAAACTCGGCCAAATGCCTGAAATGGAGCGCCTGCTGCGCCGCGTTATCGCCATCAAGCCCGATGCTTACAACGCCTACAACGCTTTGGGCTATTCGCTTGCGGATCGCAATGTGCGCTTGCCAGAAGCCAAAGTACTGATTCAAAAAGCACTTGAGTTTGCGCCCAATGACCCCTACATCCGTGACAGCCTGGCATGGGTTGAATTTCGCATGGGCAACAACGTTGAAGCTGTCAAAATTTTTACGGATGTTTTCAAAACCAAGCCTGACGCTGAAATAGCCGCCCACTATGGTGAAGTACTGTGGACCATGGGTCAGCGCGACAAGGCGCTGAGCATATGGCGCGAAGGCCAGCTGCTGAACCCTGAAAACGAGACGCTGATTGAAACGCTCAAACGCCTGAAGGTGAAGCCCTGAGCATGACTTCCCGCGCCCTGCTGTGCAGCCTGTTGACCGCTATTTTTTTACTAGCTGGTTGCGCGCATATACAGGACGTTACAGGCATAAATGACACTAAAAATGAGGCGAAAACGAGCTTTTGGGTGGGCCGCATCAGCCTGCAGATACAAGGTGAGCCCGCGCAGGCTTTTTTTGCTGGTTTCGAGCTCAAGGGGCAGGCAGACAATGGCGAACTCACACTGATCAGCCCGCTGGGCAGCATCCTGGGCATCATGCGCTGGTCACCTGGCGAGGCGACTCTGATGCAGGGCGGCAGTATCAAACGCTTTGCATCCACCGACGAACTTCTGGCCCAAACCACCGGTGCGGCGGTGCCTGTTTCGGCCCTGTTTGACTGGCTGGGCGGCAAAAATACCCCCACGCCGGGCTGGCTGGCCGACCTGTCGCAGCAGGGCAACGGCCGCATCACCGCCAAAAGAGTTGACCCCGCCCCGCAGGCTGATTTGCGCATCGTGCTGGACAAATAAATGATGGACACTTCCAGAAATTCAAATTTTTGGGATGAAGTGCAAGGCGCCCGGAGCGCAGCACACCGGAATGCGCTTGTGTGCATGAGGATTGTGCGCACCGCGCAACGCCGCAATTCGCCCAAAAAATGAATTCATAGACGTGTCTTGATGAAAGCCATTTACGACGTTCCTGCACCCGCCAAACTGAATCTTTTCCTGCACGTCACGGGGCGAAGGCCTGATGGCTACCACCTGATTCAGTCGGTTTTTATGCTGATCGACTGGTGCGACACGCTGAACTTTGAACTGCGCTCCGATGGGCAAATCACCAGGGCCGACATCGGCGCGGCGGATGCAGACGTCTTGCCCGCTGAAGACCTGACGGTGCGGGCGGCCATAGCCCTGCAAAAAGCCTGCAGCACGACGCTGGGCGTACATATCAGCCTTGAAAAATGCATTCCTTCGCAAGCGGGCATGGGTGGCGGCTCGTCTGACGCAGCCAGTTGCTTGCTGGCCTTGCAGCGGCTGTGGGGCGTTAAATTGCCGCGTAGCGAGCTACTGGCGATTGCCCTGCGCCTGGGCGCTGACGTGCCGTTTTTTCTGTCTGGCGGCAATGCCTGGGTGGAGGGTGTGGGCGAGCAGATGACACCCATCAGCTTGCCCGCAGCAGATTTTTTAGTCGTCAAGCCACCACTTGGCGTGTCAACGCCGTCAATTTTCATCTCGCCTCTGCTTAAACGCGACACTGAAACTGCTACAATCTTAGGCTTTGCTGCAAACGACAAACTTGACATGTTTGGGTTTGGTCATAGCGACTTGCAGCCAGTGGCACAAGAGTTTTGTCCGCAGATTACCCAGTCGCTTGACTGGCTGTCTGCCAGGCAACTCAAAGGGCGTATGACTGGCTCAGGAAGCGCGGTGTTTGCACATTTACCGCATGAAGTAGATATTTCAGGCCATCCAGATGGTTTCAAAGTCCGCAAATGCAGTAATTTGCAAGTTCACCCTCTCAAAGATTGGTAGTTAGAGTGGCAGGTGTGGGGTGGCTAGCAAATAAATGGAAATATATGGTTATGGGTTGGTTGCCTGGCACTTAAACGCCGCGCATCTGTCCCGTGTAGGGGTGTCGCCAAGTTGGTTAAGGCACCGGATTTTGATTCCGGCATTCGCAGGTTCGACTCCTTCCACCCCTGCCAAATTTTGTTACGACCCGTGCAAAGCACGGGTCGGTGTACTGTTCAGGCTCATGCAGTGCATGAGCCTGAGTTCATTTGGGTTAGTCCTTTGTTTTAACTGATTTCAGCCGCGACAACACCGTTACCAGCTGGGCCCCACATGCAAACGCTCCACCAAACGCATCCCGATTTCATGCTGTTCACTGGCAATGCCAACCCCGGCATGGCGGTTGAAATTGCGCAGCACCTGGGCATCAGTTTGGGCGCCGCACACGTGGGCCGCTTTTCGGATGGCGAAGTCACCGTTGAAATCCAGCAAAACGTGCGGGCGCGTGACGTGTTTGTGGTGCAGTCCACCTGCGCTCCCACCAACGACAACCTGATGGAATTGCTCATCATGGTCGATGCCTTGAAACGTGCATCCGCCGATCGCATTTCAGCCGTCATTCCCTACTTTGGCTACGCCCGGCAAGACCGCCGCCCACGTTCGGCGCGCGTGCCGATCACCGCCAAAATGGTGGCCAACATGCTACAAGCTGTTGGTGTGTCGCGCGTCCTGACGATGGACTTGCACGCCGACCAGATTCAGGGCTTTTTTGACATCCCGGTTGACAACATTTATGCCTCGCCTGTGTTGCTGGGTGATTTGCGGCAAAAAAATTATTCGGATCTGATGGTGGTGTCGCCTGACGTAGGCGGTGTAGTTCGCGCACGCGCACTGGCCAAACAGTTGGGTTGCGACATGGCGATTATTGACAAGCGGCGGCCCAAGACCAATGTGTCTGAAGTCATGCATGTGATCGGAGACATTGAAGGACGTAACTGCGTCATCATGGACGACATGATTGACACCGCAGGCACGCTCGTCAAGGCCGCTGAGGTACTGAAAGAACGCGGCGCGAAAAAAGTTTACGCCTATTGCACGCACCCCATATTCTCGGGCCCGGCGATAGATCGCATTGCCCAGGGCGATGCGCTTGATGAAGTTGTCATTACCAACACCATTGCCTTGAGCGACAACGCCAGGGCATGCAGAAAAATCCGCCAACTCTCCGTGGGGCCGTTGATCGCTGAAACCATTCAGCGCATCGCCAAGGGAGAGTCGGTGATGAGTTTGTTTTCAGACCAGGACCAACAAGAACTGATCTGAAACAAAAAGCGGTAACACGGTCAAATGTGTTGCCTTTTTAATCGGGGCAACGCTGGTCGCGGCCTGCCCTTTCAAGGAGTTAATTATGAAATTCGTCGCTTTTGAGCGCGCCAAGCAGGGTACGGGTGCGAGCCGCCGTCTCCGCATCACAGGCCGCACGCCCGGTATTGTTTACGGTGGTACCGGCGATGCGCTGTTGATCGAAATCGATCACAACGCTTTGTTTCATGCCATCAAAAAAGAAGCCTTTCACGCGTCGATTCTCGACATGGAACTGGCAGGCAAAGAGCACAAAGTGCTGCTGCGCGATTTGCAAATGCACCCGTTCAAACAGCAAATTTTGCACATCGACTTCCAGCGCGTTCAAGCCAAGACCAAAATGACCGTGAAAGTGCCTTTGCACTACAGCGGCGAAGAAAACTCACCTGCCGTCAAAACTGAAAACTGCCTGGCCAACCACGTGTTGACCGAGTTGACCATTTCTTGCTTCCCGGCTGATATTCCTGAGTTCATTGCGATTGATCTGAGCGACTTGAAAAAAGGTTCATCTTTGCACGTCAAAGACATCACACTGCCAAAAGGCGTGAAATTTGTGGCCAAAGGCCAGGTCAATCCGGTACTGGTGTCGGTCACGGCCATCGTTGAAGAAGTTGAAGCAGTTGCACCAGTAGCCGACGCTTCAGGCGGCAAAGACGCCAAAGCTGTTGCTGGCAAAGCCGCAGCTGTAGCCAAAGACGCTGCCAAGCCTGCGGCCAAACCTGCTGCCAAGACTCCTGCCAAGAAGTAATCCAGCCGTTTTGCAAGGCTGCAAAGCCAACAGCCCCCGCTTTCGCAAGAAAGCTGGGGCTTTTTATTGCCCCCTTAAAATTGACGGATGGAAATTCAAACATGATCAAGCTGTTCGTCGGCCTCGGCAACCCCGGGGCGGAGTACCAAGCCACACGACACAACGCAGGCTTTTGGTGGATAGATGCTTTAGCGCGCGAACTAAAAGCGCCGCTGACCTTTGACAAAAGCTACTACGGCCAAGTCGCACGCATCAGTATCCAGGGCCAAAACATCTGGCTGCTGACGCCGCAAACTTTCATGAACCTGTCGGGAAAATCGATTGCTGCATTAGCCAGGTTTTTCAAAATCGAACCGGAAGAAATTTTAGTCGCGCACGACGAGCTGGACGTTATTCCCGGCCAGGTCAAGCTCAAATTTGGCGGTAGCCATGCAGGTCACAACGGCTTGCGCGACATTCATGCGCAGCTGGGCACCGGCGACTACTGGCGGCTGCGCCTTGGCGTGGGCCACCCCGGCAACAAAGACGAAGTGGTCGATTGGGTACTCAGGAAACCCATACAGGAGCAGCGCGTGGCGATTGAAGAATGTATTGCCCGGTCACTGAAAGCCGTGCCTGCACTGCTGGCTGGCGAGATGGACAAAGCCACGATGATGATTCATACCAGCACCCCACCCCGGCCCAAGCCGCCACGCAAGATTGAACCCCTGCCGCCGGCTGTCACGCCGCCCAGTTAGCTTTCTTGGCTGACAGGTCAGATCGAGCGCCATCGGGTAATTTACAGCCCATGTTTGCAGTTCCCGATAGAGCTCAACAAGCGGCACGCGATACCGCATCCGGCGTGAAGCGCCAAACTCGGTGAATTTGCCTGAGAATTTGTCTGATGGGATGAGTTGCCTTGCGCTGTAGAGCCTTCCCTGCACCATCAGCGCTGGCGACTTGGTTGCACCAGCTTGCAGTGATGCAGGTATCCCCCGCCCCCCAAACCCGCCAAGCCAAAGCCGCTTTAACCTGAACCTTGTCAAAGCTGGCATTAAGTCCAAAGCGGGTGTCGGGTGTCAGGGTTGGATGTCCGGTTATGCAGACCACCCCATACCGCAGGTAGCCGTTGCCGCTGTAAGCCTCAATCCAGCGTGCTGTAACCCCACCAAACCCGGGTGGCGGTGGTGATGGCGCACGCGGCTGCAAAGGCGTAGGCCAGTGGCGCAAAGTGCTGCGGCCAGATACACATGGCGGCAAACATGACGTAAGTTTCTGTCGCCTCAGTCAGGCCACCTAGAAAAACCAGTGATTTATTGGGGTAAGCGGTGCTAACCTGGCCGCGCTTGCCCGCCATGACTGCGTAAGCCAAAAAGCTGGATGTGGTGCCCACAAATGCCGCCAGCAGTACCGCTGCGGCCAGCGCGTTGCGCACCGGGTCGGCCAACGCAAACGCCATAGGTATGCTGGCATAAAACACAAAGTCCAGCGTAATGTCTAAAAAACCGCCCCGGTCAGTTGGCGCAGTTTGGCGGGCGACTGCGCCATCCAGCCCATCACATAACCGCGACACCACAATCGCCGCCAGTCCAAGAAAATACGCTTGCTGCGCAATCGCTACTAAAGCCAGCATGCCGATGAAAAACCCGGTAAACGTCAGCCCGTTGGCGGTCAGGCCGACCCGCGCCAGCGTTTGCCCTGCAGCGTCAAGGGCGGGTTTGATCAAGCGGGTTAAATAGCGGTCAAGCATGGCGCTAACAACTCGTCAATTTGGCGGTGCCTGATCGCATTTATTCTATGACTGCTTCTAATTTAATAGCTTGTTGCACCTGTAATCATTGGGCTACAGACCTAGATGCCGAAAAAATTCTGAAACAACAGGTTTAAAGCGTTTTTTCAGCTACGGTTGCTGCTGTTCCCGTCAAGCGATGGTATTTCTCCCACAGCGTGGGCTTGCTCTCAACAAACTGCGGATTGACCGGAATGCAGGCCACGGGGCAGACCTGCACGCATTGCGGTTCGTCAAAGTGACCAACGCATTCGGTGCATTTGTTCGGGTCAATCTCGTAAATCTCTTTGCCCATGTAAATCGCCTGGTTCGGGCATTCGGGCTCGCACACGTCGCAGTTGATGCATTCGTCGGTGATCAGCAGCGCCATGCTGGTTCCTTATTCATTCAGCCTTGGCCGTATTCAGCGCGGCCATCACTGCTGGACTGACCATTTGGCTGACGTCGCCGCCGAGTTTGCTGATCTCGCGTACCAAAGTGCCGCTGATGCAGGCCAGCGCTGCGTCGGGCAGCAAAAAGACGGTTTCGACTTGCGGCGCCAGCTTGCGGTTCATGGCTGCCATTTGGGCCTCGTAGTCAAAGTCTGTCAAGTTTCGGATGCCGCGCACCACCGCGCGGGCGTTGTAGCTGTTGCAAAAGTCGATGATCAGGCCACTGAACGGCTGAACCGTCACATTTGCTATGCTTTTAGTAGCTTTTGTCACCATTGAAACGCGGCTCTCCAGGCTAAACATTGTTTTTTTGTGATGGGCTGCAGCCACCGCAATGATGAGCTGGTCAAAGAGGCCCGCCGCACGGCGCACCACGTCCAGATGACCCAGCGTGATGGGGTCAAACGTGCCTGAATAAACTGCAATCCGGTTTGAAGGAGTCATAGCCAAATTATGCGCTTTCAGTCAATTCGCTTAATTTGACCAACAAATGGAAATGCACCGCCCCGGCTTTGTCAAAACGATGTATCTTCAAGCCGAAAGCGGCGAGTTCTTCGTCCGTCCAGGGCTTGGGCGCCTCCAGGTACACAAAGCCGGGCTGACCGATAGCCTGCGCAGCGGCTTTCAAGGCTGCTTCAAATCCGGTTGACTCATAAGGCGGATCCAGGAACACCAGTTGCAGGCTGCCGCTGCTCATGCGGCGCAGCAAGCTCACGCCGTCGCCGCGCTCGACCTTGACCATGCTGGCCTTGAGCTTGACTTGCAATGCTTTGAGTTTGTCTACCAGCAGCGGGTCTTGCTCACAGATCAGCACTTCAGCCGCACCGCGCGATGCGGCCTCAAAACCGAGCACGCCTGTACCTGCAAACACATCAGCACAGCGCCAGCCTTGCAGGTCTTGCCCCAACCAGTTGAACAGCGTTTCACGCACGCGGTCAGGCGTGGGGCGCAGTCCTGGCTGACTGGCCACGGCTATTTTGCTGCGCTTGTACAACCCGCCAATGATGCGGACTTCACCTGGCGGTACGGTTTTGCGGCCAACCACTTTGCCTGATCTGGCAAGCTTTTTAGCCGCGTCTTTGCCAGGCTTTTCTGTTGTGGCTTGTGCTGTGTACTTCATGAATTTTTATGGGGTCCCACCTAAAACAATGGTCACCATTTTGTCAGGTTGCAGCTTGGCCGCCATCGCGGTTTTTATGTCTTGCAGCGTGACCTTGTCGACTTGCTGCGTCCAGGTGTCCAGATAGTCGAGCGGCAAGTCGTTCCAGGCGATATTGCTGATATTGCCGAGCAGCTTGCGGTTGCTGTCAATCAGCAGCGCAAAGCCGCCTATAAGGTTGTCTTTGGCGGCTTTGAGCTCTGGCTCCGTTGGGCCGTTGGCTACAAAGTCTTTCACCACACTGCTGGCAACGGCTAGCGCCTGCGCAGCCTGGTCGGGCCGGGTTTGCAGACTGACGGTGAATGCGCCAGCGTGCAGGCCAGGCGCAAAGTTGCTGGACACGCCATACGTCAGGCCGCGCTTTTCACGCACCTCGTTTTGCAGCCGAGAGACAAAACCGCCACCGCCCAAAATGTAGTTACCCACCAGCAGCGGGAAGAACGCCGGGTCATTGCGTTTGTAGCCGGGCTGACCCATCAACACCTGAGCCTGGGCGGCGTCAAAGGCAATATTTTTTTGTATCGCCTGCGCCAGCGGTGCGACCTCTGCGACTGGCGGCAAAGCAGGCACGGTGGCGCAAGCTACCTGCGGCAGATGCGCCAGCATGGCGGTGGCAATCTGCGTGGCCTGCGCGCGGCTAACCGCACCGACCATGCTAATCCGTGCCCGGCAAGCCACCACGCTGGCAGCGTAAAAAGCGCGCATATCCGCAGTGCTGATATTGGCAATACCCGCCTCGGTAAATTCATGGCCGTAGGGGTGACCGCCATACACGGCTTGCGAATATGCACGCCGCGCCAAGGTGCTTGGCCGGGTGTCTGATTCCTTGATGGCGGCAATCGATTTTTGTTTGTCGCGCTGCCAGACAGCGTCAGGAAAAGCAGGCTCGCCGATTTGCCTGGCAGCCAGCGCAACAGCCTTGGCCAGCAAATCAGGCTCGGTGAGCGTGCGCAGGCTAAAACTAAAGCGATCAGCGCCCGCGCCGGCGCCAAACTGTGCACCCAAGTCAGCCCAGGCTTCACCCAAAGCGTTTTCGTCCAAACCAGGCAGCGCGGCCTTTGCAACCACACCCTTCCCAAGCAGTGCTGCCGTCATGTTGGCCAGGCCCACCTTGCTGGGCGGGTCGCGCCTGCTGCCACCGTCAAAATCAATCTGCACATCCAGCATGGCGATAGCCGGGCTTTCAACCAAAAAGACAGTGGCGCCGTTGGGCAATGTCAACTTTTGTACTGGTATAGCCGCCACAGCGTAGCCCGATACCGTACATAGAACGGCTGTAGACAAATATATACGGGCTCTGACGGCTATCGATTTAATAGTAAATGTCATGATCATAAAAAATGGTTCAATGGCGCGTAACCGCGGCTGGCACCATGCGTGGCCTGCGGTTGGGGTCTATCGGTTGCGGTATCAGAGTGGCCACCGTCATTTGGTCGTCGCCAAAATATTTGGCAGCCACAGCTTGCACTTCAGCGCTGGTGATGCTGCGAAGCTTGGCAATCAGCCGTGTATCGGCATCCAGCGGCAAACCATTGATCCAGTTTGAGCCCAGCTCGCGCGCCTGGTTGAACACGCCGTCGAGCTTGTAGGTCTCACTGGCTACCCACTGCACTTTGACGCGATTTAGCTCCGCATCGCTCACGCCAGATTGCGCAATCAATGCGACCTGCTGGCGCAAGCCCGCGGCCAGTTGTTCTGCCGTTTTCCCCGGCGCCGGCACACCTGCAAGCACGAACAGCTGCGGCCCACGGCCCAGCAGGCCGTTGTAGGCATCGGCGCTGTCCGCCAAGCGGTTATCTCCCTGCTCCAGTGCGCGTGCCAGGCGTGCGCCACTGTAGCCGTCCAGCACGGCGGCGAGTACCGTCAGGGCCAGCGCATCACGACCTGCTTTGTCATCTGCAAAATCTGCACTCTGCAATTTGGGCACCTTGAACGACAGGCTGACGTAGGCCTGCGAGGCCACGCCTTTGAAGTCCATGCGCCGCACGCCGGTTTGCACGGGCTCGTCGCGCGGCTTGCGAACGGGCACAGGGCGTGCGGCAATCGGGCCGTAATACTTTTCAGCCAGGCGTTTGACCTCGGCCACATCCACATCACCGGTCACCACCACAGCCGCATTGCCAGGCACATACCAGCGCTGGTAAAACTCTCTGGCGTCTTGCGGGGTCATGGCGTCCAGATCACTCATCCAGCCGACGATGGGCCGGCGGTAGGGTGATGCGGTGAAGGTCATGGCGGTAGCGGCCTCGAACATCAGGGCTCTGGGTGATTCTTCCGTACGCGAGCGGCGCTCTTCCTTGACCACTTCAATCTCGCGCATGAACTCGTCATCAGCCCACTGGTTGTTGGCAAAACGGTCAGCCTCCAGGCGCATCACGTCTTCAAGTTTATTGCTTGGAATTTGCTGGTGGTAGCCGGTTGCGTCGCGGCTGGTAAAGGCGTTGTCGCGCCCGCCCAGAGCCGCCACGCGGCGCGAGAACTCACCCGGTTTGGTGGTGGCCGTGCCCTTAAAGAGCATGTGCTCCAGCGCATGGGCCACGCCGGACGTGCCATCGACCTCGTCAATCGAGCCGACCCGTACCCACAGCATGTGCGCCGCTGTGGGGGCGCGGCGGTCGGGTTTGACAATCACTGTCAACCCATTGGCCAAGGTGAACTGCTCAACTTTTTGGGTGATTTGCGCGCCTGCAGTCGTGAAAAATAGTGGCAAGAAGGCAGCCAGAAGAAGCCGGTGTCGGTGTTTCATAGAATGGTGCGACTCAAAAGCAGGCCCAATGTTCAGTTTCTTCAAGAAAAAACCCCCACCAGCCACACCCGTGGCCAGCCCAGTACCCCACAAGCCCGAGCAGAGCCTGATCGGCAGCGCGCTGGTCACGCCGCTGGATATTGCCGCCATTGTCGCAGCAGCCCCCGAAAGGCAACGCTGGCTGGACAAGCTGTCATCAGGTCTGCGCAAAACAGGCTCCAGCATCTCGGGCGTTTTTACCGGTACGCAAATTGATGACATGCTGTATGAAAACCTCGAATCGGCTTTGCTGATGGCCGACACGGGCGTCAAAGCCACCGAGTATTTGCTGGCAGATGTCAAACGCCGGGTGGCTGCCAGCGGCGTGACGAACCCTGTGGCGGTGAAAAATATTCTGATTGAATCACTCAGCCAGTTGTTAAAACCGCTGGAACAAGCCCTGGTGATTGGCCAGCAGCAGCCGACTGTCATCATGGTGGCGGGCGTGAATGGCGCAGGTAAAACCACTTCCATCGGCAAATTGACCAAGCACCTGGCTAGCGAAGGCGCATCGGTGCTGCTGGCCGCTGCGGATACCTTTAGAGCCGCCGCACGTGAACAACTGGCCGTATGGGCGGACCGCAATACGGTCGAGATCATCAGCAAAGAAGGCGGCGACCCGGCAGCCGTAGCCTTTGATGCCGTCAGCGCAGGCAGGGCGCGTGGCAAAGACGTGGTGCTGGTCGACACCGCCGGCAGACTGCCGACGCAACTGCACCTGATGGAAGAGCTGAAGAAAATCAAGCGCACCATTGCAAAGGCAGGCGTCAAAGAACGCAGCGAAGAACCGCCCCGGGCAAGTTCAGCCCCTTCCGCTGATGCAAGGGGCAGCGCAAGGCCGGAGGCTGGCGAAGCGACAAGCGCGGGGGCCGATCTTGCGCCGCATGAAGTGTTGCTGGTGATTGACGGCAATACCGGACAAAACGCGCTTTCGCAGGTCAAGTCTTTTGACACCGCCTTGCAACTCACAGGTCTGATCGTCACCAAACTCGACGGCACAGCCAAGGGCGGCGTGCTGGCAGCCATTGCGCTGTGGGCAAAAGAGCGCCAAACACTTACGCCCACACTGCGCCCAGTGCCGGTGTACTTTATCGGTGTGGGTGAGCAGCTCGATGACCTGGAAACCTTCAATGCGCGGGAGTTTGCGCAGGCATTGCTTGCTTAAAAAGGCAGAAGGTTTACAGTGTCTCCAGACAAGGAGTTTTTGATGAGCGCAAGCACTCAATCGATCCCTACCCAACCTCGCCGAGTGGACCAGCTCATTGCCCACTATGGGCAAAGCCATCAAAGCCCGGGCAACGAGGTGATTCACTTCATCGCCATCCCGCTCATCATGCTGAGCCTGGTCGGCATGCTGTTTGCCCTGCATCCGTATGTGGCCTATGCCTTTATTGCGGCCAGCATGGTGTACTACGCCCGGTTGTCGGTTGTATTTTTGGCCGCCATGGTGGTGTGGTCAGCACTGACGGTCGCGGGGGTGCTGGCGATGGGGTCGAGTGTGCTGCCCATCAGCGTGGCGATTTTTGCCGGTGCGTGGATTTTGCAGTTCATCGGCCACAAGATGGAAGGTAAAAAGCCTTCGTTTTTTGAAGACATTCAGTACTTGTGGGTCGGTCCGCTGTTTGTCCTTTCCAAGCTGTTTGGCAAGTTGAGCGTTCGTTGGTGACGACTGCCCGCTTGAAAACTGCGTTTTGAGCGTCATTTACCCAGCATGCAAAATTTCATTAGCGGTCTTTTTCGCTTCATCATCAAGCTTGTGCTGGCTGCTTTCGGGCTGGTGCTTGCTGTCGGTTTGCTGCTGTTAGCGCTGACTGTCGTAGTGCTGAGTTTGCTCAAAGGCTTCATCACGGGCAAAAAACCAGCACCTGCGGCGGTATTTGGCAGATTTCAGAAATTTGCGCCTGGCAGCATGTGGCCAGGCAACACCCGAGCCGAGCCCAAGGCCGACGTGGTGGACGTCGAGGTGCGTGAAGTCAAAGAACCAGCCGGCGACAAACACCCGCCCTGAGACCTGCCTTGACCAGGCTTAAAGCCAGACTACACATCCGCTCGAGCTAAGTGAGGCCGGTGGCGTTCACGGGTTTGAAGCGCCATCCACAGTTCAAGGACTCAAGTCTCACACCTACAGCACCCATCGCCAACACCCTGCCCGGCTATCCAGCCAAAGCAGGCTATATTTCAATCCTAGGGTTTTTACCAATTAGCCATACCCTATCAAAGCAATAGAACCTATTGTCTGGCACTCTCTCAAACAGAGTGCTAATATTTAGATTGAATACAGTTTTCCAAAAGGAGTTTTGCTGTGTCCTCTGTTTCATATTCAGTCGCCGCCCCTGTTTTGGCTACCTCAACCGGACTTGCCAATGGCAACCCGTGGTCGCTGTTGCCGCCTTTGGGTAACCTGGACGCGTACATTTCGGCGGTAAACCGCCTGCCCATGCTCACTTTGGAGCAAGAGCAAACTTTTGCGCGCCAGTTGCGTGACTCAAACGACATGGCATCGGCTGAAAAGTTAGTACTCTCTCACTTGCGGTTGGTGGTGTCTACCTCGCGCAAATACCTGGGCTATGGTTTGCCGCACGGTGACTTGATTCAAGAGGGCAACATTGGCCTGATGAAAGCTGTGAAGCGTTTTGACCCCGATCAGGGCGTGCGGCTGGTGAGCTATGCCCTGCACTGGATCAAAGCCGAGATGCATGAGTACATTTTGAAAAACTGGCGGATGGTCAAAGTTGCCACCACCAAGGCGCAGCGCAAGCTGTTTTTTAATCTGCGCTCGATGAAGCAGGCCTACAAAGACGATGCCGATGTGGCCACACACCGTGAAACGCTCAGTGAAGACCAGATCAGTCAGATGGCGAAAACGCTTAACGTCAAGCGCGAGGAAGTCATCGAAATGGAGCAGCGCATGTCGGGCGGCGATGTGTTGCTGGACCCGAGCCCAAGCGACGACGGCGAAGAGGCATTTGGCCCGATTGCCTACCTGGCCGATAGCGCGCAAGAGCCGACCGCACTGATGGAGTCGCATGCCCGCGACAACCTGGCTACAGACGGTATTGCCATGGCACTGCAAGGCCTTGACGATCGCTCGCGCATGATTGTGGAAGAGCGCTGGTTAAAGGTGAACGACGACGGCTCAGGCGGCATGACGCTGCATGACCTGGCAGCGGTGTACGGCGTGAGCGCCGAACGGATTCGCCAGATTGAAGTGGCGGCGATGAAGAAAATGAAGAAGGTGCTGACCGAGTACGCGTAAACAAGCCATCGCTCAATTAAAGAAAGTCATTGCTGCGAAGACGGCAATGACTTTTTTTATGTCTTACAAAAATTACTTGCCTTTGAGCAGCAGCCGAATGTCTTGCGTCAACCCCTCTGCCCCACTGCCATAGCGGTTGTACAGGCGCAGCCGGCCTTGCGTGTCGTAGATGTAGTTGCCTGCTGTGTGGTCCAAGCTGTAGCTGGTGGGTGTTTTACCGTCTACTTTTTTGTAGTAAATCTTGAAGTCTTTAGCGACGACTGGCAATTGCGCCATGCTCGGGCTCAAGGCTAGAAAAGTGGGGTCAAAGTTAGCCATATAGGCTTTGAGAATTTCAGGCGTGTCGCGCTCCGGGTCGACGGAGATAAAGATCACTTGAAGCTTGCTGCTGTCAGCGCCCAGTGATTTTTTGATTCCCGCCAGCTCAACCATGGATGTGGGGCAGACATCCGGGCACTGGGTAAAGCCAAAAAACACCACCACCACCTTGCCTGCAAAGTCCTTGATACTCCGCGCCTGGCCATTTTGGTCGGGCAAAGCAAAGTCTTTGGCGTAGTCGGCACCCGTCAGGTCAATGCTTTTGAATTGTGGCTTGTCCGGGCTACAGGCGGCTAAAAATACCGTAAAAAGGGATATAAAAACGACTTTTACCCAATAACTACGGGCGCGAGTAGCTCCTGAATTCATAGCATCTTTAGTCAACATGACAAGCCTAAGCAAGGTAATGATCAACCAGCAGCGCGGCAAACAGCACCGACAAGTGAATCAGTGAAAAACGAAACGTCTTGCGCGCCAGCGCGTCTGAGTAATTGCGCCACAACTTAAAGCCGTACCAGCTAAAGCCAAAGCTCAGGCCCAGCGCTGCAACCAGGTAAATCCAGCCGCTCATGTGAAAAACAAACGGCATCAGACACGCTGGAAACAGCACCAGCGTATACAAGAAGATTTGCAAACGGGTGAACTCGTTGCCGTGGGTGACAGGCAGCATCGGCAGGCCGGCTTTGCGGTAATCTTCTACCCGGTACAAGGCAAGTGCCCAAAAGTGCGGTGGCGTCCATAAAAAGATAATGAGAAACAGGATCAGCGCCTCGGGCCCGACCGTACCTGTCATGGCCGCCCAGCCCAGCACCGGCGGCATGGCACCTGACGCGCCGCCAATCACAATATTTTGCGGGGTCAGGGGTTTCAGAATGACGGTGTAGACGACCGCATAGCCGACGAAGGTGGCGAACGTCAGCCACATGGTCAGCGGATTCACCCACACATACAAAATGACCAAACCCATCGCGCACAGCACGGCGGAGAAAGTCAGTGTCAGCCAGTTGCTGATTTGGCCCTGCGCAGTGGCGCGCATGGCGGTGCGCTTCATGCGTGCGTCGATACCCTGTTCGACCAGGCAGTTAAACGCCGCCGCCGCACCAGCCACCAACCAGATACCTACCGACGCGATCAGCCCCAGCCGCAGCTCAGCCCAGCTGGGCAAGCCGGGCACGGCCAGCACCATGCCAATCAATGCGCAAAATACAATCAGTTGCACGACACGCGGCTTGGTCAGCACGTAAAACTGCCGAAACCTGGAAGGCACCAGCGGGGACAACGCGGTTTCAGCAGCGCTCATGCCAACGATGGGGAGGGACTGAGTTTAGAAGCGGTGAAAGCGCCCTCAAAACTGCGGCTGGTACAAATCATGCCCGTCAACACCACAACAAGCGCCGCAGCGCCACCCGTGTGCATAACAGCTGCGGCCAGTGGCCAGCCAAACAGTACATTTGCCAGGCCAGTCGCCACCTGCAGGAATGCCAGGCCAGCAAGCCACAAGCTGGCGCTGCGCATGGCTTGAATCCTGTACAGCTTGAACGCCACCACCAGCATCGCAGCAAAGACAACATAGGCGGTGAGTCGATGAACATAATGAATCGCGGTCAGCGCCTGAAAACTGATGTTGTCGCCGTAGCGGCCCTCACCCAGTTCACGCCACAGGGTGAAACCTTCCCGAAAATTCATCGCGGGCCAGAGTGAGTTCTGGCAAGTCGGAAAGTCGGTGCATGCCAGTACCGCATAGTTGGTACTGACCCAGCCGCCAAGAGCAATTTGTAGCCACAACAAAGCAAAGGTGGCGAATATCCACATCAGCGTGGCGCGCAGTAGCGGCACAGGCGCAAGCCCACTTTGAGCCTGTGCGTAGCGGACGCTTTGCACCTTCAGCAGCGCGAGCAAAATCATGCCGCCCAACAGGTGTAGCGTGACGATGGCCGGGAATAGCTTCATGGTCACCGTCAACGCGCCAAATGCGCCCTGCAAACACACCCAGAACAGCGTAAAGGTGGGCCACCAGGGCGAGATGCCGCCCCCAGGCCCGTTCACCACGTGTAAATTTGTGCCCCCCAAGGGGTTCAACGCGCCTGCGGGTGGCCCGTTGTCGCGTGGTTGAATTCGCCTGCGCTCCAGCCAACTCGTGATGGCCAGGGTCAGGATCAGCACACCGACACCGGTGGCCAAATACCGGTGAATCATTTCAATCCAGGCTTTAGGAAAGGTTACCGGGCCGGACGGCAGGGCGGCTTGAGCCGCACTGATCTGTGCCGTTGCGCCTATCGGGCTGGCATGTCCGTAGCAGCCGGGCCAGTCTGGGCAACCCAGGCCAGAATCCGTCAGGCGGGTGAATGCGCCAAACATAATGAGATCAAACGTGAGGAAAAGCGTCACCCAGGTCAGCGTACGCAAGCGCTGTGCCTGGGGGGCGTTACGGTTCTTCAGCCATACCCAGGCCAAGGGCCCGACAGCGACGATCATGCCCATGATCATCAGACGGATGGTGGGGCTGAGGTTGTAAAGGTCTTGGGTCTCCATCACGGTCTACCCGCCTGGTCCCAACCGCCTGATGCGCGTAGCAACCGGTCCAAATCGCGCTTGGCTTTGGCGGCGCCTGCAGCATCCATGTTGGCGGGAAAACGCATCATCAAATTACCCAGCGGGTCCACAACGTACAAGTGGTCTTCAAGGCTCTGGTTGGTGGCAGCGGGAGGAAGCCACTGCGCCAATACATCAGCTTGGACGCGGAGCACGGTAGCCTCAGCTAATCCGGGTTTGAGCCGCGTGTCGATCACGGCTGAATCTGTGACCAGCCAGATCCAGTCAGTGCGCATTTTTTCTTTGCCCAGCGACTGAAGTAGCTGGCGTTGAAGATACAGCCGCTGCTGGCAAGCTGCATCACATATCGTGCTGCCCACACTGATCAACAGCCATTGGTTTTTCAATGCTTTCAATTCACTGGGCTTGCCGTTCAGGTCTAGCGTCGCAATAGCAGGTAATGGACGCTGCGGGGTAATCAGCTCACCATAGTTGCGGCGACCCTCAGGCCGCACAACGTAATAAGTAAAGTAAGATGCGAAAACTGGCGTGGCGCACACCAGCAGCAGTGCAATCATTTTCCAGCGGCCTGATTTGCTGCGCGCGGTGTCATCATTCGGAACGGGTATCGTATGAACCGTCAGGCCGAGTGGCTCGTCCTGTGGCAATCCAGCGGATTTTTGAAGTGTTTCAGACATTGGGAATAGTTTTACGCTTGACGCGCCAGGGGTTAATGACTTGAAACCAAAAATACAGACCTACCACCAGAGCGAACAATCCAAACCACTGGAACGCATAACCATAATGTTTGTCGAGGCCAACATTGGGCTCAGCCCATTCGCGCAGCAGACCTTCATTGGCCGGCCCCGTCTGCACCATGGATACATCCATCAAGGGCAGGGCGATTTCACGGCTAAAAACTGCAACATCAATATTTTGCCGTATGCGCCCGCTCTCAGCACCCTTGAACTCAAATAACTTGGGCGGTGGCGGGGCAATGCGGCCACGCACGGTGACAGGGCCCACAGGCGTTTGAATCTCGGGCAAAGCCGCACGGTTCACAAAATTGCGGGGCGCCCACCCGCGTTGCACCAAAATAATTTGCCCTGTACCGTCCAGCGCAAGCGGAGTGATCACGATAAATCCAGGCTTTTTATTCATCTGCCGATTGTCCAAAAACACCGTGTGTTCTGCCCGCCAGATGCCTTTAAGGGTGGCACGGCGATGCACGGCATCCATCACAAGTTTGGGATCCACCAAATCTTGCGCCTTTAAAATGGATTGGTTGCCCTGCTCCGCCATGGCAAACTGCAGATTTTGCTTTTGGGCAGCCCTGCTCAATTGCCACTGGCCCAGCGAAAAGGTGACGCTTGAGACCAGCACTGCAGCTGCTGTCAACACCCAAAACCGTGCTCTAAGCGAAAGCTTGGCCATCAGCTGATAATCCTTAACATGACATATTTAGTAGCACTGGCGTTTTTTGCCATCATCGCCAGTTTGGCTGTAGCGCTTTTTTTCATGATGAAAGACGGCACAGAGGGCAAGGCCAAAACCAGCAACATGGCACGCGCGCTGGCTTTTCGAATCGGCTTTTCAGTGCTGCTGTTCGTCTGCATTTTGATTGCCTGGAAGGCGGGGTATATTCAACCAACAGGTTTGCAATTGGGCAAGTGATTTTTTGTCTTAAACAACAAAGGCCGCGCGATGCGGCCTTTTGCATGTTCGGCGTAAAGCTTGCTATAGCCAGTACACCAACACGTACAAACCCAGCCACACCACGTCGACAAAGTGCCAGTACCAGGCTGCGCCTTCAAAACCAAAGTGTTTGTCAGCCGTGAAGTGGCCCTTTTGCAGGCGCAGAGTGATGAAAAACAACATCAACATACCAACAAAAACGTGAAAACCGTGAAAACCGGTCAGCATGTAGAAGGTGGAGCCAAAAATACCTGAGTTGAGTTTGAGGTTCAGGTCGGTGTAGAGGTAGTAGTACTCGTAGCCTTGAACACACAAAAATATAAAACCCAGCGCCACAGTCATCCACATGAAAGCGATGGTTTTACCGCGCTGGCCTTCGCGCAGTGCATGGTGGGCAATCGTCATTGTGACGCCAGAAGTCAGCAGCAAAGCGGTATTGATGGTGGGCAACCAGAAGGGTCCAACAGTTTGGAATGGCTCCACGATATCAGCCGGTGAAGCCGTGGCGCCTGCGGCGACGGTTGGCCACACGGCCTTAAAGTCTGGCCAAAGGAGTGCGTTTTCAAGTCCGCCCAGTGCGGGCACTGAATGCACGCGCGCCCACCATAGTGCGGTGAAAAATGCACCAAAAAACATCACTTCCGAAAAAATAAACCAACTCATCGACCAGCGGAAAGACAAGTCAATTTTGTGGCCGTACAAGCCACCTTCACTTTCGCGTACCGACTCGCTGAACCATCTGAACAAAGTAACCAGCCACCACACCATGCCAAAAGCCACACTATAGGAACCCCAGGATGCGCCGTTAATCCACTGAGCGGCACCGACAACAACAAAGAGCAGGCCAATAGAGGCCATGACCGGGTGGCTCGACGGCCCCGGCACAAAGTAGTGCGGTGTACCTGTAGTAGTGGCTGATGACATCTTAAAACTCCTGCTTTCTCTAATTTCTCTGATTCAATGATTGGCTTACCTGCCAACAACCCAGGTAGCCAGCAATATCAGGCTACCGACAAATACAAAAACACCGACAAGACCAGCGATGACGATATGCAAAGGATTGAGCTGTGCCACATCCTCCTCATAGCCGCCTTGCGAACGCAGGCCAACGAACGACCACAGCACCGCTTTTACCATGCGAAAAAACGAACCTTTTTGCTGATCTTTTAACTGCTGGAGGTCCATATTTTTGGGCTCGGTCATGATCCAGGTGTCTTATTGTCAGCGTCAAGCGCAGCCTGCGGGGCAGCAGGTGTGCGGCCGCCGACCTCAAAAAATGTATAAGACAACGTGATGGTGTTCACGTCTTTTGATATCTTGGGGTCAATCACAAAGGCAACAGGCCACTGCTTTTTTTCGCCAGGAGCCAGGGTGTACTGCTCAAAGCAAAAACATTCCAGCTTGTTAAAGTACGATCCAGCTTGTGAAGGCGCGTAACTGGGTATGGCTTGCGCCGACATGGTGCGGTTCTGCGTGTTTTGAAACTCATACATCACAGTGGTTAACTCACCGGGATGTACCTTAAGGCTGCTTTGGGCTGGCTTGAAATGCCAGGGTCCACGAGCGTTGGCGTCAAATTCCACCGTGACGGTACGTGACTCATCTATTTGGGTGTTGGCGGGCAGCTTGGCGGTGGCGCCGGGTATTCGCCTGTCGCCAAGCGCCAATATGTTGATACCAGTGGCCTCGCAAATAGCTCTGTAAATCGGCACCAGTCCATACCCAAAACCAAACATGGCAAGCACGATAACACCGAGCTTGCCCAGCATTTTGACATTTTCGCGTTTGATAAGCATCAAGTGGTACTCGCGTTAGCGACCAAAAAAAACCAACTTGACAATGAATCCTGCAAAGAAGACCAGCGCAACCGATGCCAGAATCAAGCCTAGCCGCAAGTTGCTTTTATTTTGTTCAGGTGTTGACATACTTTTCTATTTTTGAATCAGCCAATCACGCGGGTTGCAGTTGCATCCAGCTTTGGGGGTGTTTCAAAGGTGTGAAAAGGTGCAGGTGATGGGACTTGCCATTCCAGGCCTTCAGCTCCCTTCGCATTCTTGTCGTCTTCGTCAAGCCAAGGGTTCGCCCTGGCAGGCGCGCCTTTGCCGCGCAGAGCAGGCAAAACGATAAAGAAGAAGAAGTAAACCTGTGCGAAACCGAAAAGGAATCCCCCCACGCTGGCGATCGCATTGAAGTCGGCAAATTGCATTGGGTAGTCAGCGTAGCGGCGCGGCATGCCAGCCAAGCCCAAAAAGTGCATCGGGAAGAAGGTGATGTTGAACGAAATTAGCGACCACCAAAAGTGAATCTTGCCGCGAGTTTCGTTGTACATCACGCCCGTCCACTTCGGCGACCAGAAGTAGTAGCCAGCAAACATGGCGTAGAGTGACCCCGCTACCAGCACATAGTGGAAGTGCGCCACCACGTAATAGGTGTCGTGCAATTGCGTGGTGATCGGCGCGATAGCCAGAATCACCCCTGTCAGACCGCCGACAGTGAATACGAAGATAAAGCCAACGGCAAACAGCATAGGCGTTTCGAACGTCATGGAGCCCTTCCACATGGTGGCGACCCAATTGAATATTTTCACACCGGTTGGCACCGCGATCAGCATCGTCGAGTACATAAAAAACAGCTGGCCCGTGACTGGCATGCCAGTGGTAAACATGTGGTGCGCCCACACCACAAAGCTCAAAATGGCAATGGAGCCCGTGGCGTACACCATGGATGCATAGCCGAACAGCCGCTTGCGCGAAAACGCCGGAATGATGTGGCTGACGATGCCAAAGGCCGGCAAAATCATAATGTAAACCTCGGGGTGACCGAAGAACCAGAAGATGTGCTGGTACATCACCGGATCGCCGCCGCCAGCGGGGTTAAAAAAGCTGGTGCCAAAGTGGCGGTCGGTCAGCGTCATGGTGATCGCGCCTGCCAGTACGGGCATCACGGCAATCAGCAGGTAAGCAGTGATCAGCCAGGTCCAGCAGAACATGGGCATTTTCATCAGCGTCATGCCCGGTGCTCGCATGTTCAAAATCGTCACGATGATGTTGATCGAGCCCATGATGGACGAAGCGCCCAATAAGTGGAGGGCAAAAATACCGGCATCCATTGACGGTCCCATTTGCAATGACAACGGGGCGTACATCGTCCAGCCGCCAGCCATAGCACCGCCAGGCAGCAAGAAAGACGTTCCCAATAACAGAGCCGCAGGAATCATCAACCAGAAGCTGAAGTTGTTCATGCGCGCAAAGGCCATGTCGGACGCACCAATTTGCAGGGGGATCATCCAATTGGCAAAGCCCACAAAGGCCGGCATGATCGCACCGAACACCATGATGATGCCGTGCATGGTGGTGAGCTGGTTGAACAGCTCAGGGTTAACAAGTTGCAGGCCGGGCTGAAACAGCTCAGCACGAATACCCAACGCCAGCACACCGCCAAACATGAACATGAAAAAGCTGAACAGCAGGTACAGCGTGCCAATGTCTTTGTGGTTGGTGGCATACACCCACCTGCGCCAGCCTGCGGGCGCGCCGTGGGCGTGGTGATCGTCGTGTGCGTGGTCATGCGGATCTAGTACGGCACTCATCTCGGCTTCCTTAATATCTTGGCAAATGACGGGATGGTCAAATACCCTGAAAATTTAAATGTTTAAACAGAATTATTTGCGTGCGGCTTGCAGCTCAGCGGGTTGCACAAGCTGGCCGGTCTGGTTGGACCAGTTGTTCTTGCTGTAGCTGATGACGGCTGCCAGGTCGGTATCGCTCAAGCTTTTAAAGGCAGGCATCGCACCGTTGTTGGCACCATTGAGCATGATGGCGATTTGCTTGCCATGGTCCTGGTCCAGCACAATGGCCGAGCCGTCCAGCGCTTTGATTGCGCCACCGCCCTTGCCTGAAACTTGGTGGCAAGCCACGCAATTGGCTGCGTATACTTTTTCGCCACGCGCTTTCAAGTCAGCCAATACCCAAACTTTGGAGGGGTCATCGGCTTTGGCGGCCATCTCTTTATTTTTACCAGCGACCCAGGCGCTGTAGTCAGCCGCTGAAACGACCTTGACGTGAATCGGCATGTAAGCGTGTTCTTTGCCGCACAATTCCTGGCACTGACCGTAAAAGTCACCGACTTTTTCAGCACGAAACCAGGTGTCGCGCACAAAGCCGGGGATCGCGTCCTGCTTGATACCAAACGCAGGCACAGCAAAGGCATGAATCACGTCGTTGGCAGTAGTAATAATGCGGATTTTCTTGTTGACCGGCACCACCATCGGGTTGTCCACCTTCAGCAGGTAGTTATCGATCACTTCTCCAGGCTTGGGCCCGCCTGCGTTAGACATCATGCGGTGTGTGTTGTCAAGCGTTGAAACAAAGCCGATGCCTTCGCCCTCGCCTTTGATGTAGTCATAGCCCCACTTCCACTGCATGCCCGTGGTTTTGATAGTCAAATCAGCGGCGGTGGTGTCTTTTTGCGCAACCAGCACCTTGGTGGCCGGCAAGGCCATGCCAATCACGATGAGGAATGGAACAATCGTCCAGGCGATTTCAACCGCCACCGACTCATGAAAATTGGCGGCTTTATGGCCGACAGATTTGCGGTGCTTCCAGATGGAATAAAACATCACACCGAATACCGCCACAAAAATCACGAGGCACACAATCATCATGAACCAGTGCAGCCAGTGCTGCTCCTCGGCAATTTTGGTGACTGCGGGGTGCAGGTTGAGCTGGCGCACAGCAGGGCCACCGGGCAGGTCATTGACCGCGTAAGCCGCAGTGCTGACCCAGGCGCACAGAGATGCTAATGCAGCGCCTGCAAGCTGGCTGCCTGACCGCATCATGTTGCTAATGGATTTACTTACATTCATCGTGATCACTTTTAATGCCTCAATTACCAAGCCAGATTGCGAACTCGATTTGCCAGTTCGACAGACCTACTTATTATAAAGTTAGCTAGCCGTGTAGCTTGCCAGTTGCATCTTATTCAAGCCTGACATGGTAAATTTAGCAGCCACGCAGGGCATAGCGGATCTCTCTTGCCAGCGCTGCCCTGAGCTCCGGCCGCACATGGCGCCCCACTCTTACAGTGCGGCCCTGGCCCGAAACTTCTATCAATGAACCATCGCCGTCTTGTGGCTCGACGCGCACCCATTCACGGTTAAATTCTGCCCGCTGTAGCCGGCCTGCGATCTCCAGCTCAACCACCAGTTGCCCGCCCTGAAGCGAAATTTTTTCACCATCCCGGGCGTGCCGTGCATAAACCATAAAAGCTGCACCAACAGCCAGCAATTCAACCCAGGCAAACGGCATGATCAGCGTGGCACCTTGAAACCAGAAAAATGTCGCAATGCCAAGCGACACCACGCTCAGCGACATGAAAAGCCCCAGCAGTTGCGCAGGTGTGACAGAACAATTGCGCTTTAACAGCCACTGCACGCCCGTGTGGTTCAAATCGTCCGGTGTGGACGGCGTAGCAAAGCGAAGGACTGGTGCAGCAGGCGGGATGGATTGGTTAAGAGGTTGTGACACTAAGCGACACTCAAAAAGTAGCAGCCTGGCAGGCTGATTGAGGCGTGGGAACATGCCCAAAAACAACGCATCAAGTATAGCTGGCTTTGCCCGACAGTCGGCCTTTGAAACAGCGCAAACCCGGCCATCGAGTCAGCTTATTCCATTTTTAAATCACTTCTGTATCAGGCACGAAGCCGCAGGCGGTGATTTCGCACGACAAGGCGAAGCAACAACATAGAGGAGTGAATTAGAGATGAAATTATTGCACTGCGCCCTGACCAATGCCCAGCATGCTGCGCATGTCGCGCACCGACACCGAACTCATCGCGCTGACTTTGATTTTCGGCTGGGCTTTTAGCGCGTGTCCGTAAATCACCTCAAACGTCAGCGATAGTTGCCCCTCTGGCCCGGTGTTCAGGCGTTCGGCCAGCTGACTTTCAAGTTTGCACCGCCACTGCCGCCCACGCAGCCCGGCAAACCGCTCCGGATGAAAGTTGCGGCCCAGCTCGGCGAGTTCTTGCAACAGCCTGGCAGGTGTTTCATACGTCAACGTGATGCGCTCCATGTCCATCACCGGCTCGGCAAAACCAGCTTGCACCAGCATGTCGCCCCAGTCGTGCATGTCGGTCAAGTCGTGCCCGGCGGGAGGCCAGCCGAGTTGTTTGTACAGCTCGCGTAGCTCGATGGCGGTGTCTGGCCCCAAGCATGAAAACATCAAAAACCCACCAACCTTCAAAGCGCTGTGCCATTGGCCCAGCAGCGTCTGCGGGTCGGGCGCCTCGTGCAGCGCCATGTTGGCCCAGAGCATGTCCACCCTATCAGGCGGCGGGGCTTCAAAGCACGCCGCTGGGCGAAACCAGCCAGCTGGCTGCCACCATCGGTACGCTATATTTTTAATAGCTTTTTCCACCCGTTTTTGTTGGGTTTCAACTATAAAACATGGTGATTTTGGGTATTTTTCCGTCAGTTTTTGGTGGTTTTGCAGCCCACCACGCAGCGCGCCCCAGTGCGCCCATACTTGTGGCTGCAATTTGATCCACTGCAGCCGGTCCAGCATCCGGCTGGCGATTTCTTCATTCAGCCACGGGGAAGCCAGCGGCGCGATGCGCTGCCAGCGGGCAACGGCGATCGGGTCAAGCGTCGGGGGGCGTTCAGTCTTCATGAATTAAGGGGTACAGCGCCCCGAGTATATTGACCGGGTGTTCAGGCGTCTGTTGCAAAACCCTCTTTCAAGCTTTTCAATGCTGCTGCCCAGCCAATGCGCGGTTTGCCGCAGCTGGCCGTCAGAACCGGTTTGCATGCCCTGCATGGCACGCTTTTCAGGTGAAAAACTGCGCTGCAAAAGCTGCGCCATCGCCCTGCCCGCCGATCTGTCGATGGGGCTGCGCGCCAGCCCTGGTGTGTGCGTGGACTGCATTAAACAGCCGCCGCCGATGCATGCCACGCTGGCGGCAATCGACTACGCCTACCCTTGGTCCGGCTTGATCAGCCGCTACAAGTTTGGCGAGCATCCCGGCTGGGCAGCGTTTTTTGCAGCGCTGCTGTTAAAAGCCCCGGGTGTCAGCCAGGTTTTGGCAGATCTGCAAAGCACTGACCTGATGTTGCCCGTGCCGCTGTCAAAAGAACGCCTGCAGACGCGCGGCTTTAACCAGGCCTGGGAGCTAACCAGCGCGCTGGCCGTCCAATCAGGCAGCCGCGCAAAAACCGACAGCATGTTGCTGCTGCGGGTAAAAAACACCCAGTCCCAAACCGAGCTGCTGCGCCAGGAGCGGCTGGCCAATGTCAAAGGCGCATTTCAGGTCGACCCGCTGCGCACGGCTGAACTTAAAGGCAAGCGCGTGATACTTGTCGATGATGTGATGACCAGCGGCGCATCACTGTTTACGGCGGCTCAGGCGCTCAGGGCGGCGGGTGTTGCCCACATCACGGGCCTGGTGCTGGCCAGAACACCTATCTAAAAAAATCATGTTCAATATCGTTTTAGTCGCACCCGAAATCCCCCCCAACACGGGCAACGTCATCCGCCTGGCGGCCAACACAGGCTGCCGCCTTCATTTGGTTGAGCCGCTGGGCTTTTCAATGGATGACAAGCACATGCGCCGCGCTGGCCTGGATTACCACGAATACGCCCAACTGAAACGTCACGCCAACTGGCCAGCGTTCATTGACCAGGAAAAGCCCGACAGCACACGCCTTTTTGCCATGACCACGCGCGGTTCACGCAATCTGTATGAGATTGCTTTTCAGCCCGGCGACTGGCTGGTGTTTGGCTCAGAAACCAAAGGCCTGGACGCGGCCTTGCGCGAATCCTTTGCGCCAGCCCAGCGTTTAAGGCTGCCCATGCTGGCCGACCAGCGTAGCCTGAACCTGTCAAACGCGGTCGCGGTGACGGTGTTTGAGGCCTGGCGGCAAAATAATTTTGCTGGCGCGTCGGGCGTTAGCAACACCAACGGTCTGCTTGGCTGACTTTTTTCATACCGCCTTAGGTGCTGGCTTCCAGACAGCCCGTTTGGGCTCTCCCGCAACCAGCAGTGCTCAGCAGTCATCAAGGATATCGCCGCACCAGTGATTCCGCCACGCACACCGGCTTGGCCGAGCCTTCACGTTCCACCGTCACTTCCCACGTCATTTGCACACCGTCGTTGTCAATCGGCAGCGTTGCCAGCAGCTTCATGCGGGCCCGCAAGCGGCTACCCACCGGCACAGGTGAGGTAAAGCGCACCTTGTTCAGCCCGTAGTTGACACCCATTCGCGAGCCCACTATCTCAAACGACGATTCAAAAAATTTCGGAATCAGCGACAGGGTTAAAAACCCGTGCGCAATCGGCCCGCCAAACGGACCTTTGGCGGCTTTTTCAGGGTCGACATGAATCCACTGGTGGTCACCCGTGGCATCGGCAAACAGATTGACTTGTTGCTGCGTGATGGTCAGCCAGTCACTCACAGCGACTTCTTGCCCCACGCAAGCAGCCAGTTCGGCAATGGTTTGAAAGGTCTTCATCGTTTTATTTACCCCGCCACTCACTTATCCAACCATTCACAGAGGCTTTTCCACTGCTCCAGATCTTTTTCAACCCGGCCAGGCGCCACATCAAACAGCGTTAGCCCGCGCGCCGCCAGGTGAATGTAGTTTTGCGTGTCACGCAGCATACCCAGTACTGGCAGCCCCAGGCTGTCAACAAAGGCGCGCAGCTTTTCAGCAGCAATCGTGCGGGAATCCACCCGCATGCCCACAATGCCCACCTGCACCTTGCCCGCGTGGCGGTGTTCGGCCAATTGGTCTAAAAACGCCCGGGTGGCAAAAATATCAAACACACTGGGCTGCAGCGGAACAATGACTTTGTCGGCCAGCTTGATGACATCGTTAAAGCGCCAGCCATGCAAGCCGCCGGGTGTGTCCAGCACCACATGGGTTGTGCCTTTGGGCGGCTTGACGATCAAGTCCGCGTTCACGTCCCACGTGGCAATGGGGCGGGCAGCAGGCGGGCGCAGCCCCAGCCACAGTCTGCAGGACTGCTGCCGGTCGGCGTCACCCAGCATGACGGCATGGCCCTGGCTGGCAAAGTAGCCCGCAACATTGGTGGCGAGCGTCGATTTACCGACACCGCCTTTAGGATTGGCAATCACGACGACTGGCATGTTGAACTCCTGGATTCAATTAAGGGAACTTTTACCCCAAGTTTGCGCTATGGTAACGGCATGAACGAAGTTGATAGGGACAGGCGACAAGAGCATTGAGGTGGCGCTAACCAAAGTGGTCATTCGCGCGAAGGCGGGAATCCAGACACCGCTTGCCCATAGAAAACGCGTCTTGCTGAAGATGAACTAAATTACCGCCTTCGCAAGAATGACGGCAACACACACTGAAATTCTATGGCGCACGCGCCCGCCTGGCTGATTCAAATCGCGGGCCGCACACTGCTGGTTTAAGGGATTGCGCCCGCCGTGCTGGACGACGATGCAGAAATGATCGAATCTGCCCGGTCGCTTGGCTACCGCGTGTTTTACCGCGATGCTACACAGCTCGACTTGCTGCGCACCGCAGGCGCTGCTAATTCCGATTCGCAATAAAAACAGTAATAATAAGCTCCTTACTTTTTAAGGAGTACCTTATGGCCAGAAC
>Ga0105050_10001323_pt1 | contig 37410 bp, 32 predicted proteins | sample FRY01_FD_78088 | JGI IMG/M metagenome (GOLD analysis project Ga0105050, IMG submission 78088) | Freshwater microbial communities from Lake Fryxell liftoff mats and glacier meltwater in Antarctica - FRY-01 | ecosystem: Environmental > Aquatic > Freshwater > Ice > Glacier meltwater ...
AGGCTTCACAGGCCAGCGTCAGCAGCCGGACGTGATGTTGTTCAAGATCGAATTCGCCGATGACGTGACAGAACCATGCGGCGGTTTCGACGGCCAGATGCGCGGGTGCTTTGACGGTTTTCGGTGGCATTTAATTTTCCATAATTTGAACCGGGGCGGCGTTTGTGAAAGAGAAGCTTCATACCCCGGTCCCGATGGCTCAGTGTGCAGATTTGCACAAGCCCCCCTCGGCATCAGTCGTCGGCCACCGCAGCCGCACGCTCGTAGGCCCGCCCGAATGCGGCGCACAACGCGTCGGTTTGCGCCTGATCGGTTGCGGCAAGGTGCGGTCACGCTGTGCAGCAGGCCCGCGACTCGCGTTGCGTTGCCTGCGTCTGTGGTGAACAGCGCCCGATCAAAGGCGAGTGCTGCCCTCTCACGAAGCAGGTGGCCGATCAGCGCCTCTGCTGCCGGGGCTTTGGCGAGGCTGCGACTGACGACGAAGATGAAGCCCAACTTGCGGGGCGAAAGGGTCAACGCGGCTGTGATCGCTGGCTGCACTTCGATTGGCGCGTTCTCGGCCACCCACGGTGCTGCCGCCGTGGTGGCGGTGGAGTGTATGCTGAGTCCGGAAGAACGTATTATCGCGGTAGAATATGAGTTGTTGGAGACCCGCAAAGCTGCGGTCGAGATGATCCTGGATATGGTCACGGGCGAGATCGGCACTCAGCACGGGCGGGCGCGTCTGGCTGCCAGGTTTGAAGAGGCGGCGTTTGGTGCGGCGCCCGCGAAGGCAAGGCTCAGCCGTCTGGTGGCGGCGGCATTGCGGACCTGAACGGTGCTTCCCTTGGCGCGCTCAACGCGTTACCCAAGCTGCGTCGCATTCAGGAAGGGATACCCCATGTCACAGATCACCCGCATCGGTACCGGCAAGCGCATGAGCGAGGCCGTCATTCACAATGGCACTGTTTACGTCGCAGGCCAGGTCGGCAACCCCGGCGACAGCGTAGCGGATCAGACCCGCAGCTGTCTGGCCGAAGTCGACCGGATCCTGGCACTCGCCGGGTCGGACAAGACCAGAATTCTGTCGGCGCAGATCTGGCTGGCCGATATCGCCGGCTTTGCGGATATGAACGCGGTCTGGGATGAATGGGTGCCGCAGGGCCACACCCCGGCCCGGGCCACCGGCGAATCCAGCCTGGCAGCGCCTGCCTATCTGGTCGAGGTCATTGTGGTGGCCGCCGCTGGTTGACATCAAACGGCGGTGCGGGTTTCGCACCGCCATTCTGTTCCGGCGCAGACTGGTTCAGGCCCAAAAACGACTCAAAACGATCTTGGCCGCTTTGCCGTTTCCCAATGCCGAAACGCCTGACAAGAATCCAAGTTGAATGAAGCCGGCACTAATGCGCTGCACCGCGCTTGCCCGTCGCCGTTGCCCACAGTGGCATGATGATCTTTGTCGCCACCGGGATCAGCGCCAGCCCAAGCAACACACCAAACACGCCGTCCAGCGCCGCGGTCACAATCCATTTCACCGCAGCCGCCGCTTGCGGCACGGCCGCTGCCGCAGACACGGCGATAGCTTCGATCGCATGGCCAAGCCCGCCAAAGCCCAGTTCTTCAGCCCCGTGGATGATGATCGACCCGCCAACCCAAAGCATCGCCGCCGTGCCCACCACGGACAGTCCGCTCATGAACACCGGCATCGCCCGCACCAGACCGCGACCGAAGGCCCGTACGCTGCCGATCCGGCTTTCCGATGCAAGATGCAGCCCGATGTCGTCCATCTTCACGATCAGCGCCACGCCGCCATAGACGAGCAGCGTGATACCCGCGCCGACGATGGCCAAGGAGATCGCCTCGGTCACGAAACCGCTTTCGGGAATGGCGGCAAGGGCGATGGTCATGATCTCTGCCGAAAGGATGAAATCGGTCTTGATCGCGCCTGCAACCTTCTGTTCCTCCAGACGCAGCGGGTCACCTTCGCTTTCCACAGCGGCCTGCGCGGGCGGCACCAGCATGTGCCACAGCTTTTCCGCGCCCTCAAAGCACAGATAGGCCCCGCCCAGCATCAGCAATGGCTGGATCGCCTGCGGCAGAAAATTCGTCAGCGCAAGAGCAACCGGCAGCAAGATCACCAGCTTGTTTTTCAGCGACCCCTTGGCGATACGCCAGATGATCGGCAGCTCGCGCGCCGGCGCAAAGCCCACCACATAGCGCGGCGTCACGGCGGCATCGTCGATGACCACACCCGCCGCCTTAGCCCCGGCTTTGGCCGCCTGCCCGATCACGTCATCCAGAGACGCCGCCGCCACTTTGGCAATCGCCGCCACATCATCCAGCAGTGCCAGCAAACCACTCATCTGTGACCCTTTCGTTGCGGCGCGGCACCGGCGGTTGCGCGTTTCCCTTTGTGCATACCGGTTACAGGTGGCTGCTTTCAACCCTGCGCCTTCTCTCTGCCACACCCTTGGGCTATCGTGTGGCATACCGGGGCTGCCACAGGGCACCATCACCGCATGAGGCCGCATGTCAGACCGCACCGCTTTGATCCTGGCCGCCGTGATCGTCGGCCTGTTCGTGCTTGATTTGTGGGTTCTGCACACCGGAGCCACGCCGTTTTTGCTGCGCAAGCTCATCCAATTGGTGGAATATCTGGCGTTCTGGCGCTGATCAGGCAGTCTGAGGTTGAATTTTGCCGCGTTCCGGGGATGTTACCCGCAAGGCGGCCCGCCGGATTCGGGGCGGACCCGCGCAGTTTGACCAAGGGAGTTTGCAATGACCGTCAAAGTGGCAATCAACGGCTTCGGCCGCATCGGGCGCAACGTGCTGCGTGCGATCATCGAATCGGGCCGCACCGATATCCAGGTGGTCGCGATCAACGATCTGGGTCCGGTGGAAACCAACGCCCACCTGCTGCGCTTTGATTCCGTGCATGGCCGCTTTCCCGGCACCGTGACCACGACAGCCACCACGATCGACGTCGGCCGTGGCCCCATCGCGGTAATGGCGATCCGCAACCCGGCGGATCTGCCCTGGGGCCACATCGACATTGTCATGGAATGCACCGGGATTTTCACCGACAAGGACAAGGCGCAGATCCACCTGCAAAGCGGCGCAAGCCGGGTTCTGGTGTCGGCCCCATCGGGCGGCGCCGACAAGACGATTGTATATGGCGTGAACCATGACACGCTGACATCGGCCGACCTGATCGTGTCGAACGCGTCTTGCACCACCAACTGCCTGTCGCCGGTGGCGCAGGTGTTGCACCAGACGGTCGGCATTACCAAGGGATTCATGACCACGATCCACAGCTATACCGGCGACCAGCCGACGCTGGATACCATGCACAAGGATCTGTACCGCGGGCGCGCTGCGGCCCTGTCGATGATCCCGACCTCCACCGGTGCGGCAAAGGCCGTGGGTCTTGTGCTGCCGGAACTTTCGGGCAAGCTGGACGGCGTGGCGATCCGGGTGCCTACCCCCAACGTGTCGGTGGTGGATTTTGTGTTTGAAGCGTCGCGCGTCACATCGGTGGCCGAGATCAACGCGGCGATACGGGCTGCGGCGCATGGCCGCCTGAAGGGCATCCTGGGCTACACCGACCAGCCGAATGTCAGCATCGACTTCAACCACGACCCGCATTCGTCGATTTTCCACATGGACCAGACCAAGGTGCTGGACGGCAACATGGTCCGCATCCTCAGCTGGTACGACAACGAATGGGGCTTCTCGAACCGCATGGCCGATACTGCCGTGGCCATGGGCAAGCTGATCTGAACGCAAGTGCGCGTGTAAAATTCAAAGGGCACCGCAATGGGTGCCCTTTTTTTCATGCGGCCAAGCCATGCGTATTCTGCAACGCAGCACGGCGGATCCGGGCGTTGTTAGCGCGAACAATGTACCCATCTTGGATGGATGGAAGCCGATCTTCCATCATTGAAAGGATGCTCCGATGACCTTGCTTGACACCATGATGACCGCCGCCCGTAACCGGGTGAATTTTCTGCGCACCCGCGCCGCATTGGCAAAGTTGCCAATGGAGACACGGCTGGACCTGGACATCCAGGACATCGACGCTGCCGCGCGACGCGCAGTCTGGGGCTAATGCGGCCGCGCAGACACCGCCTGATCACCCAGCGGAAACACCAGTCGCGCGATGGCCCCGCCACCGGGGCGATCATCCAGCGTCAGCGTCCCGGCAAGCTGTGATGCAAACTGCCGCGCGATGTTCAGGCCAAGGCTGTTGGCCTGAGCCAGCGTAAAGCCGGGCGGCAATCCGCGCCCGGTATCGACAATTTCCAGTGTGGCGTTGTGGCTGTCGTGGTGCAGACGCACCTCGAGCCGCCCTGTGTTTCCCGCACCGAACGCGTGCTCGAAAGCGTTGGCCAACAGTTCGGTTGCAATCAGCCCCAGCGGAATTGCCTGCGCCGACGTGATCTGAACCCGCACTGTATCCACCACGATCACCGCAGCGTGTTCAACGCCCGCTGCCTGCGCCATGTTTTGGGTCATTTCATCAAGAAATTGACCAAAATCAACCGCTTGGGCGTTTGGATCATGCAGCATCCGTTGCATTTTCCCCACAAGGTTGATCCGCGCCACGGCCTGTTCCAAAGCCTTGCGCGCAGCATCATCGCGCACCGACCGGCGTTGCAACGTCAAGAGCCCCGCCACTGTCGCCAGATTGTTCGACACCCGGTGTTGCAATTCCTGAAACATCAGCTTGCGTTGCTCGGCAAGATCGGCAGAGCGTCGCCGTTCGCGGCCCAGATCGCGCAAAGCGACATGCATCAGGTTGACAAGCGCAATATCGGTCGCTGCGATGAACACATAGAACACCAGCGCCATGACCGTCGTGTTGCCAAGCGAAAACGTGTATTGCGGCGCGATGAAGAAATACCACGCGCTTATCCCCGAAACCAAACCCACCGCGATACCCGGCCAAAGCCCGGCAAAGAAAGTGGTCAGGATCACGGCAGGAAAGAACGTCAGAAACGGAAAACCCGGTGGCAGGCTTCCGTCCAGCACATAGCGCAGCAAAAAAGCCGCGACGAACGCTGCAACCGCAATGCACCACCGCATGATCGCTGTGCGCGGATCAAGTGCCCACAGGCTTGAAGATTGCAGCAAATCAGCCCCCGAGACCTTGAAAACTACCCGGAAAGCGGCAGCGCCGTTGGCGATCTAAAGCAGTTTGAATCGCTTTATCAAGGCCGCTTCCACCGCCGGAGTCACAAACTTCGACACATCCCCGCCCAGCCTGGCGATTTCCTTCACCAATTTTGACGCGATGGCCTGCCGCCGGGCATCGGCCATCATGAACACTGTCTCGATGCTGGCATCCAGCGCGCGGTTCATGCCGACCATCTGAAATTCATACTCGAAATCCGCCACAGCGCGCAGACCGCGCACGATCACCGTCGCCCCGACATCCTTGGCGCAATGAATCAGCAGATTTTCAAACGGATGCACCACAATCTCGCCACCGCATTTGGCGATGATACCGGCGCATTCCGCTTCCACCATCGCCACGCGTTCTTCAAGGCTGAACAGCGGGTCTTTGTCGCGGTTGATCGCCACGCCGATCACCAGCCGGTCCACAAGCCCCATGGCACGCTGGATGATATCGACATGCCCCAACGTGATCGGATCGAAGGTACCGGGATAAAGACCTATGCGCATGGATCACCCCTTGTTGCCGCAAAGCGCACGCAACATTATTGCGTGTGCCGATGCAACCCCCAAAAGCCGGGCCTAAAAGCCTTTTATCATGCCTTCCAGCGCATCCTTTTCCATCGCCAGTTCGGAAAGCCGCGCTTTTACCACGTCACCGATCGAAATCAGGCCAATCATCTCGTCGCCTTCCATCACCGGCATGTGGCGAAAGCGGCCATCCGTCATCTTCAACATGACATCCAACGCCGAATCCGACCGGCCGCAGCCAATAATTTTGGTCGTCATGATCGCATCCACCGGATCGGTCAGACACGCCGTCCCGCGCCGCCCCAATTCCCGCACCACATCGCGTTCCGACACGATGCCGGCCACTTTCTTGCCATCGACCGAAACGACGATCGCCCCGATACGGCGCGACGACAGCACTTCTGCCACCTGCGCGACCGTTGTGCCCGGCGGCACGGTGACCACCCCGTCATCGGATTTCGATTTCAGGATCTGTTGGACAAGCATGGCTTCCTCCCGTTTCTTTCGTCAAGCGTCGTATCCGCGCAAGTTTATGTCAAGTCATGCTTTCCAGCCGGTTGACCTCACGGCGGATTCCCTGCGCCAGCAGACCGGCAAACCGGTTCAGCCGCTCCACCCTGCCGTCATCCGCGTGCCGGATCAGCCAGAACGCCCGTGTCAGGCTGATCTGGTCAGGAATGATCTTCACCAGTTCCGGGGCGCTTGGCATGGCGAAATCGTGCACGATGCCCACGCCCGCCCCATGCCGCAGCCAGTTCAGTTGCACCGACACCGAATTTGACGCCAGCGGCACCGCCCCGGCCCCGACCGCCGCCAGATAGTCCAGTTCCTTGTCGAAGATCATATCCGGGATATAGCCGACGACGCGATGCGCATGCAGGTCTTGCGGCGTCTCGATCACCGGATGTGCCGCTGTGTAATCCCGGCTCGCGGCCAGATGCAGGCGGTAATCGCTCAGCTTTTGCACGGTCAGCCGTCCTGCCTCGGGGCGAGATACGGCAATCGCCATGTCCGCCTCGCGCTTCGACAGGTTGAAGACGCGCGGCAGCGCCACGATCTGCACCTCCAGCCCCGGATTGGCATCGCAGATTGCGGCCACCACCTGTGGCAGCAGGTAGTTGGCGCAGCCATCCGGCGCGCCGATGCGTATCTGCCCGGTCAGCCCCCGATCGCCCTGCACATCCTGCACCACCCCTGCCATTGCGGCTTCGGCCCGTTCGGCGTGCGCCAGCACCCGCGCGCCTTCATCGGTCAGCGCATAACCCTGCGGCGATTTTGCAAACAGCCGCGCCGTCAGCGCCTCCTCCAGCCGTGCTATGCGCCGGCCCACCGTTGCGGGGTCCAGCCGCAGCGCCTTGCCAGCCCCCGACAGGCTTTCTGCCCGCGCCACTGCCAGAAATACCCGCAGATCATCCCAATCCATGCCATACCCACAAATCTGCAAAACCTTTTTGAAATATTGCCGCTTTATCCGGCGATTTTGCAAGGCTATCGTCTGCGCAACCTTAACGGAGGCTTTCCGATGCAAGAACTGACCCACTGGATCAACGGCAAACACGTCAAAGGCACCTCGGGCCGCTTCGCAGACGTGTTCAACCCCGCCATCGGCGAAGTGCAGGCCCGCGTGCCGCTGGCATCGAAAACCGAGCTTGACGCCGCCGTGGCCGATGCCGCCGCCGCGCAGCCGAAATGGGGCGCCACCAACCCGCAGAAACGCGGGCGCGTGATGATGGCGCTGGTCGGCCTTATCAACCGCGACATGGACAAGCTGGCCGAGGCGCTGTCGCGCGAACATGGCAAGACCATTCCCGACGCCAAGGGCGATATTCAGCGCGGGCTGGAGGTGATCGAATACTGCATCGGTGCGCCCCAGATGCTGAAGGGCGAATTTACCGATGCCGCCGGGCCGGGGATCGACATGTATTCCATGCGCCAACCGCTTGGCGTTGCGGCGGGCATCACGCCCTTCAACTTCCCCGCGATGATCCCGTTGTGGAAAATGGGACCGGCGCTGGCCTGCGGCAACGCGTTCATCCTCAAGCCGTCCGAGCGTGACCCTTCGGTGCCGCTGATGCTGGCGGAACTGTGCAAAGAGGCCGGTCTGCCCGACGGCATCCTGCAAGTCATCAACGGCGACAAGGAAGCGGTGGATGCGATCCTGGACAACCCGACCATCGCCGCCATCGGCTTTGTCGGATCCACGCCGATTGCCGAATATATCTATGGTCGCGGCTGTTCCAACGGCAAACGGGTGCAATGCTTCGGCGGGGCCAAGAACCACATGATCATCATGCCGGATGCCGATCTCGATCTGGCCGCCGATGCGTTGGTCGGTGCGGGCTACGGTGCTGCGGGCGAGCGTTGCATGGCAATCTCGGTCGCCGTGCCGGTAGGCGATGCGACGGCGGATGCGCTGATCGCCAAGCTGATCCCGCGGATCGAAAAGCTGAAGGTCGGCCCCTACACCGCCGGCAATGACGTGGATTATGGCCCGGTCGTCACCGCCGCCGCCAAGGCGAACATTCTCAAACTGGTGCAGTCTGGCGTGGATCAGGGCGCGACCCTTGTGGTCGATGGCCGCAACTTCAACCTGCAAGGCTATGAGAACGGTTACTTCGTCGGCCCGCATCTGTTCGACCATGTGACAACGGACATGGACATTTACCGCAAGGAAATCTTCGGCCCGGTCCTGTCCACCGTCCGCGCGAAAACCTATGAGGAAGCCCTCGCCCTGGCGATGGATAATGAATACGGCAACGGCACCGCGATCTATACCCGCGACGGCGACACGGCGCGCGATTTTGCCAACCGCGTCAATGTCGGCATGATCGGCATCAACGTGCCGATCCCGGTGCCGCTGGCCTATCATACCTTCGGGGGCTGGAAGAAATCCGGCTTCGGTGACCTGAACCAGCACGGGCCGGACGCGTTTCGTTTCTATACCCGCACCAAGACCATTACCGCGCGCTGGCCCTCGGGCATCAAGGAAGGTGCCAGCCTGAACTTCAAGATGATGGACTGACGCAATCGGACCGCTTGGCAACCCTGGCGGGTTTCTGCGCTGTGCAAGACGCAGAAACCTGTCAGGGTTGCCAAGCCTGTGCCTGGGGGACAAACCATGGATTTCGCACTCAGCGAGGAACAGCAGGCGATCTTTGCCATGGCCCATGCCTTCGGTCAGGCCGAGATTGCTCCCCATGCCCGCGCATGGGAAGCGGCCGGAACCATACCGAAGGCGCTGTGGCCCAAACTGGCTGCGCTTGGCTTTGGCGGGCTTTATGTATCGGAACACCACGGTGGGTCGGGCCTGACCCGATTGGACGCGACACTGGTGTTCGAGGCGCTGTCGATGGCCTGCCCTTCGGTAGCGGCGTTTCTGTCGATCCACAACATGTGCGGCGGAATGATCGACACCTGCGCGGTCCCTGCCATGAAGGCGCAGCTTTTGCCGCAGATATGCCGCATGGACACCGTGTTTTCCTACGCGCTGACCGAGCCCGGCTCAGGCTCTGATGCGGCCGCCCTGCGCACCCGTGCCGACCGCACGGACACCGGATTTGCGCTGACCGGCACCAAAGCCTTCATCTCGGGCGGTGGCTACTCCGACGTCTACATTGTCATGGCACGCAGCGGCGGTGCGGGCGCCAGCGGCGTTTCCGCCTTCATCGTGACGGGCGGCGCCCCCGGCCTCAGCTTCGGCGGGCTGGAGGATAAAATGGGCTGGCGCGCCCAACCCACGCGGCAAGTGCAGCTTGACGGCTGCGAAGCCGCATTGCTTGGCGACGAAGGCCGTGGCTTTGCCTATGCCATGGCGGGCCTGGACGGCGGGCGGCTGAACATTGCGGCCTGCGCCTTGGGTGGCGCGCAGGCCGCGTTCGACGCAACCCGCGCCTATATGGCGGAACGCCAGGCCTTCGGGCAGGCGATCGACCAGTTTCAGGCGCTGCAATTCCGGCTGGCAGATATGGAGGTCGCCCTGCAAGCCGCCCGCATCTTCCTGCGACAGGCGGCGTGGAAGCTGGATCAGAGCGCGCCGGACGCCAGACATTTCTGCGCGATGGCCAAATTGCATGTCACCGATGCGGCGTTTGCGGTTGCGAACAACTGCCTGCAACTCTTTGGCGGCTATGGCTATCTTGCCGATTACGGCATTGAAAAGATCGTGCGCGACCTGCGGGTGCATCAAATCCTTGAAGGCACCAACGAGATCATGCGCGTGATCATCGCCCGCCATCTGGCCGCGCAATGACCGATGTGCTGATCCGCACCGAAGGCCGCGCCGGGCGGATCACCCTGAACCGCCCCGACGCGCTGAACGCGCTGAATTACCCGATGTGCCTTGCCATCGACGCAGCCTTGCACGATTGGCAAGATGACCCGCAGGTGGCGCTTGTCCTGATAGACGCCGCAGGCGACCGCGCGTTTTGCGCCGGCGGCGATATCGCCGAGCTTTATGCGCGCGGGATCGCGGGTGACCACGCCTACGGTCAACAGTTCTGGCGCGACGAATACCGCATGAATGCCCACATCGCCGCCTATCCCAAACCTGTGGTTACGCTGATGCAGGGCTTCACCATGGGCGGCGGCGTCGGGCTTGGCTGCCACGCCAGCTACCGGATCGTGGGCGAGACCAGCCAGATCGCGCTGCCCGAATGTGGCATCGGCCTTGTGCCCGATGTCGGCAGCTCCGCGCTGCTGGCCCGCGCGCCGGGGCATCTGGGCGCTTATCTTGGCACCACGGGCGCGCGGATGGGACCGGGTGACGCAGTATATGCAGGCTTTGCCGATGCCTTCGTGCCACGGGCCAACTGGCCCGACATGACAGCCCGGCTGATCGCCACAGGCGATGCGCATATTCCTGCCCACCCCGCCCCCGCGGCCCGCCTCGCGGACCTGCGGGCCCAGATCGACCTGCACTTCAACGCCCCCACCCTTGCCGCCATCACCGCAAGCCTGCAAGCGGGCCTACCCTTTTGCGCTGATACCCTGCGCCAACTGGCGCGCATCGCCCCCCTCGCCGGAGCCTGCACCATCGCCATGCAGCGCCGGCTTGGCCCCGGCCCCAGGCTTCACGACGCCTTGGAGCTTGAATACCGCTTCACCCACCGCGCACAGGCACAGGGCGATTTCCTCGAAGGCATCCGCGCCGCGATCATCGACCGCGACCGCACCCCGCGTTGGCGTTACCCCGAAGGCGCCCCCGAAGCCGAAATTGCCGCAATGCTCGCCCCCCTCGGCCCCGATACCATCACATTTCCGGAGACGCATTCATGAACATCGCCTTTATCGGCCTCGGCAATATGGGCGCACCGATGGCGCTTAATCTGGTGGCCGCCGGCTACGACGTGACGGGCTACGACCCGCAGGCCGGTTGCCCCGACGGCGTAACACCCGCCAACAGCGCGGCCGAAGCGGCGACGGGTGCTGACTGCGTGATCACCATGCTCCCAAACGGCGCAATCCTGCGCGCGGTGGCAGCACAGATCCGGTCTGTTACTGCACCACATGCGCTGCATCTGGATTGTTCGACCGTCGATGTGGAAAGCGCGCGCGCGGTCGCAGAACTCGGGCTGGTCACTGGGCTTTCGACCGTGGATGCGCCGGTATCGGGCGGGGTCGGCGGGGCAACTGCGGGCACGCTGACCTTCATGGCAGGCGGCTCCGCTGCCGGTTTCGCCCGCGCCCTGCCGCTGTTTGACGTCATGGGCAGCAAAGCAGTGCACTGCGGCCCGGCAGGCGCGGGCCAGGCGGCCAAGATCTGCAACAACATGATCCTCGGTGTTACCATGCTTGCCACCTGCGAGGCCTTCGCGCTGGCCGACAAGCTGGGTCTCGACCGGCAGAAAATGTTCGATGTGGTTTCCACCTCGTCGGGCCAAAGCTGGTCCCTGACCACCTATTGCCCGGCTCCCGGCATCGGCCCAAAGACCCCCGCCGACAACGGCTACCTTCCCGGCTTCGCAGCTGACCTGATGCTGAAAGACCTGCGGCTGTCGCAACAGGCTGCCACAGCCGCCGACGCGGCCACACCAATGGGCGCGCTTGCCACCGAACTCTACCAGCAGTTCGTTGAAAGCGAAGACGGCAGCGGCAAGGATTTCTCCGCCATGCTGCCACGCTTTGAACGACTGAACCGCAAAACCTGAAAGCGCGCCGCTCGCCTTCGTTCCATTCTCGGTTCTAAAATATCCCCGCCGGAGGCTCCGTCACCAGCCCACCTCACACGCCACCCCACCTCACACGCCACCCCACCTCACACGCCAGCCCACCTCACACGGCAGTCCGGTCAAGGGGGGCTCGATGCCCCCCGAGACCGGTCCCCGTGCCTATTCCGCCGCCAGCCGTCGCGGTTTCAGCATGTCGCGCAGATACCGTCCGGTATGGCTCGCATCCACGCTTGCCACGGCTTCGGGGGTACCGATAGCCACCACCTGCCCGCCGCCATCGCCGCCTTCCGGGCCGATATCGATGATCCAGTCCGCAGTTTTGACCACGTCGAGGTTGTGTTCGATCACAACCACGGTGTTGCCCTGATCGACCAGTTCATGCAGCACTTCCAGCAGCTTCTTCACATCCTCGAAGTGCAGCCCGGTTGTCGGCTCGTCCAGAATATACAGCGTCCGGCCCGTGGCCCGGCGGCTAAGCTCCTTCGACAACTTCACCCGCTGCGCCTCGCCGCCCGACAGCGTTGTCGCCTGCTGGCCGACCTTGATGTAGCCAAGCCCGACCTGCATCAGCGCGTCCATCTTTTCGCGGATGCTCGGCACCGCCTGGAAAAACTGCTGCGCTTCTTCAACCGTCATGTCAAGAACATCGGCTATGCTCTTGTTCCTGAACTTTATCTCCAACGTCTCGCGGTTGTAGCGCGCGCCTTTGCAGGTTTCGCAGGTCACATAGACATCCGGCAAAAAATGCATCTCGATCTTGATGACACCATCGCCCTGACAGGCTTCACAGCGCCCACCCTTGACGTTGAACGAAAACCGCCCGGGCAGATAGCCACGCACCCTGGCTTCGGGCAGTCCTGCGAACCAGTCGCGGATGGGTGTGAAAGCCCCGGTGTAAGTCGCCGGATTTGAACGTGGAGTCCGGCCGATGGCCCGTTGATCAATGTCGATCACCTTGTCAAGATGTTCAAACCCCTTGATCGTTTCGCAGGGTGCCGGCGTTTCCCGCGCGCCGTTCAACCGGGTGGCCGCCGTCTTGAACAACGTCTCGATGGTCAGGGTCGATTTTCCGCCGCCCGACACGCCCGTCACACAGACGAACATTCCCAGCGGAAATTCCACCGTCACATCCCGCAGGTTGTTACCGGAAGCCTTCACCACTGTTACCTTTTTCCCGTTCCCCTTGCGCCGCTCCGCCCGGATCGGGATCGATCGCGCGCCCGACAGGTACTGTCCGGTCAGACTGTTCGGATCGGCCATCACTTCGGCAGGCGTGCCATGCGACACCACGCGCCCACCATGCACCCCGGCCCCCGGCCCTATGTCGAACACATAATCCGCCTCGCGAATTGCGTCTTCGTCGTGCTCCACCACCAGCACCGAATTGCCCTGATCGCGCAGGTTCTTCAGCGTGGTCAGCAAGCGGTCATTGTCGCGCTGGTGAAGGCCGATACTCGGTTCATCCAGCACATAGAGCACGCCGGTCAGCCCCGACCCGATCTGCGATGCCAGGCGAATACGCTGCGATTCGCCACCCGAAAGCGTGCCTGCCGCGCGGGACAAGGACAAATAGTCGAGACCGACATTCACAAGGAATCCAAGACGTTCACGGATTTCCTTCAAAATGGCCTTCGCAATCTCGTTCTTCTGAACCGACAGCGCTTCCGGCACCGTGCCTATCCAAGCATGCGCCTCGCGGATCGACATCTGCACCACATGCCCGACATGAAGCCCGCCGATCTTGACCGCCAGCGCCTCGGGTTTCAGACGGAAACCATGGCAGGTGCCGCAGGGGCGGTTGTTCTGAAACCGTTCCATATCCTCGCGGCTCCACGCGCTGTCCGTCTCGCGGTAGCGGCGTTCCATGTTGGGGATCACGCCTTCAAAGACGCGGCTGACCTGATAGATGCGCCCGCCCTCGTCATAGCGAAAGCTGATCTCCTGCTCCCCCGAACCGAAAAGGAACACTTTGCGGACCTCTTCCGGCAGGTCTTTCCATTTCTTCTTCTTGTCGAAGTCAAAATGCTTGGCGATGGCGTCAATCGTCTGGGTGAAATAGGGCGATTTCGATTTCGCCCAAGGGGCCAAAGCGCCTTGGGTCAGCGTCAGCCCCTGATCCGGCACGACAAGGCGTTCGTCAAAGAACAGCTCCATCCCCAGCCCGTCGCAGACCGGGCAGGCCCCGAACGGCGCGTTGAAGGAAAACAGGCGCGGTTCGATCTCGGGGATGGTGAAGCCCGACACCGGGCAGGCGAATTTCTCGCTGAAGGTGGTGCGAACCGGGTCGCCTTCGCCTTCGGCTGGTGCGGTTTCGATCAGCGCGATACCATCGGCAAGGTTAAGTGCTGTGCGGAAGCTGTCGGCGAGCCGGGTCTGGATGCCGTCCTTCACCACGATCCTGTCCACCACCACGTCGATGTTGTGGCGAAACTTCTTGTCAAGCACGGGCGCATCTTCCAGATCATGAAACGCGCCGTTGACCTTGACGCGCTGAAAGCCCTGCTTGCGCAGTTCCAGAAATTCCTTTTTGTATTCGCCTTTCCGGTCGCGCACGATGGGGGCCAGAAGATAGGCCCGCGTGCCTTCCTCCATCGCCATCACGGCATCCACCATGTCCTGCACCTGCTGTGCCGTGATCGGCAGGCCGGTCGTCGGCGAAAACGGCGTGCCGACGCGGGCATACAAAAGCCGCATGTAGTCGTAGATTTCCGTCACCGTGCCCACGGTGGAACGCGGATTTTTCGAGGTGGTTTTCTGTTCGATGGAAATCGCAGGCGACAGCCCGGATATGTGATCGACATCGGGTTTGCCCATCATATCCAGAAACTGCCGGGCATATGCGCTGAGCGATTCCACATACCGGCGCTGGCCTTCGGCATAGATCGTGTCAAAGGCCAGCGACGACTTGCCTGACCCCGACAGCCCGGTGATGACCACAAGCTGATCGCGCGGAATATCCACGTCGATGCCCTTGAGGTTATGTTCGCGCGCACCGCGCACCGAGATGAACTTCTGTTCGGCCATGGCCCGCCCCACCTGTGTCAACTGGCAACAGATAGAGGCTTCGGGCCGAGTCTCCAACAGTAAAACGTGAACAATAAGTGAACTTATCGACAAGAAAGCAAAAAACCTTACGGCGCGGCGTGGCGTCGTGCAGAAAGCCACAGATGCAGCGCAATCCCAGGCAACGACGGGATCAGGCAAAACAGCGCAAGCCCCGTCACCCCCGGCGATCCGATCAGCAACGCAAGGACAGGTGTGCCGGTGCTGGTGCCCGGATGGATCACATATGCACGGCGCGGCCGTAGGCATCCAGCACCGACTCGTGCATCATTTCCGACAGCGTCGGATGCGGGAATACGGTATTCATCAGATCTTGTTCGGTCGTTTCCAACTGCCGACCCACAACATAGCCCTGAATCAGTTCCGTCACCTCCGCGCCGATCATATGCGCGCCCAGCATCTCGCCGGTTTTGGCGTCGAAGATGGTCTTGATGAAGCCTTCCGCCTCGCCCAATGCAATCGCCTTGCCGTTACCGATGAAGGGGAAGCGGCCCACCTTCAGCTCGTATCCCGCTTCCTTGGCCTTCGCCTCGGTCAGGCCCACCGACGCTATTTGCGGGTGGCAATAGGTGCAGCCGGCGATGGAGTTTGGCTTGATCGGGTGCGGATGCCCGCCGCCGATCAGTTCGGCCACCATCACGCCTTCATGGCTGGCCTTGTGGGCAAGCCAGGGCGCGCCCGCGATATCACCGATGGCATAAATACCCTCCACCCCGGTGCGGCAGTATTCATCCGTCAACACATGGGTGCGGTCGATTTTCACACCCAACGCCTCCAGCCCCAGACCTTCGACATTGCCGATGATCCCGACAGCGGAAATCACCGTGTCAAAGTCCTGCGTGGTGGTCGCACCACTGGATTCCAGATGCGCCACAACCTTGCCGGGGCTGCGGTCCAGTTTCTTGACGGTGGTTTTTTCCATGATCTTCATGCCTTGCTTGACGAAGGCTTTCCTGGCAAAGGCCGATACTTCTGCGTCCTCCACCGGCAGCACGCGGTCCATGACCTCCACCACAGTGGTGTCGGCACCCAGCGTGTTGAAGAAGCTGGCAAATTCGATGCCAATGGCACCCGAGCCGATCACCAGCAACCGCTTTGGCATCCGTTTGGTCTGCAACGCGTGCCGGTAGGTCCAGACCAGATCGCCGTCCGCCTCCAGCCCCGGCAATTCGCGCGCCCGCGCCCCGGTGGCAAGGATAATGTCCTTGGCTTCCAGATCTTCGGAGCCGTTGCCGGTTTTCACCGTCACTTTGCCCTTTGCGGGAATGGTCGCTGTGCCCATGAACACGGTGATCTTGTTTTTCTTCATCAGATGGCCGATGCCGCCCGAAAGTTGTTTCGCCACACCACGCGACCGGGCGATCACGGCATCCAGATCATAGGAAATCCCTGACGCCGACAGGCCGAATTCCTTGGCGCGGTGCATCAGGTGGAACACTTCGGCAGACCGCAGCAGCGCCTTCGTGGGGATGCAACCCCAGTTCAGGCAGATGCCACCCAGAAGCTCGCGTTCCACAATCGCCACGTTCAGGCCCAGTTGTGCGCCCCGGATTGCGGCCACATAGCCACCGGGGCCAGCCCCGATCACGATCATGTCAAAGCTCTTGGCAGGCATCGGTTTCCTCCTCGGAAAAAGTAGTTTGCCATTAAACTATTTCCTTCAGGCGAGCAACAAAGCCTGCGCCGCAGGTCTATGCAGTCTGCGCATGGCTCACGTCGGCAAGTCGCGCAGGATCGCGCCATAGCCTCCGTCATCCAGAAAAGCCTGTTCGTCTGCCGTAGTAGCGCGCCCCAACGCCGCGTTGCGGAAGGGAAAGCGGCCAAAGCGGGCGATGATGGCGGCATGAGCGCGGGCATGACGCAGGGTTTCGCTGCCGCTGTCGGGCAGCCGTTCGGCCATCAGGTTCACCGCGCGGTCCTGATCGGCGGGATCTTCGGAATGCTCGAACGGCAGGTAGAAGAACTGGCGTTCCGGTTCGGGTGCGCCCAGATCCCAGCCTTCAACGGTGGCCTTGTGTGCGACCGCGCGGGCCAGCGGATCGGACGCAAAGGCCCTGGCCTGCCCCCTGAACATGTTGCGCGGAAACTGGTCGGTCAGGATCAGAAACGCAAGGCTGCCCACCGTGCCCTCGGCCCAGTGATCCAGCCCGCCATCCACAGCGGCCTGCCACAAATCGGCGAACCGGTCGCGGATCACGTCGTCCAGATCCTCGCCGGGGGTATACCAGCCGTCCGGCCCCACGTCGCCCAGCCAGAATTCCAGCACGCTTTCGGGATCATCGGCCATCGGTTCCTCGCACGCTGCCTTTCGCCAACCTGACAGGTCTTAGCGCGCATCGCAACGCCAAGCGGCTTACTTCTTCTGCGTGACTGCGGGCATGTCCTGGCCCATTTCTTCCATCATCGCACCGACCGCGACCGAAGATGCCGATGGTGCAAGCGTCACGAACGCCCCGGTATCTGCAATCGCAGGTGCGGTGCGCTGCGTCATCCGCCATGCGGCATACACCGCCAACATGCCAAACAGCACCCCGATGAACAGGAAGAACCCGCCAGGCCCGACCTGCCCCATGATCCAGCCCGTGACCAGCGGCCCGGCAATCGCACCCAGCCCGTTCATGAACAGCAGGCCCGACGATGCTGCGGCCATCTGTTCACGCGGTAGAAAGTCATTGGTATGTGCAATCAGCAGCGAATACAGCGGATTGGTGATGCCCCCAAGCAAAATGCCGACGATCAGCAGCCCAACAAACGGCAACGCAAGCACCGCCGCAGGCAACATCGCCAGAACCCCCGCCGCCGCCAGCCCGAAAATCAGATGCCGCCGGTCCATCCGGTCCGATGCCCAGCCGATCGGGTATTGCAGCACCAGCCCGCCGACATACATCGCGGCGATGAAGATGGATATGTTCTGCACCGACAACCCCGCCAGCGTGCCCCAGACCGACGCCATCCCGAACATCGCCGAGAATATCCCGCCGGTTATCATCATCCCCACCACGCCCAACGGCGAAATGCGGATCAACTCGCCAAATGACAACCGCCCGGTTTCCTGAAACACCGGGGCGGGCGTATCGGCCAGCAACAGCGGCATGAAGGCCAGCGACACCAGCACCGACGGGATGACGAACAGGGTGAAACTGGTCGGTTCCGCCACGTTCAGCAGCGCCTGCGAGCTGATGATCCCGATCATCTGCACGATCATGTAGGCCGACAGCGCCTGCCCCCGCGTCTCGTTCGTTGCGGTGTTGTTCAGCCAGCTTTCCGCCGTCACATAGATCGCCGAGAAACAGAACCCGATCAGCACCCGCATGCAGGCCCAGGCCACCCAGTCGGGCAGCACCGGATACGTCACAAGCACCGCAGAAATCAGCGACCCCATCGCCGCGAACACCCGCACATGCCCGACCCGGCGGATCATCCGGGGCGTCAGGCGCGACCCGAACAGAAAGCCCAGGAAATAGGCCGACATGACGATGGACAACTGAAACGTCGTAAAGCCTTCGATCGACCCCCGGATGCCCAGCAACGTCCCCTGCACCCCGTTGCCCACCATCAGCAGCATCACGCCCAGCAACAACGGCCATGTGGTGCGCAGAACTTTCAGCATGGCGGTCTCCATCTTATGTGCGGGCAGGCTAACATGGCCGTGCTGGCGGGCGGGGTCATTTGCGGCGGGGAAAGCCACATTCGCGGCGCAATCTGGAAACGCGATCAGCCCGGCAAACCAGCGGCCGACCCGGTGAAACGGTCAGGGGATCAGCAGCGACGCATCGCCATAAGAGAAAAAGCGGTAACCCCGTGCTATGGCATGGGCGTAGGCACGGCGCATCCGGTCGTGTCCCATCAGGGCCGCGACCAGCATCAACAGGGTGGATTTCGGCAGATGGAAATTCGTCATCAACGCATCGGTGACACGGAAGGCATAGCCGGGATAGATGAAAATATCGGTGGTGCCCTGCCACGGCTGCATCAGCCCTTGCGCGTCGGCGGCTGATTCGATCAGCCGCAGCGCCGTCGTGCCCACCGGGATGATCCGCCCGCCTGCCGCTTTGGTGGCGTTGATCTCGGCTGCGGCCGGTGCCGTCACCTCGCCCCATTCGGCGTGCATGCGGTGCGTGGTCACGTCTTCGACCTTCACCGGCAGAAAGGTGCCCGCGCCCACATGCAGCGTGACCTCGGTGAACTGCACCCCTTTGGCCGCGAGTGCCGCGAGCAATTCCGCATCGAAATGCAGGCTCGCGGTGGGGGCGGCGACAGCCCCCGGATGCCGCGCAAAAACCGTTTGATAATCCGCCTCGTCCTGCGCGTCGGGGGCGCGTTTCGCGGCAATGTAGGGTGGCAAGGGCATGGTACCCGCCGCCGCCAAGGCCGCATCGAACGCATCGCCCGTCAGGTTGAACTCCAGCCGCAGATCGGCCTCGCCCTTCGCGGCCACGACCGCGGACAGGCTGTCGGAGAACCGAAGTTCCTCACCGACCTCCACCTTGCGCAAGGGTTTGGCCATGGCGCGCCAGCCGCCCGCAGCAGCAGGCTCCAGCAGCGTCACCGCGATACGCGCCGCAACCTCGCCCTGCCCGGTCATCCGCCGTCTTACCCCGGACAGTCGCGCCGGGATCACCCGCGTGTTGTTCAGCACCAGCCGGTCACCGGAGCGGAAGATATCCACCAGGTCAGCGACACGGCGGTCGGCGATCACATCACCTTCGACCACCAGCAGCCGGGCCGCAGTGCGCGGGCGCGCGGGCCGCGTCGCAATCAGCGCCTCGGGCAAATCGAAATCGAAATCCGACAGGTTCATGGGTTCTCCAGCACGGGGGCCGCCGACCGGAATATCTCGCGGAACATCCCCGGCGTCAGGATCGACAGCGGATTGACCGACACGTCGGGATTATCCGCCGTGCCGCGCAGGCTGTAGTTGAAGCCAAACAGCCCTTCGCCGCGCCTTGTCAGCACCGCACCGATCCCGTTCAGCAAATAGATCGGCGACACCACGCCCTGCATGTCCAGCCTCTTGTCCGCCACCCGGTAAAGCCCCGCCATCGACACACCGAGCGACGCGCCCACGGCGGAGCCTCTGGTGATCTCGATCGCGTCGGGCGTCAAGCGAAAGTCGGCTTCGGCCGCGTTGAACACCAACCCTGAACCGTTCAACTGCTCCAGCAACCCCACCACCGAAATCGCGTTCAGCAATTCGGCCAGCGCCGGGGCGTTGCTGATGCGGATGTTGGCCACGTCGGCCCTTCCGTTGTAATGGCCGGTGGGCCCGGTGGGCGCAAGTTGCAGGTCAAGCGTGCCGCCGCGCGCGTTCGGGAAGATGCCCGAGGATGCCAGAACTCCGCCCGCATCATCGGACCTTATCCGCACCGCACTGCCTGCCTTTTGCGGCACCACCACGCCCTTGACCGGAGCCTTGCCATTCACCCGCGCCGTGAAATCGCCGTTGAAGCCGCCGCGCGTGTTGAACGCACCGCGAAACGATGTCAGCGCAATGCCTTCCGAAACGGTCAGCCGGTCCAGCGCCAGTGTCAGCGGCCCCGCACCCGCGCCACCGCCGCCTTTGCCAAGGCTCATGCGGCGCAGATCCACCGACCCGCCGTTCACGGAAATGGCTGGCGCTGCGCCTTTGCCGCGCCCCGAAAGCGTCACCGCGCCGTCCAGCCAGCCGTTAAGCCGCACGCGGGACAACAACACTTCGTCCAGACCGCCGCCGCTTCGCAGCCGCACAGACCCCTGCGCTTCAAGCCCGCCCGCGTCCAGCCGCAGACTGTCCACCACCGGGACGGCGCCCAGATGCGCCTCCACCTCCAGCCGCCCGGATGATCCGCGTGATTTTGTCCAGCCGATGTCGGGCAGCGTCAGCCCCACACCGTTCAGCGCCGAGTCGAGCCGCAGTTGCGGCGGCTCGCCCTTCACAAGGTCGATGCCGATCTGCGCCGGCCCCGCACCCGACACCATGCCGGCGGGCAGACCCAGCCCGAATTCATCGACCAGCACCTGCGACAGCGTGACCACGCCGTCGATCCGCGCCCGCCCCGCCGCGCGCGGGCCGAAGCCCTGCGCATAGGTCACGTCAAACGGCACCTCGCCCAGCCTGCCCGGACCGGACAGCCGCAGCCCGGTCGCATCCACTGCCAGCGCAAGGTCGGGCGCCGTCAGCACCTTTCCCGGCACCACCACGTCGGAGCGCAGATCGCGGATGCGCCCGGTGACGGTGTAGGACACCTCGGGCAACAGCAGTTTCGGCACCAGCGGCAGGCGCAGCGTCGCCTGCATTTCCGCCGTGCCCGTGCCCAGATCGACAGGCTGGCCCGCCTTGGTCAGAAAACCGAACGGCGGCTGATCCAGCAATGACAGTGCTGCGGTCAGGGTGCTGCGGGTGTTCAGCGTGATGACCGCACGGCTGGGGCGCTGCGTGATGTCGGGCACCTGAAACACCGACCCCGATACGTCAATCGGCCCGCCCTTGGGCGGCGTCACGTGGCCCTTGTCAAGAAACATGGTGTAACGGATGTCGTCCACCGTGGCATAGCCATCGCCCTGTTCAATCGGCGGCAGGGTTTTCAGAAACCGCACATCCGCGCCCTTGAACTCATAGCCCAAGGACAGCCGCGCCTCTGCCCCCGGTTCAAGCCGCACCCCGGCCTGCACATCGAACAGCAGACCTTCCTGCACGTTCTGCACCAGCCAGTCGCGCGTCCTGGGCTTCAGCGTCACCGGCCACAGCGCCAGCAGCGTGTCATGCGTGATCTCGTCCAGCGCCACGTCGATGCTGGCGCGCCAGCCCGCCGGATCGGCCTGCACCCGGCCCTTGCCGGTCAGATGCCGGCCATCCTCCACCAGCGACAACTGGCCGATGTCGATGCTGAACGGGTCCAGCCGCAGCCGCAGATCCAGCGCGCCTTCGGAAAACTGCACCGGCTTTACAAACAGCCCCTCCGGGTCCACCCGCACATCGGCAAACGTGATCTGCGCGACAAGGGCTTGCGGCAGCCCTTCTCTTACCCCCGGCAGGTAGGCATGCCCCGACGCGGCCATCCGCAGCGAACTGCTTTCCACCGTCAGACTGGTCAGAATAACCTTTTCTGCCGTGGGATCATAGCTGAAGGCAAGGCCCGCACGGTCAAACGCGATCGGGCGGGTTTGCGGCGTGGGCCGCAACGCTCCCGCCGCAACCTCCAGCGCCGCATCCAGCGTCGTGATCGCGCCGGTGCCATCCAGCGCGGCCGTCAGACGGCCGGAAATCGGTGCATCCAGCACCCCGAGAAAGGCAATCGGCAGCGCCTGCGCGGCAATGTCGGCAGCGGCCACATGGTCCACCGTGGCGTTGATCCGGGTTTCGGGGCTGCCCTTGACGGTCACAAAGGTCACCAGCGCCTGCGCGGGCACCTGGCCCTCGCCGCCCAGCAGGGTCATCCCAAGTTCAACCGCCAGCGCGTCGGCCCGGTTTTGCAGTGTCAGCCGCCCGTCGCCCACCTGCCAGACCCGGCCCGCGCGCGCGTCCTGCAACGTCAGGGTCAGCGCCTCGGCCTCGATGCGTTGCAGGCGCGACAGGGCGGGCAGCGCGAACGCCCGGTCTGCCGCCGCCATCAGCGCGCCGAAACTGTCCAGCGCCGGGCCTTGCAGGGCCGCGCCAAGCGCCAGATCCATCGTGCCATCCGCCTGCCTGCGCATCGTGACATGCGCGCCGGAAAGAACTACGCTTTGCGCCCGTATCTGCCCACGCGCCAGCGCATCCGGGGCAAAGGCTATGCGCGCTTCGGGCAGGGTCAGCAGCACAGCGCCGCCGGGTTGCAACAGGCGCACATCCTCCAGCCGCAGGCGCGGCACCCAGTCGCGGTCCACCGACACGTCCATCGCGCCGATCGACAGCGCGCCGCCGCTGTTGGCAAGGGATCGGTTCATCCGCTGCTCCACCTCGGCCACAGCCCAGACCGGCAAATGCAGCGGGCGGCCTGTCAGCGCAAGCACGCCAAAGCCAAGCGTGGCGGCCACCAGCACAAGGCTCAGCAGCAGCCACAGCCCCGCCCGCGCCCGACGGCGGCGCGGCGGACGCGGAGCAGTGCCGGATTTGCCCTCTGTTTCAGTCATGGCAACCTTTCGGGAACGACGGCGTATCCTTCGCGCCGGGCTTGCCTTTATCTTTGCCGGAAGGCAACTAAAACACCAGTCACAGACCCCCTCTACGCAAGGAGCCGCCCATGCCCGCACCCACCCAAGGCCAGCCTGCCCCCGATTTCACCCTGCCCCGCGATGGCTGCACAACGGTGACGCTGTCCGCCCTGCGCCCGGGCAAGATCATCGTGTATTTCTACCCCAAGGATGATACCCCCGGTTGCACCCTTGAAGCGCAGGAATTCACCGCGCGGCTGGCCGATTTCAACGCGGCCGGGGCTACGGTGATCGGCATCTCCAAGGATACGGTCAAAAGCCATGACAAGTTCTGTGCGAAATACGGGCTTGGCATCATCCTTGCCTCGGACGCGGACGGCACGACCTGCGAAGACTACGGCGTCTGGGTCGAAAAAAGCATGTACGGTAAAACCTATATGGGCGTGGAGCGGTCAACCTTTCTGGTGGACGGTGCGGGCCTGCTGGCCCGCGTCTGGCGCAAAGTGTCGGTGAAGGACCATGTCGACGAGGTGCTTGCGGCGGTGCAGGCCCTGTGACCCTGCCCCTTGCCGACATGGCGGTGGAGGTTCTGACCACCGCCGATGGCCGCGCCAAGACCGCCCTGTCGCGCCGCCATGCCGCTGCCTGGCAAGCCGCGCGCAGGGCGGGCAACGCCACCCTGGGGCATGCCGCCCCACCTGACCACCCCGCCCGGCCCGGCACACCCGTCCTGTTGCCCCCGCGAGACGTGCCACGCCGCCGCCCCGGCACGCCAATGGGGCGCGTGGCCCTGCTGCATGCCGTCGCACATATCGAGTTGAACGCGGTGGACCTGCATTGGGACATCATCGCACGCTTTGGCCATGTGCCGATGCCGATGGGCTTCTACGACGACTGGGTGAAAGCTGCGGATGACGAATCCAGGCATTTCAATCTGATGTGCGACTGCCTGGAGGCGCTTGGCAGCCATTACGGCGCTCTGCCCGCGCATGACGGCATGTGGCGCGCCGCAGAGGATACCGCGCAAGACCTGATGGGCCGTCTCGCGGTGGTGCCGATGGTGCTGGAGGCCCGCGGGCTGGATGTGACACCCGGCATGATCGCCCTTTTCCGCAAGGCCGATGACTCCCGCGCGATCAAGGCGCTGTCAGTGATCTATGCGGAAGAGGTGGCGCACGTGGCCTACGGGTCGAAATGGTTCCATTTCTTGTGTGGCCGCCACGACCTCGACCCGAAAATCGTGTTTCACAGCCTCGTGCGGCGCTATTTCCACGGCCATCTGAAGCCGCCGTTCAACGACGAAAAGCGCGCCGAAGCAGGGATTCCGCCCGATTTTTATTGGCCGCTGACGGAAGGCTATGCCGGGGAATCACAATAACCATCGGCAGATAACCGCCTATTTCGGCAGGGTTCCGCCGCGCGCCATGGCGCGCCGGTCAAATTTGTTGCGACCAGAGTGATGGCTGGCTAATCAGAGAGCGGGGGACAGAGGACCGAGGGCGCGCGCGCGTCCCCGACCATGCCACGCCCCGATCTAACAAAGAACGGGTTGCCCAGTGCTGACACGCCTCACCTATCGGATCCACACTACCATGGAACGCCTTTTGCCCGAAAAGCGGCTGTTCCTGAAATCCGATACCGAGACACGCTTTATCCGTCTGCGCTCCTCGACACAGGCCATCGCGCTGACCGGCACGGTTGCGCTGTTTGGCTGGACAGTGGTTGCGACCTCGATCCTGATGCTGGATTCGATCTCGGCCGGGTCTACCCGCGACCAGACCCAACGCCAGCAGGCGCTTTATGAGGCGCGGCTGAATGCGCTGTCCGCCGACCGCGACCTGCGCGCGGACGAAACGGTGCGGGCGCATGAACGCTTCAACCTTGCGTTGGCCGAAGTATCGGGCATGCAGTCAGATCTGCTTGCTTCCGAAGACCGCCGCAAGGAATTGGAAACCGGGATCGACGTTATTCAAGATACGCTCCGCCGCACCATCAAGGAACGCGATGAAGCACGGGTGGAATACGAAAGCCTGACCCTGGCACTGGCGGAAGAAACCGGGTCGCCCCGCACCGGCGAAGGTCGTGCGCGCGATACACTGTCCACGCTGGAGGTGATGACCGTCGCGCTTGGCATCACCGCAAGGCAACGCGATGACATGGCGGATGCTGCCCTTCTGGCCAAAGAAGAGGCAGATGCAGTATTGCGGGCCAAGCTGGACCTTGAAACCCGCAACGACGTGATTTTTGCGCAACTGGAAGAAGCAGTGACCATCTCGATGGAACCGCTCGACAAGATGTTCCGCGAGGCCGGTCTGTCGCCCGACAAGCTGCTGAGCGAAGTGCGGCGCGGTTATTCCGGTCAGGGTGGCCCGTTGACCCCGATCAGCCTTTCCACCAAAGGCGGCGCCGTCGCGCCTGAAGAACTGCGCGCGAATGCCATCTTGTCCGGGCTTGACCGGATGAACCTTTACCGTCTGGCGGCCAGCAAGCTGCCTTTCGCCATGCCGGTGAAAAGTGGTTTCCGCTTTACCTCGGGCTTTGGTTACCGGCGCGATCCCAAGGGCGCGGGCACGCGCCTGCATTCGGGGACGGATTTTGCAGGACCGGTTGGCACACCGATCTATGCGGCAGGCGACGGCGAAGTGATCGGGGCTGGCTGGGACAATGGCTATGGCAACAGCGTGATGATCCGCCATGCGGCGGGGGTCGTCACACGCTATGCGCACCAGTCGCAAATCCGCGTCAAAGTCGGACAAAAAGTATCGCGTGGCGACCGTATCGGTGATATGGGCAGCACAGGCCGGTCGACCGGCAGTCATCTTCACTACGAGGTTCTCATCGGGGGCACAGCTGTGAATCCGACGACCTTCATCAAGGCGGCGAGAAATGTTTTCTAAAAGCAGAATCAACGAACCCGGCCCCAAGCAGGCTGAGGGCGACAAAAACAAGGCCACGGACATGACGGCAACCAAGCCCGCTATGGATTACACACCCACATCCCCCAAGGTAAAACCGACGGCGTCCGTGCTGTCGTCGGATCTGACCGTGGTGGGCAACATGCGCACCACCGGCGATATTCAGGTCGAAGGCACGGTTGAAGGCGATATTCGCGCCCATCTGCTGACCGTGGGCGAAAGTGCCACGATCCGCGGCGAAATTGTTGCCGACGATATCGTGGTAAACGGCCGCGTTATCGGCCGGGTGCGCGGGCTGAAAGTACGCCTGACATCGACCGCCCGGGTTGAGGGTGACATCATCCACAAGACCATCGCGATCGAATCGGGCGCGCATTTCGAAGGCTCAGTGCAGCGCCAGGAAGACCCGCTGGCCAACAACAAACTGGCGATCCCGGCCCCGGCAGCGGCGATTGCCGCACCGGCCACAAAACCGGTGGATGGCGTCTGAAACCGGTCTTCCCTGATGATACGGCAAAGGACGCCTGCGGGCGTCCTTTGCTTACCCCGGTACAGTGTGGCAACGGCGCGCTGGCCGCGCCTGACGATTGGCAGGCTTACCCTTCTGCGTTCGCCTCGGCACGGCTTTTGCCGGCCACGTCCATCGCCAGCGTTGCCGCCATGAACCGGTCCAGATCACCGTTCAGCACCCCGTCGGTATCCGACGTTTCCACCCCGGTCCGCAGATCCTTTACCATCTGGTAGGGTTGCAGGACATAGCTGCGAATCTGGTTGCCCCAGCCTGCATCGCCCTTGTTTTCATGCTGTGCGTTGATCGCGGCATTACGCTTGTCCAGTTCCAGCTGATACAGCCGCGCGCGCAGCGCGATCATGCAGGCATCGCGGTTCTGGTGCTGCGATTTCATCGAACTTGTCACCACGATGTTGGTGGGCAAGTGGGTGATCCGCACAGCCGAGTCGGTGGTGTTGACGTGTTGACCGCCCGCACCCGAAGACCGGTACGTATCAATCCGTATGTCACGGTCGGGAATATCAATCTCGATGTTGTCATCCACCACCGGATAGACCCAGATCGACGAAAACGAGGTATGTCGCCGCGCCGCCGAATCGTAGGGCGATATCCGCACCAGACGGTGCACACCCGATTCCGACTTCAGCCAGCCATAGGCATTCGGGCCAGAAATCTTGTACGCGGCGGATTTGATGCCCGCTTCTTCGCCGTCGCTCATCGACTGAAGTTCAACCTTGTAGCCCTTCTTCTCGGCCCACCGCACATACATCCGCGCCAGCATCGACGCCCAGTCGCAGGATTCGGTGCCGCCGGCCCCGGCGTTGATTTCAAGGAAGGTGTCGTTGCCATCGGCCTCGCCGTCCAGCAGCGCCTCAAGTTCCTTGGCGCGGGCCGTTTCAACCAGCGCCCGTAACGCCGCTTCCGCATCGGTGACGATCTCGGCGTCGCCTTCGGCTTCGCCCATCTCGATCAATTCCACATTGTCGCGCAGGCCAGCGTCGATCAGCTTGTAGGTGGAAATCGCATCCATCAGTTCCTGGCGTTCGCGCATCAGCTTTTGTGCGCGGGCGAGGTCGGACCAAAGATTGCCGTCCTCGATGATGGCGTTCATCTCTTCAAGCCGGTGCGGCGCGGTTTCCACATCAAGCCGTTGGCCCAGAAGGGCCAGCGATTTGGCAATGGCATCCGCATGATACTGGGTTTCCGTGCGCATCGGTCAGGTGTCCTTGGTGGGTCAGGCATCAGAGGGAGGGTAAAGGCGTCAGCGAGGTCAAAGGCGTCTGGCGCGTTAGATAGCCGTTCGGATGGCAGCGGGCAAGGGTCAGCCCCGCCGCACCACACACAGGTCACCCGTGCCGTGTCAATACAGCCCGCCTGAACTGAGCGTCCCGAAATCGGCCTTCTTGGGGATCACCTTGGTTTTTCCGCTGGCGGTGGTCACAGTAGACCCCGCGTTCCCGTCGCCTTCACCATAAGCGAACAGCGGCAGATTGGACCCCATGGCAAACCCGCCATCGACCATCGCGCCGATACCGAATACCGGTTCTTCGCCTTCACGGAAGTATTCGGCGACAACATTGGCGCCCGACGCGTCATCCGACAACCGCGCGCCGGTAAAGCGGTCGATGTTGATGAAATAGCCGCCCGGCGGCAACTTGAATGTTGTTCCGCCATATTTCTTCACGGCCTTTTCCATGAAGCTTTGGAACACCGGAACGCACAGCGTTCCGCCATAGGCGGATGAACCCATCGTGCGCGGCTGGTCATAACCGATGTAGCACCCGGCCACGATGTTGGACGAATAGCCGATGAACCACACATCCTTGGCATCGTTGGTAGTGCCGGTCTTGCCCGCAATCGGCACCGGCAGCTTGACGCCCGACCCCGAACCGCGCTGCACCACGCCTTCCATCATCGAGGTCAATTGATAGGCGGTTATCGCATCCATCACCCGTTCGCGGTTGCTGTCGATACGCGGCTGCGCGCCCGACATCAGCGTGGGCAGGGTGCAATCCTCGCAGATGCGCTGATCGTGGCGATAGACGGTTTTGCCGAAGCGGTCCTGCACACGGTCCACCAGCGTCGGTTCCACCCGCTCGCCGCCGTTGGCGAACATGGCATAGGCGGCGACCATCTTGAACAGCGTCGTCTCCTCGGACCCCAAAGCGTTCGCAAGAAACAACCCGAGCCGGTCGTAGACGCCAAAGCGTTCGGCATAGCCCGCCACCGTGTCCATGCCGATTTCCTGCGCCAGACGCACGGTCATCAGGTTGCGCGATTGCTCAATGCCGGTGCGCAGCGGCGTCGGGCCGTAAAACTTGTTCGACGCGTTTTTCGGTGTCCACAAGCCCTGCGGCGTTTCGATCTCGATCGGGGCGTCGATGATGATGGTGGCGGGGGTAAAACCGCTGTCCAGCGCCGCCGCATAGACGAAAGGTTTGAAGCTGGACCCCGGCTGGCGTTGCGCCTGCGTCGCGCGGTTGAACACCGAGTCCTGATAGCTAAACCCGCCCTGCATGGCGATCACCCGACCAGTGTTCACGTCCATCGCCATGAAGCCGCCCTGCACTTCCGGGATCTGGCGCAGCGACCAGCGATTGAAACTGTCGTCGTCGTTGGTCACGGGTCGCACCAGCACCACATCGCCCACATTCACCAGATCGGACGCGGTGGCGGCCTTCGGTCCCAGCTTGCCATCGTCCAGCCGCTTGCGTGCCCAGGTCACATCTTCGGCCGGAATGAAGTGGCCGTCCTCATCCTCGTCCACACCCTCGATCCCGATCCGCGCGTCGTTTTCGCCCAGCTCCAGTACCACTGCCGCGTGCCAGCCTTCGACATCACGCGCCACCTTGGCCTCGGCCAATGCCGTGCGCCAGTCGTCCTCAGACGTCAGCCTGTCGGGCGAGATCACCTGTTTGGTGCCGCGCCACACGCCCTGATTGCGGTCGAACTGTTCCAGACCCCGGCGCAGGGCGCGGGCGGCTTCCAACTGCATGGCGGGGTCCACCGTGGCGCGGATAGTCAGGCCGCCGCCGAAGAATTCTTCCTCGCCAAAGGTGCCCGACAACTGACGCCGGATTTCATCGGTGAAGTAATCGCGCGGCGGCAGGCTTTCGCGAAACGCGAGGTAATCGCCGTTCTGCACCGACCGCAACGGCTGAGCGAGCCCTGTATCCAGCGTCGGCTGGTCGATATAGCCGTTCTGGAACATCTCGCGCAGCACATAGTCACGCCGCTCGGTCACGCGTTCCTTGGCACGCACAGGGTGATACTGCCCGGGCGCCTGCGGCATCGCGGCCAGCATTGCGGCCTCATCCGCCGACAACTGCGCCAAAGTCTTGTTGAAATAGGTCTGCGCGGCGGCCGCCACGCCATACGAGTTCTGGCCAAGAAAAATCTCGTTGAGATAAAGTTCAAGGATCTTGTCCTTGGACAGCGTTTCCTCGATCCGGGTGGCGAGGATGATTTCCTTGATCTTGCGCTCGCCGGTCCGGTCGCCTGACAAAAGGAAGTTCTTCATCACCTGCTGGGTGATGGTCGATGCGCCCCGCACAGTTTGCCCGCGCGTCCGGACAGCCTCGATCGCTGCCGCCGCGATTCCGCGCGCGTCATAGCCGTGATGGGTGTAGAAATTCTTGTCCTCGGCACTGATGAAGGCGTTCTTCACCAAAGCGGGAATATCGTCCACCGGTGCGAAAATCCGGCGCTCCTGCGCAAATTCGTCGATCATCTTGCCTTCGCCACTGTAAATGCGGCTGATCGTCGGGGGGCTGTATTGCGCAAGGCTTTCGTGGCTCGGCAGGTCGCGCGAATACATGTAGAACACGGCACCAATGGTCAGCGCGCCAAAAAAGGCGCCGAGCGTCAACGCCGTAAAGATGGCCCCGAAGAAAGACCCGATAAACCTGACCACTGCACGCATCCCCTTTGATTGCGGCCCTTATACACGCGGGATGCGGGGAAGGTCAAAACCTGCGTCCCGCCCCGACGCCACGTCTGGGCAATCGACCGCGCATATCCCTATCGTCTCAGCAATTCCGCCAGCGCCGTATCCTCGGTGGCCCAGGCTTTCAGCCCGTCCCGCAGCGCCAGCGCCATGCGCCCGCGCCAGTCCGCATCCAGCAACCGCGCCATGTCCTGCTCCGACGAAAGAAACCCGAGTTCCAGCAGAATCGATGGTATATCCGGCGATTTCAGCACCGAAAACCCCGCTGACTGGCGCGGGTGGCGGTGCATGCGTAGATCGCCTGCCTTGATCGCCGCCTCCAGCGCCAAAGACAGCCGTTCGTTGCGCGGCCCGGTTTCTGTGCGCGCAATGTCCATCAGCACCGACGCCACCAGATCGTCCTGCTCTGTCAGGTCCACCCCTGACAGCAGATCGTCACGGTCATGCCGTTCCGCCAACGCCGCCCCGGCAGCATCCGACGCATCCAGCGATAACGTGTAAAGCGTGGCCCCCTCCGCCTCGCCCTCCGCCAAAGCATCGGCGTGGAGCGAGATGAACACATGCGCCCCTGCCTCATGCGAAATGGTGATGCGGGTTTCCAGCGGCACGAAAACGTCTTCCTCGCGCGTCAGCACCACCCTGAAGCCGCCATCGCGCAGCAGCACCTCCTTCAACTCGCGCGCGAAGCCGAGCATCAAGTTGGCCTCGGACAGGCCGTCACGCTCTGCGCCCGGGTCGATACCGCCATGGCCGGGGTCGATCACCACCACCAGCGGCCCGTCGCCTTGCGGGCGCGGCGGATCTGTGGCCGCAGGCGGCAACGCCCAGCCGTCCGGTTCAGGCAACGCTGCCTTCAGCGCAAAATCCGCCTGCGTCGCGCGGTCAAGCCGCAGCATCACCCGCGCCTCGCCGCTTGTGGTCATACCCGCTTTCGTCACCAGATATGGTCCGTCGAGTTCAAGCACCAGCCGCGACCAGCCGGGCCGGTAGACCCCCGCGCGAAGTTCCACCACGCGGTCGCTGCTGCGCGGCACATCGGCCACGCCCGCGAAATCCACCTCGCGGAAATCCAGAACCAGACGCGGCGGGCCGTCCAGAACGCGCACCCGCCACGGCACCGGTTGCGACAGCGCAAGTTCCACATCAACGCCACCGCCACTGTCATCGACATAGGACGTTGCCACGTCGAGCCGCGCCAGCGCCGACAGATCCTGCGCCGGGGCGGCAAATGCCACCCAAACTGCCATCAGCCCCGCAAGGATTGCCCGCATCTGCCATGCCCTTTGCCGTTTCGCGCGAATATCCCTTTCGGCACAGGGAAAGTCCACCGCCGAACCATCGCATGGTGCGAAAGTGACGGTGTTTTGCCTGGCTCTGGCGCGGCGTCACATCACAATGCGGGGATCACCCGGCGCGTGCCTTGAAACCTGTCTGCTTTGCCCGGTAAACTTGCCGTGAATATCCGTCCGACACGGGGCAAACCGCCCCTGTTGATCCCCGCGACAATGCCCTACAAGGGCGCATCCCCAGCATCCGGAGCCTGATGATGAAATTCCTGCCCCTTGCCGCGCCGCTGCTTCTTGCCCTTACCCTGCCGCTGGCCGCACAGGACAGCATGACCGATGCCGAACGTACCCTCTTTCGGGATGAGGTGCGGACCTATCTGCTTGAAAACCCGGAAGTGCTGATGGAAGCCATCGGCGTTCTGGAACAGCGTCAGGCCGCAGCGCAGACCAGCAGCGACGCCGAAATGCTGCAAGCCAACGCAGCGGCGATTTTTGACGATCCTGCAAGCTGGGTTGGAGGCAACCCCGAGGGCGACATCACCGTCGTCGAGTTTCTCGATTACCGATGCAGCTATTGCCGCAAGGCGACGGCCGAGGTGGAAGAGCTGGTGAAATCCGATGGCAACATCCGCTTCATCGTCAAGGAATACCCGATCCTTGGCGCACAGTCTGTGCTGGCGTCCCGCTTTGCCATCGCCGTGCTGCAACTGACCGATGGCGAAACCTACAAACGCACGCATGACGCGCTCATGGGCCTTCGCGGTGATGTGACGCCCGAGGCGCTGGAGCGTCTGGCGGGCGATCTGGGGATTGATGCGCCCGCCGTGATGGCCCGGATGAACAGCCCGGAAGTGCAGGCGGTGATCGACGAAAACCAGCGTCTTGGCGGTTTGCTGGCGATCAGCGGCACGCCGACCTTCGTGATCGACCAGACCCTGCTGCGCGGCTATGTACCGCTGGACGGGATGCGCGAAATCGTGGCGGGCCAGCGCGGCTAGCCGGGAAAGGGCCACAAGTGTCTGCCGGCGCAACCGGACACCGAAGTGCACGACGCGGGCGCTTGCGAAGGTCAAGGCACTATTCTGCTGCTTCGGCGGCCTTGGCCTCGGCGGCGTCGATCTCTGCCGCCTTGGCTTCCACCAGTTCGACGATGTGTTCGATCATCCGCTCATTGCCCAGCTTGTGGTGCTGCTTGCCCGCCAGATACACCATGCCCGACCCGGCCCCGCCGCCGGTAAAACCGATGTCGGTCATCAGCGCCTCACCCGGCCCGTTCACCACGCAACCGATGATGGAAAGCGAAAGCGAGGTGGTGATATGCGCCAGCCGGGTTTCCAGCGCTGATACAGTATTGATCACGTCAAACCCCTGCCGCGCGCAGGACGGGCACGAGATGATCGTCACCCCCCGGTGCCGCAGACCAAGGGATTTGAGGATTTCAAAACCGACCTTCACTTCTTCCACCGGATCGGCAGACAGGGAAACGCGGATGGTATCGCCAATGCCGTTCCACAGCAGATTGCCAAGGCCGATTGCCGATTTGACGGTGCCCGATACCAGCCCCCCCGCCTCGGTGATCCCCAGATGGATCGGCGCATCGGTGACTTCGGCCAATTGCTGATAGGCCGCCGCCGCCATGAACACATCCGACGCTTTTACCGAAATCTTGAATTCGTGAAAATCGTTGTCCTGCAATATCTTGATGTGATCCATCCCGGATTCCACCATCGCATCCGGGCAAGGCTCGCCGTATTTTTCCAACAGGTGCCGCTCCAGCGATCCCGCATTGACGCCGATGCGGATCGAACAGCCGTGGTCCTTCGCCGCCTTGATCACCTCGCGGACCCGGCGCGCGTCCCCGATATTGCCGGGGTTGATGCGCAGGCAGGCGGCGCCCGCCTCGGCGGCTTCGATCGCGCGCTTGTAGTGGAAATGAATGTCGGCGACGATCGGAACCGGGCTTTCGGCGATGATATGGCGCAGCGCGGCCGTGCTTTCCTGATCCGGCGCCGATATCCGCACGATGTCTGCACCGGCCACGGCGCAACGCTGCACTTGTTCGATGGTCGCGGCAATATCGGTGGTCAGGGTGTTGGTCATGGTCTGCACCGATATCGGCGCATCGCCTCCCACGGCCACTTTGCCCACCATGATCTGGCGCGACTTGCGGCGGTAGATGTTCTTCCACGGGCGTATGGCATTCAGCGACATGGGGCGGCCTTTGCGTTCTGCGTCGCCCTATAGATAGACTTGAGCGGCCACCGGGGCAACCGGGGGAAACATGAAGGTTATTCCGACGCCGCTTCGGCCACGGTGACATAGCGCGCCAGATCGGCGTCACCCGTCAGGTCAGCCACGGCAAAAGCCGCTGTCAATGCCTCGGGCGTCAGGGCGATGTTCTTGACAACCTGCGCACCGGGCGCTGCGGGGCCATAAGTCTGGCCCTTTACCGCAAAATATACCGAACCGGAGTTGCCAGCCCGCAGCACCGCCGCCTCTTGCATCTGCGGCACGACATAACGTTCGCCCGCGTCCAGCACCTTTTCAAACAGCACCGTGCCATCCGCCGCCTGCACCCGCACCCAGGACGGGCGCACGGCCAGCAGTTCAACAGCAGGCGCGCCAGCCTCGACCACCTGAACCGCATCGGCAACCGCAGCGTCGATCGCTTCGGCCAGGACAAGCGAGGTATCCAGCACCAGCGCCTCACCCCGACGCGGGTTGATCGCCGCAATCGGGCCATCGCGCGAGACGAGCACCGGCACATCCAGCGCCTGCGGGCGGTAAAGCCGGCCCATCAAATCGGGCTTTGGAGATGCCGTTTCAGCGTCGGCCAGTTCCGTAGCCTCGGGCGCGGACCGCACCAGCGGAGGCACCCCCGACACATTGCCAAGCGGGTCGATTTCGGCTACCACGGTCGGTGCCTGACCGACCGGTGCCAATTGCACGCGCTGCACTTCCTGCAACACCGACCAGCCGCCATAGCCCATGGCCCCGATGAGCGCGATCAGCACCAGCACAGACCCGACCGCGCCCGGTTCGATTTCCGAAAACATGGTCTGACCACGCGGAACAAACGTGGCATTCGGATTGGCCAGCGGGTCGCTGAAATCCGACATCTGCTTCATCCGCGGCACACGGACCAGTGACGCAGCCGCCGACATACCATGCGCGGTCGTGAAATTCGCCTCCACGCAGAATTTGGCATAGGCCCAGTCCGGGCTCATCCCCAGATAGCGCGCGTACGACCGGATGTAACCGGCAACAAACCCTTGGGTTTCGAAGGCCGACACGTCACAGTTTTCAATCGCGGCAATGTAAGTTGCCTTGATCTTCAGTTCGCGCTGCACATCCAGCAGCGATTTGCCCATTGTTGCGCGTTCGCCGCGCATCAGGTCACCAAGGCGAAGTTCGAAGTCGTCAAACCCTTTGGGCTTGTCGAGTTCAACCGTCGAAGGTTTCGTCCTCCGCCAGATCATGCGTTGTGCCCGTCCCTGCCCCATTGCGCCCGAGTCGTTCTTAGCGTCGACTCACAAGCGGTGCTATTTGGCAAAAACTAGCACAGGGCAAAGCGCTTTGCATCCGCAGAAGCGGTCACGCAGACACCTCGGCGCGATTTAGCGCACAATGCTGCCAAAGCGTATCCAATGCCCGCACCAAAGCTTCGATTTCAGCCGCACCGTGCACCGGCGAAGGCGTAAACCGCAGCCGTTCGGTGCCACGCGGCACGGTGGGATAGTTGATCGGCTGCACATAGATGCCGAACCGTTCCAGCAGCATATCGGACAGCAGCTTGCAATGGATGGGGTCGCCGACGTGCACAGGCACTATATGCGACCCGTAATCAATGATCGGCAGACCCAACCCCTTTAGCCGCAGCTTCAGAATCCGCGCCTGTGTCTGGTGGCGTTCGCGCAAGGCAGGATCGGTTTTCAGATGCTTTACCGACGCCGCAGCCCCTGCCGCGATCGCGGGCGGAAGCGAGGTGGTAAAGATAAAACCGGGGGCATAGGACCGCACCGCGTCCACCATTTTCGCACTTGCAGCAATATAGCCGCCCATCACGCCGTAAGCCTTGGCGAGCGTGCCGTTGATGATGTCGATCCGCTGCGACAATCCGTCGCGCTCGGACACGCCGCCACCGCGCGGGCCGTACATTCCCACGGCGTGAACCTCGTCGATATAGGTCAGCGCGCCGAATTCATCCGCCAGATCGCAAAACGCCTTGATCGGGCCAAAATCGCCGTCCATCGAATAGATCGACTCGAACGCGATGATCTTCGGCGCTGCCGGATCATCCGCCATCAGCAGTGCGCGCAAATGCGCCACGTCGTTGTGCCTGAACACACGCTTTTGTCCGCCCCCACGACGCACGCCCTCGATCATCGAGGCATGGTTCAGCGCGTCGGAATAGATGATCAGGCCGGGGAACAGCTTTGGCAACACCGACAGCGTGGCGTCATTGGCGATGTAGGCCGAGGTGAACACCAGTGCGGCCTCTTTGCCGTGCAGATCGGCCAGTTCGGCTTCCAGCCGCTTGTGATAAACGGTGGTGCCGGAGATATTCCGGGTACCACCCGATCCGGCCCCGGTTGCGTCCAGCGCCTCGTGCATCGCGGCCAGCACGGCCGGGTGCTGCCCCATGCCCAGATAATCATTGCCACACCACACCGTGATCGGCTTTTCGCTGCCATCCGGCTTGCGCCACACTGCATTGGGATACGCCCCCTGCCGCCGTTCGATGTCAATGAAAGTGCGGTAGCGGCCTTCATCATGCAGGCGGTTCAGCGCGGTATCCAAAGCGTTGGAATAGTTCATCGTATCTCCCTGACGCCCGAAAATGCAGGCTCGCTGGGGGCAGCATGACGGCTGCGTTGACATTCCGCCTTGATATTGATCAATCGTGAGAGGCGAAACGGGACAATTCGCCACCCCATCCCAAACCTGTGGTCAATCCGCGATCACAACCGCGCAATCTTCAGCCTGACCGCCCGCACAGGCCGCGACGGAGGCATCCACGGCACCTTTGCCTTTCGCAAAGCCCCACAGGCCCGTGCTGGCCGAAATCGCCAGCGCCATCGCCCCGCGCCCCTTGTAATCATTGGCAAAACCTTCGCTGGCCGCCGCCGACAGCTTCAATGGCCGGTCGCCCCACCCCACGGGCCGGATCAACGCCACGATGACGCACGGGCGCGCGCCAAGGCGCTTTGCGTTACAATCGGCCAAAGCCACCGCTGACGCTGCCGTCACGTCATGGTAGTTGGCCGCGGCCACCGTCGCCTCCACCATGATGCCTTCATCGGGCGATACGGCAATCGCGCCGTAATAGGGTTGCTGCGCCCCGACGGATGCCAGCATCACGGCCTGATCTTCAGGCAGGAAATCCTGCGCGATCATTTCCACCTCTGCCCCGGTTGCGGGAAAAAGCATGGATCTGGCGGTCTTGCCATCCACGGGCGCGCCAAACGCCGCCCCTGCCAGCATCACCACACACCCGGCCACTACGGCACTGATTACCTGCATCGTCGTCTCCTGTCACAAATCCACGCCAGTCTATCCTGCCCCGCCGCCTCTGGACAGCGCGCGTGCGCCTGTTACGGTTCCCGCCAGATCACAAAAAGGAGTGTCCCATGTCGCTTGATGCCGTTCTGGCCCGGATCGACGAAACCCTGCCCGAGGCGATGGACCGCCTGATCGCCCTGCTGCGCATCCCGTCCATTTCCAC
>Ga0105050_10001326_pt1 | contig 37389 bp, 30 predicted proteins | sample FRY01_FD_78088 | JGI IMG/M metagenome (GOLD analysis project Ga0105050, IMG submission 78088) | Freshwater microbial communities from Lake Fryxell liftoff mats and glacier meltwater in Antarctica - FRY-01 | ecosystem: Environmental > Aquatic > Freshwater > Ice > Glacier meltwater ...
GTCAGCGTAGGCGCCAGCCTGCGTGGGTGGATGCGTGCGCCCGACACCCGGTCAACATGCTAAAACGGCGGTCCCCGCCGGAAGGGAAGGCGCGGGCGGGGTTTGGGCCGATCGGTACTGCGGCCCGGTCACGAAGGTTAGGGTGCCCTTTGCATGGGCGCGTGGAATCGTATATCGTCTCGCCGCTGTGCTGAACCACCTACTACATCCAACGCGCTGGCCTGTGGCCGCCCTCTGCGGGCTGAGCCTGTCGCTCACCGTTGTCCCCGCTGCTCGCGCCGCCCCACCGGGCATCCGCGCCGAGCGCTCTGTCAAGCTGTCCGAGGAGGCCCAAGCGGCCTACCTCGATGGCCGTTTCGATGAGGCGATCCGCCTCTATCTGATGGCCTACGACGCGTTGCCGGATCCCGGCATCCTGTACAACATCGGCTTCGTCTATGAGCGCAAGCTCGACGACCCCGAGCTCGCCCTCGGCTACTACGAGCGTGTGGCGACCGCGCCGGACGTCCCTGAAGAGCTCGCTGCGAAGGCCGCCGCGCGCCTTGAAGGGGTGCGGCAGGTCTTGGCGGACCGCAAGAAGCCGCCGCCCATTGAGAAGCCCCCGCCACCCGAAGAGCCTCCCGCCGAAGGTCCGACCGGAGACGTCCGCTGGGCCCCCGTGCTCACGATGGCTGTCGGTGGCGCCGCGCTGCTGGGCGGCGCCGTCATGGGCAGCCTGGCCCTTGACGCCGAAGGGCGATACGCGAACGCGCGGGATAGCGGCGACACCGAGGGCGCGCGATCTTGGCAGTCCACTGGCCGCGGTCAGGCATTCGCGGCCGACGTCCTGTTCATCGCCGGGGGTGCTACCGCCGCGGCGGGGCTCATCTGGTTTCTTATCGACGGCTTCGATGACGCGCCCGCAGACAAGCCAACGCCAACTACTTATTGGCGATTTTCGCCAACGACGCGCTCGCCCGGGGCCTTTGTCAGTTTCGGAGGAGCGCTGTGAATCCGCTGACTGCATCAATCCAGGGCGCGTGGTGGCGCGTAGCCGCGGTTAGCTTTGCCCTCGTCATCGCCACCCCTGGCTGCACAGCCATCTTGGACTTTGACGACCAATGCGCGTCCGACGACGACTGCAAGGCGGTTGGGCGCGGCCTAAGATGTGACGTCGGCCAGTGCGTGGCGAAGGCTCTACTCGCGCCGGAGATCGGGTGCGACCGGCTCTATGGGGAAGACCCCCGCAACGCGGCGCCCGGCAGCGTCATCACGATCGGGACCCTCCTGCCGTTCTCCGGGGCCCTCGGTAGCTATGGCCCGGGCATGGACAACGCGGTGCGCCTCGCCGTCAGCGAGATCAACCAGAACGGTGGCATCAAGGGCGTAAAGCTCGGTGTGATCGGCTGTGACTCCGGGACCTCGGTCGAGAAGGCCGCGATCGCTGCCCGCCACATGATTGAGGTCGGCAACGTCCCCGCGATCATCGGCGCCGGCGGGTCCACCGTGACCATCGAGACCTTCAATCGTGTCGCGCGCGAAGAAAAAGTTCTCATGATCTCACCGTCTTCCACGTCTCCGGGGATCTCGAACCTGCCCGACGATGGGCTCCTGTGGCGGACTGTCCCATCGGACGCCATCCAGGGAAACGCGATCGCAGCCTACATGCGCGAGCAGGGCTTCCAGAAGATCGTCGTGGTCAATCGCAACGACGCATACGGCAACGGCCTCGCCTCCGTCGTTAGCAGCCGCTTTTGTGCAGGCGCATCGCCCCCATGCACCGAAGGCAACTTCGTGAATCGGCTCTACAATCCGGACAACCTGAGCTCAGCCCAGGCCGAGGATCAGGACCGCATCGCCGTCGAACTCGAGACGCTCAGCCCCGATGTCGTCGTGCTCGTGGGCTACACGAATGACGGGCTCAGCTTTCTCAATAAAGTGAAGCAGAAAGGTTATCGCTTTATCCTGACGGACGGCATGCGTGACCCGGCGCTCATCAACGGCGTCTTCGATGACGAATCAAACCTCTTGGTACCCGGCCTAGACGACGACGGCCTCCTCTGTGGCCTCATCGGTACGAACCCGTCGAGCCCCGGTGGCGAGCTCTACAACGGCTTCGAGCGCCGCTACAGCGCGAATTTCCAGACCAGCTCGACCACCTTCGCGGGGCACGCCTACGACGCAGCCTACGTCGTGGCGTTGGGTATCGCCGCCGCCGCGGGGGCTGGCAATGCCACGCCTGGTGGGCGCGATATCGCGGAGGGGATCGCTCGCCTGACGCGCGGGGAAGAGATCGTCGTCGGCGTCGTCGAGCCCGGGAATTTTGGACGCGGCGTCGAGCTCCTCACGAGCTCGGATATCGTCGGCGTTGACATCAAGGGCGTCACCGGCGCGCTGGACTTCGACACCAGCGTCGGTGAAGCGCCCAGCGGAATCGAGATGTGGCGGTTCGCGGTGGATGGTGAAGAAATTGTGAACCTCGGTGTCGTCTTCGATGGAAAAGAAGGGTATGACTTTTCTGCTATCACCGCGGACACGACGAGTGAACGCTGCCAGTGATGACCGGCTCGCCTTGTGGAACCGGAAGACCATGATAAACGACCTGCAGATACGCGCTCTCTCACGAGGTACTCAGCCACACGCCCTGTCTCTAAGCCAAGTAAAGCCAACAACGTGACCTGGATTTGCTCCCACTGCGGTGAAAAGAGCTCGCGATTCCGCCAACGATGCGCTCGCGATGGGCACCGTATTATCGAAGATATGGCTGGCCAGGTCATCGCCGGGCGCTACCGCCTAAAAGAGCTTATTGGCGTCGGCGGCATGGACTCCGCGGTGTGGAAGGCGTGGCAGATGGGCGCCGAGCGTATGGTCGCCATCAAGGTCTTGCCCCCCGCAGACGACGCGTCGTCCAAGCGGTTCGCCCGTGGGGCGCGGATCGCCGCGAACCTGAGCCATCCGAATTGTTTGGTGATCCACGACTACGGCACGACCGAGGACGGCAAGCTCTTCCTCGTGATGGAGCTCCTCAACGGCCGGGTGCTACACGACGTCTTGTCGAACGAGGGGATGGCCGTCGTCGACATCCTCCACATCGGACACCAGGTGCTTCAGGCGCTCGAGCATGCGCACGACGAGCGGGCGGTCCACCGTGATCTTAAGCCCGACAACCTCTTCCTCTGCCAGAAGAACAGCGACGCCTTCCACGTAAAGATCTTGGACTTCGGCATCGCGAAGTACATCGAAGAGGAATACGACGAGATCCCTCTCGGCGACGGCAAAAAGCCCTCGGACGGGTTCGAGGACCTCGTCACCGAGCAGCGCCAGGTCTGCGGGACCCCCCAGTACATGGCGCCAGAGCAGGTCGTCGGTGCCCGCGTTGACGGTCGCGCCGATCTCTACGCCCTCGGCTGTGTGCTGTATAAGATGCTGACCGGACGGCTGCCCTTCGAGGGCAAGACCCGCTACGAGCTGTATCAAAAGCACCTGCAAGAGCCGCCCCAGGCCTTCTCGGCGGTGCGGCCGGACCTCCGTTTCCCCGACCGCCTCGAGCTAATCGTGATGAAGGCCCTCGCGAAGAGGCCGCAGCAGCGATTCCAGACCGCCGCGGAGATGCGCGAGGCCCTCGCGTCGGTCGTCGTGACCCCGGCCGGGCTCGACGCTCAGCCGACGACGCGCACGGCGCTCAAAGACACCAGCGAGACTTCGGGGTTCCCGGCGACTGTGGTGCACGACGCGAACCCGGCAGACATGCTCGGCGCGGTCCTGTCTCAGACCCCGCTCAAGCCGTCGTTCATGGCTGCGCGCGCCCCCATCGTCGAGGTCGAGATCGACGACGAGCCGACTCGCGTCCGCGGGATCCCGGCCTTCGAGCTCGATGATGATGCACCATCGACGCTCGCGCCCGCCTTCGCGAACCCGATTCAGGCGGAACGGCCTTCGACGGCCCACTACCAGGCGGCCCCAAATCCGCCAGCAAAGCCCCAGCCAAAGCCACCAATCGACCCGACGATCATACCCCATGGCGTGTGGACTCTGTCTCGGCCCGCCCCGTCGGCGGCCGCTATCGCGAAAGCGGCGGCGCCCGTCTTGGCGATGCCGTCGGCATCGCATCCCTCGTTGACGCGCGTGACCCCGCCCACAGCGGCCCGGGTCCCGACCCCAGGCCCCGTCGTCGCCGCGCCCGCAGCGGCCCGAGCACCGATGCCCACGGGGGCCTTCGCGGGCACTCCCGCCATGCCTTCGCCCAGCCCGTGGATGACGAATCCGGCCCATCCGTCCCTCGCCGATCCGATCTTGCGCCACCCGTCGTCGCGCCCCTCGCTCACGACCAGCACGCAATACCCACGATCGCCCGAGACCGAGCCCAGCAGCGTCAGCGGCCTACACGATCCCGAGAGGCCGCGTTGGATGGTCGCCGCGATGCTTGGCGGAGCCTTCCTCCTAGGCGTCGGTGGTGTCAGCCTCGCGCTGTCGCTGGCTGGCAACCAGGGCGGCCCCGAGATCGCCGGCGCGGCGGTCAGCGTGCAAAAAGACGCTCCCTTCGCGGCGGCACCGACTACGACGAACGCCGGCATAGGCGTGCCGGCGGAACCCCTCGCGGGGGAGACGGCCGAGACGCCGGAGACCATCGAGATCGAGCCCGGCGGTGAGGCGGCTGAGTTGGTGCCGGCCCCTGAAGAGGACGTCGCGCCGGCGTTGCCAGAGACGGCAAAGGTTTCAATTACATCTATTCCGCCGGGCGCCGAGGTCTTCGACGGCGAGACCCGCCTCGGGGAGACCCCGCTGGTGACCGAGCTGGGCGCGGGCGACCATCGCCTTGAATTGAAGCTGCGTGGATACGACGACAGCGAGCTCACCGTCACGGCCACGCCTTCATTGGACGAGACCGCGCCCGCTGAACACGAGGTGACCCTCGTACGACTGGCGGTCCGCCCGGTGGTTCGGGCGCCGACGCCGACCTATGTGGCGCCAGTGCCACGCCCGCCAACACCGCGCGAGCCGGTGGAGACCCCACGGCCGGTGCCTGAGGTTAAGCCTGTTGAGATCAAACAACCTCCGGCCGTCGTGACGCCACCGAAGCCTCGCGAAGTGAAGCTGCTTGAGGACCTCGACGCGCCCGTGGTGAAGCCCAAGCCGGTCCCAAAGGTGGACCTCCTCGACGAGGGCGAGCCCGCGGCGAAGCCGAAGCCCAAGCCGAAGGCGCAGATCCAGACCCTCGACGAGCTCTAGAGGCTGTGTGTCGGGCTTTGCGGCCTGCCAATACCCCAAGCTGGAGGGAGGCCACAAGGGCCTCCCCTACGGAGGTTGGGGCGTCACGGCCACAAGGGCCTGCCAATACCCCAAGCTGGAGGGAGGCCACAAGGGCCTCCCCTACGGAGGTTGGGGCGTCACGGCCACAAGGGCCTGCCAATACCCCAAGCTGGAGGGAGGCCACAAGGGTTTCTCCTACGGAGGTTGGGGCGTCACGGCCACAAGGGCCTGCCCTACGGAGGTTGGGGCGTCACGGCCACAAGGGCCTGCCCTACGGAGGTTGGGGCGTCACGCTGGACAGGCCGGAGAGCCTGCCCACGCGGTTAGATCTGGGCCGGGGTCGTGTGAAAGAGGGCCTCGCCGTAGCGAACGGGGCGTGGAACTGTCGGGCCGACCACGGTCTGAGGTCGGTCGGGCCACAGGAGCACGACCGTCGAGCCTAGGTTGAAGCGACCGAGCTCGTCGCCGCGCGTGACGGTCGCACCAGGATTCACCGACGACGTAATCCTGCCGACGTTCGTCGCGCCGACCATCACGACCTCGACGTCACCGAAGTCAGTGTCGGCGAAGCTGAAGACGGTCCGGAGATTGCGCGTGAAGAGCGAGGGGACGTGCTCGAGGCCGAGGCGGTTGACCGGATAGCGGGCGCCGGGGATCGCTGTCACCGACGCGAGCGTGCCGGTAAGCGGCGCGTGGACGCGGTGATAGTCGCGGGGTGACAGGTAGACGACGACGACGTGGCCGTGGCGAAGGTGCGCGGCGGCGCGCCCAATGAGCTCGGAGGCGGCCCAGCCTTGGTTTTTGACCTCGGCGCCAGGCGGCAGGCGGCTATCGGCATCAAGGCGCCCCGCGAAAGAGAGCACCCCATCAGCCGGCGAGACGAGGGCCCCTGGCGTCGCGTCGACGGGGCGGATCCCCGGCCTCAGCGCCCGCGTAAAGAAGGCGTTGAGCGTCTCAAAGTCCGCGATTGGCTGGGCGGACTCGTCCATGTCGACGCCGAACGCCCTCACCCACGCGGTGATCACCGCGCGCATCGCCGGGCCGGGGAGGGCTGAGTCGGCGAAGCGCTCCATCGTCGCGGCGAGCCGCGGCCCAGCTGTGAGATCGAGGAGGGGCTTGATCATGCGGTGGCTCTTCGGTTGGGAGAGGGCTGCGAGCGGTTTTGGCTCGGATGGGGGCTAGGTCAGAGGACCAAGCCGCCGAAGGTCGTGAGTTTCGCGAAGGCCTCGTAGCGCTCGCGGATCGCCTGGCGGTCCACTCGCTTGAGCTTGTCGACGCCGTACCCCTCGACGCAGAAGCTGGCCATGATACTGCCAACGACGGCCGCCCGGCGCGCATTCGCCGCCGAGATGTCCCCTGTGGACTCGAGATAGCCCACGAAGCCACCTGCGAAGGTGTCCCCGGCGCCCGTGGGGTCGACGACGCGCTCCAGCGGAAAGGCCGGGGCGTAGAAGATGTCGCCGTCGTTGAAGACGATCGCGCCGTGCTCGCCACGCTTGATGACGACCATCGACGGGCCCATCGCCTGGATCTCGCGCGCAGCCAGGACCACCGACCGCTTGCCGGTGAGCTCGCGTGCCTCTTCGTCGTTGATAAAGAGGGCGTCGACGCGCCGAAGCACCTCGACGAGCTCGGCGCGGGCGGTATGGATCCAGAGGTTCATCGTATCGGCGGCGACAAAGCGTGGCGCCTTGACCTGCTCAAGGACGCTGTCCTGGAGGCGCGGCTGGATATTTCCAAGGAATACAAACGAACTCTCGGCCTGCGCGGGCGTTAGTTTGGGCTGAAATGATTCGAAGACGTTGAGCTCGGTGAAGAGGGTGTCGCGGCCGTTCATGTCTTCGTGATAGCGGCCCCCCCAGCGGAAGGTCTTTCCAGGGCTGTGCTGGAGGCCCGAGAGGTCGACGCCTTGTTCTTGCAGAAGCGCGAGATCGTCTGGCCGAAAGTCTTCGCCGACCACCGCGACTACCGACGGCTTCGCAAAGCGGGCTGCTGCGAGCGAGAAGAAGGTGCCCGAACCGCCGAGCATATCGTCGCGGCATCCAAGGGGAGTGGCGATGCTGTCATAGGCGACTGAACCGATAACGACGATGCTCATGCGTGATTCTCCGCGGTCTTGGCCTCGGGATCCGGAAGGACCCGGGCGAGGATAGGGGCGAGGCGCACGCGCGCCTCTGGGGTGATCATATTCGGTGCCGTCATAATGGCGTGATCAAGGGCCTTCCAGGCGCTCGAATCCACGGCGGTCGCGACCCCCGCGACGGCGCGACGCAGCACCCGCTGAGCGTTGCCGACGTTGGCGTGGATGACCGCCACGACGGCGTCAGCGGTGACGTGGTCGTGGTCGGGATGCCAGCAGTCGTAGTCGGTCGCCATCGCGAGGGTCGCGTAGGCGATCTCGGCCTCGCGCGCGAGGCGGGCTTCGGGCAGGTTGGTCATGCCGACGACGTTGGCGCCGAATCCGCGAAACACGTGCGATTCCGCCCGGGTCGAGAAAGCGGGCCCCTCGATGCAGACGTAAGCGCCGCCGTCGTGGTGCGTCACCCCAACCTCGCGGCAGGCGCCGAGGAGCACGTTGCGGAGGCTGGCGCAGACCGGATCGGCCATGGATACGTGGCCCACGATGCCGTCCTCCATGAACGTCGACGCGCGGTTGCGGGTGCGGTCGATGAACTGGTCGACCACGACGAAGTGGCCGGGGATGACCTCTTCACGCAGGGACCCGACGGCGCTGACGGAGAAGAGCCACTTCACGCCGAGGCTCTTGAGGGCCCAGATGTTCGCGCGGTAGTTGATCTCGTGTGGCGCCACGCGGTGCCCGCGACCGTGGCGTGGCAGGAACGCGACGGGCACGCCGTCGACGTCTCCGAGCATCACGGCGTCCGAAGGCGCCCCAAAAGGCGTCTCGACGATGACCTCGCGGACGTCGGTGACCCCCTCCATCGCGTAGAGGCCGCTGCCGCCGATGACCCCGATGGTTGCTTGTTGAGTGACTGCTGTGGCCATTGTGATGACGTCCTCGCTCTCTGTGCGCAGCTAAAGCGCGTAACTCGCGGCGCTTAACATCTCGGGGCCTCGGATGCAATCTCGACACGCCGCTAGCTGGTTTCGGTACGCGCGAACGGTCGCGCTAGGCGCGTGGCCCTATGAGCCCGAGATCCAACTGCCGAAGGTCTCCAACGCGGCCAACAGTGCGGCATCGACCGCCTCGGCGTCGGGCCCGTCGAAGGTCAGTCTGAGCTGCCACACGCCGGTAACAAGGCGCGGGTAGCTGCCGATCGCCACGCCATGGTGCTGCGAGACGAGCTCGTCGAGGGCGACACAAATCATGCTCTCCTCGACGACGAGCTCAAGGGCTCGGTGGGTGCGACGTGGGGAGGCTGGAAACTTGTCTCTGAGCCCATTAAAGAGCCCCCGCACAAACGACGGCACGCCAGGAAACATCCAGATGTTCTCCAGCTTGGCTACGGGCCACGGCACGCCCTCACCCCAGATGAGCTCGGCGCCTGCGGGGACGCGGGCTAGGCGACGGCGCCCCTCCGAGAGGGCCCCGAGGGACTCAAGGGCCTTCAAGATCGCGGGGTGCTCGACCACATCCACCCCAAACGCTGCGGCCACGGCGGCCACGGACACATCGTCGTGCGTCGGTCCGATCCCGCCGGTCGTGATCACGACGTCGCAGCGTGGCGCTTGGCGGCGCACAGCCTCTGCGATGGCCTCGACCTCGTCGGGCACGAAGACCACCTCGCGAATCGACGCGCCGATCTCCCGGAGGGCTTGCAATAGAAACGCCGCGTTAGCCTCGACGACCTTGGCCGAGAGGACCTCATCGCCGATGACGACCAGCCCAAAAGTGGCGCGCGCGGTCGGCGCGTCTGTCACAGCGGCTTAACTCGATCGTAAGCCCCTGTGCCCTCAAGGGAGACCGCGTTGGGCGCGAACTTTAACTCCCAGGTGGCCTGCAAGGTCTTGACGACAAAGGGCTGCATACCGTTGTTGCGCAGCCAGGTGAAGTCCTGCCCCAGGATGAAGGCCAGGATCTGGCTCTCCTCGCTAAAGCGCTTGCGCTCAAAGGCCCCGCAGTTGGGGCAGAAGCTGACCGGATCACCCTCGCGGGTATAGTAGGACGTCGTACAGTTGAAGCACACGACATCCATCAAATCCTTGACTTCGTCGCCATTCGGCTCGCTGTATGTGCCCTTGCCGCGATATTGGAGTTCAAAGTGTTTTGACTTCGTAAAGCAGAACATCTCCATGCCTTCGAGATTGCGCATTGGATCGTTTCTCCTCTGGGATTCAGGGGGTCGGTGGGGCGCATCAGCGCGCCTCGTTGATCGTATCAGAACATGCGGCCGCGGATAAAGTCGTGATGGGCCGTGAGAAAGCGCATCGTGCCGGTCGCGGCCCGCATCACCACCGAGTGCGACGTGGCGCCGCCCTTGCGGAAACGCACGCCGCGCAGCATGTCGCCGTCGGTCACGCCGGTCGCCGCGAAGATGACGTCCTTGCCGCTGACCATATCGCCGATGCCGAGGACTTGGTCGGGGTCGCTGAGGCCCATGGCGATGGCGCGCTGTCGCTCGTTGTCGTTCCGAAACTTCAAGAGGCCCTGGATCTCGCCGCCGAGGGCCCGGAGCGCGGCCGCCGCCAAGACGCCCTCGGGGGCGCCGCCGATCCCGATGAGGATGTCGACCGGGGACTCCGGGATGGCGGTCGCGATCGCGGCCGAGACGTCACCGTCGCGGATGAGGCGAATACGGCAACCCAGCAGACGGAGCTCTTCGATGATCTCTTTATGGCGCGGGCGATCGAGCACACAAGCCGTCAGCGATGTGACCGCCATGTCCTTGCGCGCGGCGACCCGCATGAGGTTCTCAGTCACCGATTTCTTGATGTCGATCGCGCCGACGCAGTCTGGGCCGACCGCGATCTTGTACATGTAGGTATCGGGCGCGTGCAGCAACCCGCCGCGAGGCGCGATCGCCACGCACGCGAGGGAGTTCGGGCCGCCGTGGGCCGTGATAGTCGTGCCTTCGAGTGGATCGACCGCGATGTCTACCTCAGGCGCGCCCGGCGCCCCCGAGCCGACCTCCTCGCCGATGTAGAGCATCGGCGCCTCGTCGCGCTCGCCTTCGCCGATGACGATGCGGCCCGCGATGTCGAGATGCAGGAACTCTTCGCGCATGGCCTCGACCGCGGCGCGGTCGGCAGAGTCCTCATCACCGCGGCCCATGAAGCGGGCTGCGGCCAACGCGGCGGCCTCTGTGACGCGAACCATTTCAAGCGAGAGATGACGAAGCATAGCGCCCCCGGGGTGTCGAAGGCGAGCGTGTGGGATGCGCGCGCCGGTTTACGCGGAGGAAGCTACCCCCAAGGCGCTCGCTTTACCAGCCCGGACGGGGAGGGGATTGGCGCGGGACAACGCCTCGGCCGCGTCAATCGGGGGGCGTGGCGGCTCTCGTGGCTAAGGCGCGTAAGACAACGCGCAGATTCTGAACCTCGCCGCAGATCCACGCGTCGAGGGTCGCGGTGCGGAGCTCAGCGGTCAGCGCGCGCTGCTCAGCCGCGATCTCGCAATCGACGCGCTCGCGCAGCCGGCCCATAATAAGCGCCGTCGCGACCGACACATTGAGGGACTCGACGAAGCCGTGCATCGGCAGCATGAGGCGCATGTCCGCCGCGTCCCGTGCGAGCTGGGTGACGCCCTCGTGTTCGTTGCCGAAGACGACGGCGAGAGGCTGATCCAGCGGCACCGTCAGCGGCGTGTAGGCCGGGCGGTCGCCGTGGATATCCGTCACGGCGATCCTGAAACCGCGCGCCTTGAGCGCCTTGTACGCGGTGGCCGGGTCGTCATAGATATGCATGTCCAACCATTTTTCGCTGCCGCGCGTGATGTCGCGGCCAAGGCGCATGCGATTCTGGCGGCCGTCGTCAATGACCGGCCCTGGCGGCTGCTTGATCACATGAAATTCGTGCAAACCGAGCGCATCCATCGTGCGGACGCAGGCCCCGATGTTGTGCGGATCGTGGAGGTGCTCGAGGACTGGCGCCACATAAGTGGTCCTCGCGTCCAGCGCGAGGTTCATCCGGGCGATACGCTCAGGCAAGACAAAGGGCCCAAGGACCTCGAGGGCGCGTCCGGGCACGTCGAGGTGCAGCGGAGGGCCGCTAGGGAGATCACGACTCTTGGCAGGGCGAGAGAGCATAGGGGTCGAGGCATGCCCCAAAACAAGGGTGCGAGGCAAGCGTGACTGCCCTCTGAGCGTCCTCGCCCTCGGGCACCGGGCGCGCCGTGGTGGCGTAAGAACGTGCGCCATGCTTGACACTGGCTGCGCTGGCGTGGTTTGGCAGCCCCCATGTGGAAGTCACTCATCGCGGCGCTTTGCGCTGTATCGGTCCTCGCGGGAGGACAACTCCCTGCCGCGGCGAACGAACCCGACGATGGTCCCTTCGTCACGGTCAAGCGCGGCGATAGTCTTCACAGGCTGGCGTCCCGGCACCACGTGTCGGTCGAGGACCTGACCGAGTGGAACAAGGAGATCATCGGGAAAAAGCTCGTGATCCGGGTCGGCGACAAGCTGCGCGTAGGACCTCCGGGCACTTCAACGGTCGCGGCCGCGCCGCCAAAGGCCAAGGCCCCCGAAAAAGAGACCGCGACACCAAAGGGGCCGACCTGGAGCGACCACGTGACGGTCCGCCGCGGCGACACGATCGGCCGTATCGCGCGCCGCGAGGGCGTCAGCGTCGAGGACCTCCTTGAATGGAACGGGCTGACCTCGAAGGCTCGGATTCGCGCCGGCCAGCTCGTCGAGATCCAGAGGCCAGGTAAGAAGCCGTCATCCGCCTCTATCGGGCGCGCTGTCGCTGGCACCGTGAAACACAGCGTCTGGCTCGATAAGGGGCCTGGCTACCGCCTCCGGTTCCCGAAGAACGCCTACGGCACCGAGGAGACCGTCGCGATCCTCAAGAGCTGCGCCAAGAAGGTCCATGATCGCTTCGACGGCACGGCGGACATCCTCTACGGGGACCTGTCGCGTCCTCGGGGCGGCAAGTTTCCTCCCCACGAGAGCCACCAGAGCGGCCGCGACGCCGATGTCGGCTACTACCTCGCGGGCAACGTGCAGAACGCGACCATGCACCGCGTCGGCGCTCACGAGGTCGACTACACGAAGTCGTGGGCCTTGCTGCGGTGCTACCTGCGGACGGGCAAGGTCGTCCGCGTCTATATGGATACGAAGATTCAGACCGCGATGGCCACGCACCTGGGCACGACGGGGCAGGCCTCGCCGGCGCTGCTCTCGCGACTCTTTGAGGTCATCGGCGGCAGCAGCGCGCTAGTGCAGCACGCGCCCAAGCACGACACCCACCTCCACGTCCGCTTCGCTTGCGCGCGAGGCGACGCGGGCTGCGTCCTAGAGGCCTCTGAGAGGCCCTGGACGACACGCTAGAGTCGCGCAGGGTCTCGCGCTAGGCCTCGGGGGCCTCGGGGGCCTCGGGGGCCTCGGGCACCGCACGTCGCCCCCAGGCCCTTCAGCGAAAGAGGGCGGAGATCGAGTCGCCATCGTGGATGCGACGGATCGCCTTCGCGAAGATCTCGGCCACAGACAGCATGTTGAACTTGTCGGACTCTTTGCCCTGCAGGGGGACCGTGTTCGTGAAGGTCACGCGAGAGATCTCAGAGTTATTGAGGCGCTCGACAGCCGGCCCAGCGAGCACCGCGTGGGTGAAGGCTGCCGTCACCGACAACGCGCCCTGGGCCAAGAGGAAGCGCGCGGCCTCGACGAGGGTCCCGCCCGTCGACACCTCGTCGTCGACGATGATGGCGTTCTTGCCCTTCACGTCGCCGATGAGGTTGGTCGCGACGGCTGTGTCGCTGTCGTCGTAGCGGCGCTTGTCGACGATGGCCATCGGCAGGTTGAGGCGGTTCGCGTAGCCCCCGACCTCTTTGGCCTCGCCTGCGTCGCCGGCCACGAGGACGCTGTTCGTCAGGTCCTGCTTGAGGAGGTAGTCGGCGATAATCGGCGACGCCTGCAAGTGGTCGACAGGGATCCGGAAGAACCCCTGCGCTTGAGGGGCGTGGAGATCCATCGTGACCACACGGTCGGCGCCCGCGGTCTGCAAGAGGTCGGCCATCAGGCGCGCGGTGATAGAGATGCGCGGCTTATCCTTCTTGTCCGACCGGATGTAAGGGAAGTAGGGGATAACTGCGGTGATGCGGCCCGCCGACGCGTGCTTGAGCGCGTCAATATAAATGAGCAGCTCAATAATGTTCTGGTGCACCGGTGGGGCGGAGGTCTGAATGACGAAGACGTCGGCGCCCCGGACGTTCTCGTCGACCTGCACCATCATGTTTTCATTGGAAAACTTGATGGTGTTGGACCGCCCGAGGGGGATCGCGAGGTGGCGGCAAATCTCATGAGCGAGCTCAGGATGGGACTGTCCAGCAAAGACCTTCAGCGAACCGTTCATGGGGAACCTCCGTGGCAAGGTCGTACTCGCCGGACCCGCATGCGTCAAGGTTCGTCTGGGCTCGCGGCAGGGCAATCGAGTTCTAGGCCGGTCCGGTCAGAGCCCATGGCAAGACCGGTTGCCCCCGGACGCAATCGGTGTGGGGCAGGCCATCGGTACGCGCGCATTTTGCGCGCATCACGGGCGCTCGAACCAAACCCCAACCAGCAAACGTCCCGGCGTGCATTGCGCGCTAAAAGCGCGCGGACCAAGGGCGACCACGTACGCCAAAGTCCGCCCCTTGGTCCGCGCGCATTCTGCGCGCTTACGGGCGCTCGAGGCAGATTTTCTTAGAACTCGATTGCCCTGGGGCTCGCGGCCTCCGCAAAACACGACTCAAAAGCGCACCGTTGCGTGGCCCGAGGCGAATCGGTGCATACTGCCTCGGACCCTAGCACGCGCTCAGGACAAACGCGCCTCCGTACTAAGGCAACCATATGAAAATACTCGCTCTCTGCGGCTCGCTTCGGAAAGAATCTCTCAACGGCCGCTTGCTCGACCTCGCGGTCAAGAAGATCGAAGCCCACGGTTTCGAGGTCGATTTGGCCCCGCGGGACGCGATTGACCTGCCGGTGTTTAATCAGGACGTCGTGGACGCCGCCGATGGCGCGTTTCCGGCCGTAGTCGTGGCCCTCAAAGAGCGCCTCGCCGCCGCTGACGGCCTCATCATCGCGTCGCCCGAGTACAACTACTCGATCCCCGGCGGGCTGAAGAACGCGATCGACTGGCTGTCGCGGATTCGCCCGATACCCTTTGCCGGCAAGACGGGTCTCATCATGGGCGCGTCTCCAAGCCCTATCGGCGCAATCCGCGGGCTGTGGCAGCTGCGTATCCCTCTCGAGGGCTGTGGGGTCTTGCTGCATCCCGACATGTTCGCGCTCGCGGCTGCACACAAGGCGTTCAACGAAGCGGGGGCCCTCGAAGACGCTGGCCTCGCGGAGCGCTTTGATAGCGCCATCGCGGCCTACGTCGACTACACGCGGAAACTGAAGGGCTGAGGCCAGCGCGGCGCCCGCCGCGACACCACACGAAGAGGGGCGCCCAGTCTTCACTGCGGCGCCCCTCTTGGTTCAACGATTATCGAACACTACTTCAGGCGGTCGCGGCGCGAGAGGTCCCGCGTCATGTTCTTCTGGTGGGCCTCAAGGGTGCCCCCGCCGATCTCGATGAGCTTGGCGTCGCGCCAGAGGCGCTCGACCCGGTACTCGCCGACGTAGCCGTAGCCGCCGAGGACCTGGATGGCCCGGTCGGCCACGTTCTTCGCCATGGTCGAGCAGTAGAGCTTCACGCCGTCGGAGTCGACGCGGTTGCCGGCGTCGGCCAGCTTGAGGTTCGCGGCTACGTTGTACACATAGCTTCGCCCCGCCATGTATTCGGCGTAGCTGTCGGCGATGTAGCGCTGGATCTGGCCGAAGTCAGAGATGGGGCGACCGAAGGCTTTGCGCTCTTTGGCGTAGTTGCTCATGATCTCGATGCAGCGCCTGGCGATTCCGAGGCTCATCGCGGCCAAGGTCAAGCGTTCGAGTTCTAGGTTCCGCATCATCTGGATGGTCGCCTCGCCTTCGTTTCCGACGAGCCCCTCGGCGGGGACCCGGCAGTCGGCGAAGACCAGCTCGGCGGTGGGTGAGGCCCGCATGCCGAGCTTATCTTTGATCTTCTGGCCGAGGCTGAAGCCCTCGTAGCCCTTCTCGACGATGAACAGAGACAGGCTCTTTGCGCCCGAGCCGCTGGTGCGCGCGTAAATGAGGAAGGCGTCGCCTAGCTCAGTGTCGCTGATAGCGCCGTTGGTGATCCACATCTTTGCGCCGTTCAGCACCCAGCTGTCCCCGTCGCGGACGGCGCGGGTCTGCATGCCGAGGACGTCGGTGCCGGCGCCCGGCTCGGACATGCCCATGCCGCCGACGATCTCGCCCGAGCAGGCCCGGGGCAGGTACCTCTGGCACTGCGCATCACTGGCGTTATGCGCGAGATTATTCACGAAAAGCATCGAGTGTGCCAAGTAGGCCAAGCAGAAGCCTGGGTCGATGGCCGCAATCTCTTCGTGCGCGATGACCGCCGCGACCGCGTCCATGCCGGACCCGCCGTACTTCTCGTCGACGGTGATGCCCAGCAGGCCTAAGTCGCCCAGACGGCGGAACAGAGGCAGGTTGAACTGCTCGGTGCGGTCGTACTCGGCGGCCTGGGGCTCGACCTCGGCCTCGGCGAAGGCGCGGACCATCTCGCGCAGCGCGCGGTGCTCATCGGTGGGGTTGAAAAGATCGTGGCTCATGCGTTTTCTCCCGCTGGGGTAGCTGCTGGGGGCGCGAAGATGAGGCGGTGGAGCCTATCGTCGCCGGCGAGTTCTGGATGGAAGGTGGCCGCGAGGACGTTGCCCTGGCGAACGGCGATGGGTTCGCCCTGCCAGGTAGCCACGACCTCGACCGCCGGGCCGACGCGGACAATACGCGGGGCGCGGATGAAGACCAGCTTAAAGGGGCCCGCGCCTTCAACGCCGCCCGGGACCTCATCGGACTCGGCCTCGAAGCTGTGGACCTGGCGGCCCCACGCGTTACGCGAGACGTCGACGTCTAGCCAGCCAAAGGAGCCCTGCTCGGGGTAGGTGACATGTGTCGCCGACAGGATCAGCCCGGCGCAGGTCGCGAAGGTCGGCAGACCCGCGCGCACGGCGGCGTTGAGGGGTTCGTACAGGCCCGTCCAGTTGAGCAGCTTGAGCATCGCGCTGCTCTCGCCCCCCGGCAGGATGAGGCCGCTTAGACCCTCAAGATCTTTGGCGAACCGGACCCGTCGGGCCTGGCGCCCAAGACCGAGCACGATCTTTTCGTGGGCCGCGAAGCCGCCTTGGAGCGCGAGGACGCCGATGGGTCCGCTCGCCGTCATCTTACCAACCCCGTGTCGAGAGGCGCTCGTTCGGGCTAAGCGTGCCGATCTCGATGCCGGCCATGGCGCTGCCGAGGTTCGTCGAGATCTCGGCCAGCTTCTTGGCGTCTTCCCAGTAGGTGACGGCCTCGACGACCGCGCGGGCGCGGCGAGCGGGGTCTTCCGACAAGAAGATGCCGCTGCCCACGAAGACGGCCTCGGCGCCAAGGGCCATGCAGAGCGCGGCGTCGGCTGGGGTCGCGATGCCGCCGGCGGCAAAGTTCGGGACGGGCAGGCGGCCAGTCTCGGCCACGGCCTCAAGGAGGTGATAGGGGGCGCCCATGCGCTTGGCCTCGGTCATCAGCTCTTCATGGCCCATCACGGTGAGCCGGCGGATGTGCGCGCGGACGGTGCGGAGGTGGCGGACGGCCTCGACGATATTGCCCGTGCCGGCCTCGCCCTTGGTGCGGAGCATCGCGGCGCCCTCGCCGATGCGACGCAGCGCCTCGCCGAGATCAGTGCAACCGCACACAAACGGCGTCTTGAACGCGAGCTTGTCGATGTGGAACTCTTCGTCGGCGGGGGTCAGGACCTCGCTCTCGTCGATGAAGTCGACCTCGAGGGCCTCAAGGATGCGGGCCTCGATGAAGTGCCCGATGCGGACCTTAGCCATCACCGGGATGTTCACGGCGGCCTGGATGGCCTGGATCATCTGCGGGTCGGAGGCGCGCGCGACGCCGCCCTCCTTGCGGATCGTCGCGGGGACGCGCTCGAGCGCCATCACGGCCGAGGCGCCGGCGTCTTCCGCGATGCGCGCCTGCTCGACGTTGATGACGTCCATGATGACGCCGCCTTTCAGCATCTCGGCGAGGCCAATCTTTACCTTAAACGTCGATTTTTCTGCGAGTGTCATGATCTTTCTCCGGAATTTCTGAGGAACTGCTCAGCTATGTCTTAAGTGTCTTGGGTTTTAATCTGCGACGTTTGCCGCGTGAAGCAAGGATATGAGGAGGATATGAGGGTGGCCTAGACCCCAATAAGCGAGGTCCGTGGGCCGCCCTGAAGTCGGGCCACGTGCGCATGTAAAATCGGGCCGAGGCGTCTGGCCGCGTCGGCGAGGCGAGACTCTTCCTCGCCGCAAAAAGTCAGACGGAGCCCCGTGTCGATGGCGTCTCGCGTGGCGTAGACCGACCCAGGGGACACGAGGACGCCCACAGCGGCGGCGTCCTCTTGAATCCGCGTCGGGTCCAGACCGGCGGGCAGAGACAGCCACAGCGCGAGGCCCTGCTGCGGGATGCGAAACGTGATGATGTCCGGGATGTGCTGCCGGAGTGCCTCGGCCAAGATGTCACGCCGGCGGCGATAGGCGCGCTGCACCCGCTCGAGGTGAGGGCCGAGGAGGCCGCGACGCAGGTATTCGGCGAGGGCCAGCTGCAACAGCGGCGAGGTCCCGAGATCCATGGTGTGTTTGAGCGCCAGCAGGGGCTCGCGGAGCTGCGGCGGGACGACCAGAAAGCCCACGCGCAGCGCCGGCATCAGCTTCTTAGAGAAGGTCCCTAAGTAGACGACGTTTGGGTCCAAGGCGCGGAGGGGCTGCATCGCGGCAGAGGGCTCGAGCCAGAGATCGGCGCCGTAGTCGTCCTCGATGATGGGGACACCCCGCGTCGCGGCCCATCTCAGGAGATCGCCGCGCTTTGAGCCTTCGATGGACGTCCCCGTCGGGTTGCGGGCGTTGGGTACGAGATACATGCCCTTGAGTCTTTGCGCCGCGGGCAGGGCGGCGTAGCGGCGGTCTAGCTCGGTCGCGCTGGGGCCCGCGTCGTCCGACTGGATCCCGATGACGTCGGCCCCGCTGGCGGCGAAGATGGTCAGGGCGCCGGAATAGGTGCGCGCCTCGGTAAAGAAGGCGTCGCCGGGATCGATGAGGGTGCGGGCGAGAAGATCGAGTCCCTGCTGGCTGCCCGTCGTGATGACGATGTCCTCGGGCTCGCAGCTGATCCCCGAGCGCAGAAGATCCGTGACGATCAGCTGGCGCAGCTCGCCGGCCCCTTGGCTGGGAGCGTATCCGAGGGCCTTGGCGCCGAGGCGGCCGAGGACCGCGTTCATGCAGTCCGCGAAGGCGAGGGCTGGGATGAGGTCGGGGCTGGGCTGCATTCGCGCCAGATCGATGGGGGCGCCGGCGTAGTTGGCGCGCGCCCCGGGCGCGGCCCGCGACACACCCGCGCGACGAATACGGGCGAGGGGTTCGCTCTTGACCGCGCGCGACAAGAGGTCGGCCCACTGGACCGAGCCGGCGTCTATGGAGCGGGGCGGGGCGTCACTAGGCGACGGCAGGGAAGGGGCCGCCAGCGCGACGAAGCTGCCGCGGCCGGGGGTCGCCACGATCCAGCCCTCCTCCTCGAGGATCTTGAAGCTGCGGACGAGGGTGTTGCGGTGCACACCGAGGTGGTCGGCCAGGATCCGCGTCGGCGGGAGGCGGTCGCCCGGGCGAAGGCGTCCGGCGCCGATCTCGGCCACGAAGGCGTCGCGCACGGATTGGTACACAGGGACAGCCCCGCCGGCGGTGATTGGCACAGTGCCGACCGCGCCAATGGGCCAGCCGCGGAGGTCCACGGTCTGAACCTCGGGATCGATGTGTTGCCTGTCTTGGAGCGCGTTCACTCCCCGGTTATCGGGAAATGGCGAGCCCGGGTCAAGGAATTGTGGCTCAGGCGATCGAATGATTGGGCGCGCAATGGCACAGTGGGATCTCGGGCCGATGGTACAGTTGGTACAGGGCGGCCAAGGCGCGAGGGAATCGGAGTCAGGCGACCTCCGTTGAGGCCAGGGCCGTGGGCCAACGTTGGTCTCGGACGCGGGGCGTGGTAAGGCGTCAACAACGCTCAAACAGGCCGAACGAAGGAGACCTCATGCGAATCTTTGGCGGAAACCGTTTTCTCAAGCCGGCCATGGCCGCCCTCATCGCTATCCTGTTGCCTGCCGGCGCCTGCAAGAAGGACGAGCCGGTCCCACCGACGCCGCCGACCGTCCCCGAGACGGCCCCAGGGGTGATCGCCGCTGACAAGACGCCCGGAGATATGGAGAGCGGTCGGCCCCGCGCTGGGCTCGAGGCCCCACCCACGAAGGCCACCGCGCCGACCGGGCTCTTCGCGTCCGAGACCCTCGCGCTGGTACCGGCGAACCCGCTGGCCGCCTTCGTCTTCCGTGTCGAGTCGATCTCGAACGCGCTGGGGCTCGGCGAGCTTCTTGCGACAAGCGAAGACCGAGAGATGGCCGAGATTCGAAGGAGCCTCATGGAGGCGCTCGCCAGCGAGAGCCTCAGCCGCGAGGCGTTCGCGAAGGCCGGAATCAAACCTGACAGCGACCTCGGGCTGGCCGTTCTCGACGTTGACGCCGATGCCTTCGTGATCTCGGTCGCGATCAGTGACCGCGCCGCATTCATGAATACGTTCGAGGCCTTCGCCGCCCGCGGAGGGATGGTCCCGGCCAGCGAGAAGCTCGGCGACTACACCCTCGTCACGATGAAAGACAACAAGATGGGGGCGCTGCTGATCAACGCGACCCACGCGACCTTCTTCGGCTGCAACTACCGCGCCGACGCCGTCGCCCTCGCAAGGGCTGCCGTTGACGCCCCCGCGGCCACTCGCCTCGCGGGCAGCAAGGCCTTCGCGGAGGCCACGAGCGCCGCCAAGGGTTCCGCCCTCGGGCTCTATCTCTCGCCAGGCTACCTCGCGCTCGTGACCGACCGCCGTGATGGCGAAGCGCCGCTGCTGGGGCTGATGTCCGGCATCGCGCTTGGAGTCAGCCTTGAGCCCGGAGAGGTCAGTGTCGTCGGGTCGTTCCCGGTTGATGCCGAGTCGCCGCTGGCACGTGCGTTCAGGCCCACAAAGTCCTTCGCGGCCCAAAAGCTCGTCGGGCCAAATACCCTCGTGGGCTTCGGGGCGTCATTTCATCCGGAGGCGCTGCTCGGCTTCATCCTCGCGCTGACCGGTGCAGAGGTAGAGCTGGCCGGAGAGCTTAAGGCCGGCGCTCGCGAGTTCCTGAATATCGACCTCGATAGAGATATCATCGCGAAGCTGACGGGCGAGTTTGGCCTCACCATTGACGGGCCGGCGCCAGGTGACGAACCGGCCGCCATCCGCGTGGGCGAGCTCAAGGGCGCCGCGCTAATCGGTGTCAAAGATGACGCCCAGATGGGAGCTATGCTCGCGACGCTCCCAAGCGCGCGTGGATTCAAGGGCGCCGACGCGACTTGGGACGAGGCCAGCGCGCGGATGACCATGCCAACCAACATCGGCCATGTGATCGCGGCGGCCGCAGCCGGGGCGGTGATCATCACCAACGATGCCGATTATCTCAAGGCGAACCAGCGCGAACCCCACGCCCTGGCCGGCGGCGAGAGCGTCAAGGCAGCGATCGAGAGCGGGCGCGTGGCGGCCTTCGTTGTCGCTAACTCAATGATTCTACAGCCATTTACCGGGGACCTCTTTACGCAGAGGGACATGGGGCTCTGGGCGCCGCCTCCGGAGGACGACGAGGCTGATGAGGCCACGAAGAAGCGCATGGCCGAGCTCAACGAGGCCTACGAGGCCGCGCTGACCGAGCTCCGTGGGAGCGTCGAGGCCAACCAGGCCGAGCAGATGGGGCTCATTCGTGATGCCGGCAGGGCCACAATCCTCCTGGAAAGTGGTACCGACGGGGTCACGTTGCGGTGGCAGCAGACGCTACGTCAAGGTGTCTCAGTCGGAGACGTTATCAAGAGGGGCCTGGCCTTTGTGGGCCGGTCAGCAGCCACCGCGGCGGACTCGGCGGTCGTGAAATACAACGCGCTCAGGGCCGCCTTCCAGGCGTCTCAAGACGACGGGGAGGAGTGAGATGGGCTGGCGTGGTTGGGGTCTGTACGTCTCATTGGCGATCGCTGGCTGCGGCGGTAAGGCGCCCCCCGAGTCCCTTGGGGCGACCGTCACCGGCGACGCCGCGACCGCGCAGGCGATAGTCCCCGCGCACCCTGCGGACCCGAGCCTCGCGACCCATCTCCTCGAAATCAAGAGTATATTTCGCCTTGAGGAGGCGGCCCCGTTGCCTCTCTGTCAGCTGGATGTGACCCAAGAGGGTGCGCGCTGGCTCCTCGCGGCCTCTTGCCGAGTCCCGGCCAGCGTTCGCGGCGACCGGCCCATCGCGGACACGGCGTCCGGATGCCGCGAGACGGGCGTCCTCGCCAGCGCGGCGCCTGACGTAGGGACTGCCGATGGTGTCGTCACTTGGAGTTGGCGCATCGAGGTCGGGCCGCGGGACGGGATGGCGCTGTCGCAGCGTTCAATGCCGACGGACTGTCTTCAGGACGGGTCAGCTGCTCGCCTTGTCGTCAGCGGTCTGCCCGTCAACTTCGGCCTAGGCGGGGAGGGCGGCGACGCGGGCGCTTATTGGCAGGTCCACATCGTCCAGCCGGCCGGGATGTCATCCGTCGTCGGCCACGTCCGCCTGCCTCAAGCCGGCGGCGACGCGCGGGTCGCCCTCGGGCTGCGGCGAGACTTCTCCTTGGCCGTCTTGCCGGACCTCGGTTCGCTTGAGTTGTCAGCCGGACGCGCGCCTCTGATGCTCATGTTTGGGCCAGGCGGTGAGGCCCAGGCTTCGGCACTCGGTGCGCGACTGCGGCGAGGGCTCGAGACTATCGAGAGGCTGCTGGGCCCCGCGGGGACGGCGTCTATCGACATCGCGGTGCCGGCGGTGGTTGTGTTGACCGACGCGCTGGCGCCATTTCAGTTCATCTCAGGCGCTGGCGCCGTCTTTGTTGGGTTTGATCCAGGGCTTGGGGCTGCCCCGCCCAGCATCTCGGAGATCATCGAGGGGACTGACTCAGCCGACCTAATGAATATGTTGCTATTGCATCATCCTGCCCGCCTTGATGTATTGGAGCTCCATATACTTTCCGCCCTGGCGCGAGAGCGCGTGACCAAAGGGGCCGGGCTGACGCCATTCGGTGAGGCGGTCCAGCGCGGTTTCGGTGGGGCCCTCGCTCTCGCGGCCGTCGCCGAAATCGGTGGCGACAAGGCGCGGCGGCGCTATCGGGAGTTCGCTTGGACGATCCCGTGGCAACAGGCCTTGACGGCCCCTGACCTAGAGCCGCTGCTCGCGGACGGAGACGCGGGCACACCCGAGCTGCTGGCCATCAAGGCCGCGTTTATGGCTGAGGCCTCGTGGCGCGACCTCGGTGCGGACGCGGGCCGCACGCTGACCATCGATGTGCTTCAGAACCGAGGCATCACCCCCGCCAGCCTGCGCTCCGCGATCACCCACGCGAGCGCTGTCCCCGGGGATGCCGACCGATTCATCGCGACCTGGCTCGACGGCCAAGAGCTCGCGGTCACGCTTGGCGCGTTCTCGGTCGCGCGCTTCATCGAGTACGCCTTGGTCGATGGCGGTCTTGACCTGCTCAAAGCGTCGGCGCTCGAGGAGCTGACCCAGCACCCCGAACTCCTCAAGAGCGCGCTCGGCCTCCTGAGCGGCGACGCGCTGCGTCTAGACCCCGTGATTGACCTGGTCGAGGGCGCGCTAGACGGCAAGGTGGGCGACGCGGCTAAGCCGTGGGTCCAAAGCGCCCTCGATGCGGGCCGGGTGATCCTAGGGGTCGATAGCGAGACCCGAAGGCTAGGCGCGGATAGGCTCGTCGACGAGCTGGGCGACGAGCTAGGCCTTGACGCCGACCGACGCGCACAGATTCGTTCGCTGGCCGACGAGGTCTTCAAGGCCTTGGACAAGGACCGGCCCCGTTTACGCGCGCCAACCGACCCCGGCGCGCAGCCGACAGAGTAGCGAGCGCTAAAGCCGCCCCCTTTGCTCGGTGATGTCGCGCGACGACTTGCACGAAATCGGGTAGGGCTTTAGTGTTTATCGTTAGTTAACGAGCAACCGGGGTAAGGGACGGATCGGTGACAGGCAGCTCGAAACGACTGGAGCTCTTCCGATGGGGTCGCCGCACGGCATTTCGGGCGGCATTTCTCCCCCTGTTGTTTGTCGAGGGGGGCCTCGTCGCTGGCTATTTCCTCGCCATCGACTACACGGCCGAGCGGAACTTCGAGAGCGCGAAATCCGCAGCGACCGAAGAGCTGACGCGCGTCGCGCAACGCGAGGCGCGGTCCATCCACCATCAGCTCGCCGGCGTCGCGTCCAAGGCGGGCATCTACGCCGATCAGACCAGAGATGCGCTGGAGCGGGTCCGGCCCGCACCGCAGGACGAGATCGCTCGGTACGCCGTCGCCGCCGACGGGCGATATCACACGAGATTCGATGCCACAGATAGAGACGCCGACCGCTGTTCGGCGCTCTATATGCGGGCAGGGCCGGCGACCGAGACTCAAAAGGCCAAGGCCTTGTCTCTCGCCGTGGTCGACCCTTTCATGGCCAGCGTCGTCGCGCGCGAAGAGCTCATCAGCCAGATCTATTTCAATTCCTATGATTCCTTGAACCGCATCTGCCCCCCGTTTGACGTCCTGGGGCAATATCCGCCGAGCGTGGACACGACCAAATACAACTTCTATTACCTCGCCGACGACGCCCACAATCCAGCACGTCAGACCGTCTGGACCGACGCCTACGTCGACCCCGCGGGTAAGGGCTGGATGGCCTCCGCTATCAGCCCAGTCTATCGCGGAGACTTTCTCGAAGGGGTCGTGGGCCTTGATGTGACGCTTGAGAGCTTCTCGAACTCTGTGCTGAATTTGGACGTCCCTTGGGGTGGGTACGGCATCCTCATCGCGCGGGACGGCACGATCTTAGCGATGCCCGAGGCCGCCGAACACGACTTCGGATTAACAGAGCTCAAAGGACATACCTACGCGACCGCGATCCTCGGGGACACGTTCAAGCCATCTAGCTATAATATCTTTGAGCGTGAGGACTTAGCGCCCCTCAGCGCCGCGATCCACGAGCAGGGCGGCTCGACCTGGGTGGACCTTGGGGGCGGTAGCCTCGTGGCGTCAGCCAAGGTGGATTCAAGTGGCTGGACCCTCGCGATCATCGTGGGTGATTATAGACTCTTCACAAGCGCTCGGGAGCTCCTGTCGAAGCTTCAGGTCGTGGGGTGGTGGATGATCGGCGCCATCTTGGCGGTCCACCTGCTCTTTCTGATGTTCATCTTCCGGCGCGCCCGCGGCCTCGCGGCGTCAATCACGACGCCCCTCGCCAAGATGGACGCCGTCGTGGCCGCCATCGGCGATGGGACCTTCCACTCAGAGTCCCTCGAGCACGGGATCGTCGAGGTCCAACGCACCTTCGACGGCCTCCAGGCCACTGGCGTGGCGCTGGGTGATGCGGGTCGGGCGATGGCCAGAGCCCGGCAGGACCTCGAGCTACAAGCCCTTCACCTACGCATCTTGATGGACACCGTGCCCGTCCCCGTCTTCTTCGCGGACGCGACACGGACCGTCGCCGGGACCAACGCCGCCTTTCGCGAGATCACCAGCGGCGGCGCGCTGTCTGAGCTGAAGGCCTACCTCGGGCACGAAGCGCACAAGCACCTCCGTCCCGATGATGGGCGGGATATGGGTGAGTTCATCTGGCGCTGCGGCGATGGCCCGGAGGCACACGAGTTCTTGGCGCGTGTCGCGCGGCTCCCCCGCCCCGTGCATGAAGATCTAACACAGGAGCGCGACGCGCCGGTCTTCATCGGCGTACTCATCGACCTCACCGCACAGGAACAAGCGCGGATCCACGCTGAGCAAGCCCGCGACGCCGCGCTCACGGCCTCAAAACTCAAGACCGGGTTCTTAGCGTCGGTCTCGCACGAGATCCGGACCCCGATGAACGGGGTCATCGGTATGACCGAGCTCCTCGAGGGGACAGCGCTCGATGACGAGCAGCGCCTCTACGTAAAGACCGTAAGGGAGTGCGCCTCCGCGCTCCTTGTCCTCATCAACGACATCTTGGACTTTTCCGCGCTGGAGGCGGGGCGGACCACGGTCACGGAGGTCGACTTCGACCCGACGGCGACGACGGAGTCAGTGCTAGACATACTCTGGCCCCGCGCGCTGGCGAAGGGCATCACGCTGACGGCCCGCGTCGAGGACTCGGTCCCGGATTGGATACGCGGCGACGATGGCCGTGTTCGCCAGATTTTGCTCAACCTCGTCGGTAATGCGGTGAAGTTTACCGACAGCGGCGAGGTTCACGTGAGGGTCTACGTCAAGGGCGACGCAGACGCTGGGGGCTTTGTCTGCGTCGACGTGCGCGATACGGGGCCTGGCGTCCCGGCGCAGCTCGAACATCTTCTCTTCCAGCCGTTTTCGCAGCTCGACAGCTCCGACAAGAGGCGCCATGCCGGAACGGGGCTCGGCCTCAGCATATCCAAGCGCCTGGTCGAGCTCCTCGGGGGTGAAATCGGCTATCGGGCAGCCCCAGAGGGCGCAATCTTTTGGTTCACGGTGCCGCTCCAGCCGCCTGTGGAGAAGAGGCGAGCTGTGAGGGCCTGGGGGCTCGGGACCAAACACCGCGTGCTCATCGCGGATAGGTCGGCCGCGCGCGCCGCGAATACCGCGTCCTACCTGAGAGCCTGGGGGGCAGATGTCCACATCGCGCATGACGGGGCGGAGGCTCTAGCCGCAGTCCGCGCCGGTAGCCGCCCCTTCGCAGCGGCGTTTGTCGACGCCGCCCTGCCGCCTGAGACCGTGGTCGCGCTCCGCGAAGGCCTCGCGACCGCTCGGTGGGCTTGGATCGGCCCACCGAGCCCAGACGCGCGCGCCAACCAGCCAAACGGTGTCGTGCTCTCGGTGCCGATCAAACGCGACGCGCTTCGTGATTTCTTCGCGGACCCGAAGATGGCATGACGGCGGCCACGAGGGCCGACCGGCCCTCGGGAAACCCCCGACGCCCGAGGTGCGAGGCCCCATGGACACAATCATCATCACCCACGCCGCCGAGTGCGCGGACGAGGCTCGCGCGGAGTTAGGCGCGGCGCTCTCTGGTGCCAAGGGGCGCCCCCTAGCACTAGGCGTCACTGCGGTCAGCGTCCCCGACGCACGAGAGGCCGCTGAGAGTCTCCGAGAGGCCACTCCCATCTTCATCCGGCACATCGTCGCCGCGACACACGAGGTGGCGCTGGACGGCCCGCCCGAGGCCCGTCTCGCCGCGATCCTTGGCCTCGTGGCAGAGGTGTGTGGCACGACCGAATGCGCCCGCGATGCCGTCGGTGTGCAGATCCGGGTGATGGACGGGACTGCATCCGGGCCGACGCGCGCCGAACTGTGGCAGCGCCTCGCACCCACCGTCGAGCCTCTCTTTCAACTCAACACACGTACGCCGTCGACGGTCCTCAGCGTCATCGTGAGCGAGACCCACGCCTGGGTCGCGCTCAATGAGACCGCGCTCAACCTCAGCGCTTGGGCAGGCGGGGCGCGGCACTTCGCGCACGGAGCCAGCGAGGTCAGCCGCGCCGGCTTTAAGCTTGAGGAGGCCCTAGAGCTCTTCGGCGTCGCCCTCCGGCCGGGGACCCAAGCGGCGGACCTCGGCGCCGCGCCGGGCGGCTGGACCGCCGTGTTGGCCCGCGCGGGACTCAAGGTTGACGCGATCGACCCGGCGCGCCTCGACCCGCGGGTCCTCGCCATGCCCGGCGTCAGGCACCACCGGTGCCGCACTGACCGCTACGCGACGGACGCCGCGCCGGGGAGCCTAGACATCATCGTGAACGACATGCGTATCGACGCCTTGGAGGCCGCTGACCTCCTCATTGAGCTGGCCCCCTGCCTCGCCTCGGGCGCTGACGTTATCACCACCTTGAAGCTCCCGAAGCGGGGCATGGTCCTGGCCATGAGCGCGGCTCTGGCGCGAATGGAGCGGTCTTTTACCGTCCAGATGGTCAGACACCTCTTTCATAACCGGTCGGAAGTGACCGCGTGGCTGAAGAAGCGATAATGTTGAATTGAAAGAGGGCGCCTCGCAGGGCGCCCTCTCTCAATTCAAACAACCGTCTGATTACGGGGCCGCGGGAGGCTCGGCCACCGGACGCTCGAATAGATACTCAGAGCAGGCGCGGAGCAGCGTGCCCGCGGGGTCCGAGTCCTCAGAGGGGCCACAGTAGTAGCCGTCGACATCGCCCTCGTCGACCGCGACGTTCCAGCCGCACTTCTGTAGGGTCTCGTCGCCACCGGATTCGGCCACGCAGTCGGCTTCGATCACGGTGAACTCCGAGCAGTAGAAGACGTTGGCGCCATCGCAGCAGCCCTCGAACCCGAGGTTGCCGCAGGGGTTGGTCACGCAGGTACCGTCCGTCTCCTCGCAAATCAGCCCGCCTTCGCAGGTGTTGGCGCAGGTCTGGCCGCAAGCCGAGCCGCATGAGCGGGTGTCGCAGGTCTCGGTGCATTCCTGGCCGCCGCAGAGGTAGGGGTGGGTGTTTGAGGGGTCGGCCGTCTGGGCGCCGACGCACCAGTAGCCCTCCTCATCACTGGCCCAACCGCAGGTCGCGTCCTCACCGGCCTCTGCCTTACAGTCGACGGTCACGAGCTCGTAGGCCTCGGTGTTGCAGTAGGTGACGCTGGCATCCGCGTTACAGCAGCCGAAGAAGGACACGGCGCCACAGGGATTTTCAACGCAAGCGCCTTCAGCGTTGCAGACGTTGTCGCCGGTGCAGCCCGAACCGCAAGCCTGTCCGCACGCAAAACCGCACTCGCGGGCGCCGCACGTCTCCGTGCACGCGGTCTCGCCCGTGCACAGATAGGGAAACTCCCCAGACGAGTCGCCCGAGGCCTGGGCGCCGCAGTCGAACCCGGACCCATCAAACCATGTGCAGTTCTGGCTGCCCGGATCGTTCGAGGGGCAGTCCAACACGACGAGCTCGCCCTCGTCGCAGTACTTGACCTGGCTGTCGCCCGTGCAGCAACCCTCGAACTGGATGTCGCCACAATCGGCGGCGTTGACCTCGCAGGTCCCGGCCGCGTTACAGACGTCCGAGCCTGTGCAGGCGCCGCAGCTGTTGTTGCAGGCATCTTTGCCGCACTCGCGCGCGCCGCAATCAGCGGCCACGACGGTGCCGCCGGCGCACACGCCGGCCGTGCAGCTCTCGCCCGACAGGCACGCGTTGCTGGTGGTGCACGTTGTACCATCAGCCGAGGCCGTCGACTCGCAGGTGCCGCTGGTCTTGTTGCAGACCGCGACCTGGCAGCTGGTCAGGGCCGCACCGATGCAGTCTGTGTCGACCTTGCACTCGGGTGCGGGCTTTTTGGTGTCGTCGCCACAGGCGACAATCGCGAGCGCGGCCAGAGGCAGGCAGATATAGGACAGTTTCATGGGGGGCTCCTTGGAAATGAAAGACGCAGGACGCTAAGTTTCGCCCGCGCTCAATGCAATTCCTTTTTGCGGCCCCCGCGCCGTGCATCACCGGTCAAAAAGGCCGATGGGGCCGACGCGAACCTGTATCTACAGGCATTCCTTGTTATGTCGCGGGCACTTAAAGCGGATATGGATATGGTTCGTGTGTCCTGGCTCGTGCCGAATTAGCCCGTGCATGGCCCGTGACCCCCGCGGGTACTGGAACAGCCACGCCAGCTTCTTTTTGGATTCACCCTTCGACTCGGCGTAGCGATAGAGCTTTTCCTGCACGCCGTAGCCGATGAACATGTAGTCCACGCGGCTCTTGTCCGCGCTCGCGCCGACGAACTCCTCAATGAGTGCCCAGGTCGCCTCGAGATCCAGCTTGCTGGACTGAGCATCGAGAGCGACCTTCGGCCCCGCAGGCTTCTGATTGTGAAAGTAGAAGCCTATATCGGCATCGATCCCTGTCTGGTGGGACTTGTGCGGCGCGAGGCGACCGCCATCTTTTTTGGAGATGTCTCCGACGACGATATCGTGAACCCTAGGGAGACGCTTTTTAACCGCGAAGAAGGCGTTCTGAAGCGCGCGGATCGTGTCGGCCGTGCCGTAGTTCCGGTTCTTACGGCGGACGAAGTAGCCCGGGCCATCGGGGAGCTGGATCCCGTCGACGAGGCGTCCGTTCTGGGGACGTCCGATGGCCTTGCTCTTACTGATCCGCACGTCGCTGTAAACATAGAGGGTATCGCCGATACGCAGCGAGTCCGCCTTCTTGCGCGGGTTCATCCGCATCAAGTCGGAGACCCCGAGGTCATATCGCGAGGCGATCCCGGTCAGGGTGTCCCCCGGCTCGATCTTGTACTTCGTCTTTACCTGCGCGCGCTCCGGGTCCGGCGTGCGAACCTTGATGCGCTGACCGGCCCGGAGACGCTTGACCCTCTTCGCGCCGTTTAGGCGGACGATCTCGCTCTCTGTCGTGAGGTAGCGTGTGGCGATATCGGCGAGGGTCTCGCCCGACAGCACCTCATGCGAGACGGTGACCGGACCCTTGGCGCTTAAACGCCCGCTTGACGACCCTTCGTCGCAGCCATCTTTGGGAATCTCAATGACCTGACCTATTCGCACGATGGTTCCCCGGAGGTTGTTGGCCGCTTTGATGGCCTTGATCGAGCAGTGGTACTTTTCCGCGATGCCACCAAGCGTATCGCCGCTGACCACGGTGTGGTCTTCGGCGTGGGCTTGGTATGGCACCAAGCAGGCGAGGGTGGCGAGCCCAATGGAGATGAGTCGAGGGATGCTGCGCGACATAGTCGGTGCCTCCTTAGTGCGATGATAGCGAGAGGCGTGTCTTGCGAAGACGCGCCCCTCTGTGGGTCTTCCGGCCTTAAGCCTAAGGCGGGGTGGGGTCAACTGTTCGCCTACGGGTTGTATTCCATCCGGGACCTGTCGCGCCAGCTTCGATTCACCCAACCACCCCCTCTGTTTCGCCCTTGCCCCGACTTTGGACCCGCGCTAGGAGCCTGGACCGCGACACAACGACCCGACGAGGCGCAGCATGAAGCCCGGAATGACCGACTGGTTTAAGACATCCCTAAGAGGCGCTTGCATGGGCGCCGCCGACACCGTCCCGGGTGTCTCGGGCGGCACCGTGGCGCTGATCCTCGGCATCTACGAGCGCTTCATCGCGGCCGTCAGCAGCATCGGGCCGGGGTTCATCATCGCGATCTTCTCGCGCGAGTTCTGGCGCCGCGTCGCGAAGGGACTAAAGGATCCGTCGGCGACGGGCACCGACAAGGTCGGTACCTACGCGGGGCACTTTCTCTTCTTGGGCTTTCTGCTCTTGGGCTTGGGCAGCGCGGTGCTCGTCGGCGCGCGCTTCATCCCTGAGCTGCTCGTGCGCTACCCCGAGCCGATGAACGGCTTCTTCCTCGGGCTCGTGATCGCGAGTTGCGCCATCCCCTACCGCCTCATGAAGGTGCGAAGACCGCTTCAGTTTGTGGTGATGGGGCTCTTTGCTGTCGGGACCTTCTTCTTTGTCGCGCTACCCGTCGACCAGAGCCAGCGGGCCGTCGGAGAGGTCACCCTGAGCTTCGCGGCGCCCCTTGAGGCCCCGCTCGTCCTGACGCCTTGGCAGGAGAAGACCCGGTTCACGACCAATCGCTACGAAGGCGCACGTCCAAAGGGCGAGGTCGCTTTTCTCCCCGTCGGCGAGCAGACGGTCCCGGCGGGCGCGACGTCGGCCGTGGTGGCGGTCCGCTCGGCCCTCGCGGGCGACGTCAGCAACCTCACGCCCGGAGAATTGGTCATCGCTGAGGGGCTCCCCGGCGGCGCCCAGGTGGTTCAGCTTGGCTCAACCGCCGGCGGAGATGATCCGGCCCTTTGGTTCATCTTCTTGGCTGGCCTCCTCGCGATCAGCGCGATGGTCCTGCCAGGCATCTCCGGATCCTTTGTGCTCCTCATGCTTGGCCTCTATCACTACATCCTCTTCAACGTCCGGGCCCTCGTGTACGACCGGGACACGGCCGCGATCCCGGTGATCGTCGTCTTCATCGCGTCCCTAGTTATTGGGATTGCAACCTTTTCCCGAGTCTTGCGCTGGCTCTTCTCCCGCTACCATGATCACACCCTCGCGGCCCTCGTGGGGATCATGGTCGGCTCGGTGCGAGTGCTTTGGCCCTTTAAGCAGGTCAGCGCCGAGGGCGTGGCGGTCAACGCGATGCCCGCAAGCTTCGACGACACCTTCGCGGTGACGGTAGCCGCGGTCGTCGCGGGCTTCCTCCTAGTCCTCGTCATCGAGCGCATGGGCCGGACTCGCGTCGCCCCCGTGGAAGGCTAATCGCCGCAGCTCGCGTCCTCCGCCGGGCGCTCGATGACGCTCAGCAGGTACTCGCCCGAGCGTTCGACGCCGGCGCTAGACACGAACGTGTCGAGCACAAAGTACCAGGTGCCGGCGGCGAGGGTGGCCTCGATGCTGCCGTTGTGGCGCGCGACGCAGCCTTCCGGGGTGCCTGTCCCGTCGAGCAGGTGGAGATCGATATCGGTGGTGCCAAAATCGTGGACTGTGGCGCGGAGGCGGGTCTGTCGCGTGAGGTCAAGGCGATAGACAAACTCTGGGCCTTCCTCGTTCTGGGTGGCGGGGAAGATCCTCGCTGGCGAGCCACATGTCGACGAGGGGCACCTGTCGGCCCTTCGCGATGGCCCGGATGACGACCCGGCGCCGTACTCGATGAGCAGCGGCGGAGGGTCCCCCATCGATGGCCCAGCGGGCGCTGACGCCGCTCTTGGCCGACAGCGAGGTGCGTGAGAAGGCGTCGGTGCCGTCCGCCCCTCAAACGCAACACGGTTGCATAAAGGACGCGGTTGCATTAAGAGTGAGTCCGGAGGTGCTATTTATGACTTTGATGCCTATCCCCGTGACCGTGCTCTCAGGCTTTCTCGGAGCCGGAAAGACGACAGTTCTCAACCATCTGCTGGCCAACTCGGACGGCCGCCGTTTCGCAGTAATCGTCAATGACATGGGCGAGGTGAACATTGACGCGGCGCTCGTTCGCTCCGAAATCACCCGCGTCGACGCGCGCCTTGTTGAAATGCAGAACGGTTGTATTTGCTGCACCCTCCGCGAAGATCTGCTGGTTGAGGTCCTGCGCCTCGCGAAGGAAGGCGGTTTCGACGCGATCGTCATCGAATCCACGGGAATCGGCGAGCCCCTGCCGGTCGCCGAGACCTTCGCGTTCGAGCTCGACGACGACGGCTTTATCCTTGGCGACGTCGCGCGTCTGGACACGATGGTCACGGTCGTTGACGGCCTGAACTTTCTTCGTGACTGGAATGATGCCGATGACCTGCTAAAACGCGGACAAGCGCTCGGACCGGAGGACGCCCGCACTGTGACGGATTTATTGGTCGAGCAGGTGGAGTTCGCAGACGTCCTGATTGTGTCCAAAGCCGACCTCGTGCTGCCCGCCGCCATGACGCGCCTTGAAGGCGTTTTGCGCGCGTTGAACCCAAGGGCGCGTATCGTGCAGGCGAGCCATGGTCGTGTACCCGTATCCGACATCGTCAACACCGGCCTCTTCGATATGGAGGCCGCACAGCGCGCCCCGGGCTGGATGACTGTGATGCGTGGCGAAGAGACGCCAGAGACGGTCGAGTACGGTATCGGTAGCTTCGTCTACCGGGCCCGTCGTCCGTTCCACCCAGGGCGGTTCTGGGCGTGGCTGAGTGAGCCTGCGAACTGGAAGAACACGTTGCGTTCTAAGGGCTTCTTCTGGCTCGCGACGCGCATGGACCATGTGGGGAAGTGGTCGCAAGCCGGAGGCGCGGCCCATTGCGAAGCCGCCGGCATGTGGTTCGCAGCGACATCGCCGGCTGTTTGGGGCGACGACCCCGAGGTTCTGGGCGAGGTCGACCGGTTATGGGAGGGCCCGTGGGGGGACCGGCGCCAAGAGCTTGTTCTGATTGGTCAAAACATGGACGAGGCCGCCCTTCGCGCGGGACTAGAGTCATGCCTGTTGGACCCCGACGAGATGGCCGCGGGCCCCGACGCCTGGGCCGACATCGACGATCCGTTCCCGGTGTGGACTCAAGACGACCAAGACGAAGACGAAGAGGACGAGGAAGAGGACGAAGATGACGCGGGTGGAGACGTGTGATGAGTAAATCAAGCCACGTCATGGGTTTGGGAGTTGAAACGTTCGCTGGTTTGTCAGACCCAGCGGTTAACCTTGCGATTTGGAATCGGCAGTTGGACCTAACACTACAGCTCTGGCTTGAATCGTTGCTAGCGACGATGATTCTAAGCGAGGTTTTGTGCACCGCAAGCGACGACATCTTTGATGCGACTCCGCTTGTCAGCACGCTACCGGACCATCCTCTCCGTCAGCGTCTTTCCGACGACCTAACACATCTGACACAGACCTTGGTGGGGTCGCTTCCAAGAGGGTATCGTGACTCTCATCGCCTACACATAGAGTCGTCATTCGGCCCGGTGCGTGATGATCAATGCCAAAAGTTTCATGTCGACTGGGTCGTGCTGCGGCTGCTGACCACATGGGTCGGCCCTGGCACCGAGTGGCTTGAAAACGCGAACGTCAATCGCAGTCACGTTGGCGGTTCCGCGTGTTGCCCGCGGGACGCAAACCTCGGCATCGTCCGCCGACCCGAAGGAATTCGGCGTGCCATTGCCGGTGAAGTCCTCATGATGAAAGGTGAGGCGTGGCCGGGCAACACGGGCTGTGGCCTCGTGCATCGCTCGCCGCCGCTTAAAGATCTATCAACGGCCAATGGCCTGTCACCCGCGCGAATTGTCTTTGTTTCAACGATTGTCGCTAATCCATCCAAGCGACGGACTGGGGGGCCGAAGAACAGTTGAGTTTCAGGTCTTGAACTTTTCCGCGAAGATAGCGTCGCGGGCGACTAAACAACTCCATAAACAACCGATAGCCAACCGCCTCCTCATCAATGCGCCCGTGGTAATTCCCCTTTGGACCTCTCCGTGGCCAAGATCCATGCATCATTTACTTTGTGGTCCATCGTCTGTCTCAATTGCAGGCGCAGATGACCGCGCTGACCGAAGCCAGCGGTCGCCCCGCGGGCTCGTCCTTATTTCGACCCGGCAGCGCTGGCCGCGCTCACAGTTTGGCAATTCGCGCCGGCGCTACAAGACGGAACGCCGGTAGCCGCGCGTATTACAGCGGTCCCCGCGCAAGGTGAGCCAGAGATCGGGGTGGTCGAGCCCCGGAGCGCTGGCTCAATCTGCGTGGGGACCGCTGTAAGGTTCCTTTTGCGTTCGAACAGCCCCCCTTTGCCCCCGCGCCGGCGGCCCCCTCCGAGCCGGCAATCGCGCCGGCTGGGCCCAAGTTCTAGGCCAAAATGCGAGGTCGCCGCGTGCCACCGGCACGTGCGATGTTCGACATCATGCTCGACCGCGAGATGATCACCGCTGCGCTGCACCAAGACGCGGGGCACATGTTGTTGTCTGCGCCCGGCGTCTAAGTGGCGAAGCCGGAAGGCGACGCGGTGGCAAACGAGGTGGTCCTTCGCGGCTTCGATGCCAAGCACGGCCAAGACATCGCCTTCTCCCCCGGGCCGGGCCCCTTAACCAGCCCTCGCACATACACGGCCAGGGCTAAGCTGAAGGGTGACTTCGCGGTCGCTGGTAGCATCAACTTCGATCTTGGGGTCCTCGAACGCGGCGTCACCGCCAAGCTCTCGCGCGGCAGCTTCGACACCTGGCGCCTCGTCGAGGGCTAGTCTCCGCAGGTCGGGTCCTCGGCCGGGCACTCGATGAGGCTCAGCAGGTACTCGCCCGACCGCTCGAGGCCCGCGCCGGATACGAAGGTGTCGAGCACGAGATAGTAGGTGCCGGCGTCGAGGGTCGCCTCGATGCTGCCGTTGTGCCGCGCGATGCAGCCTTCCGGGGTGCCTGTCCCGTCGAGCAGGTGGAGATCGATATCGGTGGTGCCTAGGTCGTGGACTGTGGCGCGGAGGCGGGTCTGTCGCGTGAGGTCAAGGCGATAGACAAACTCGGGGCCTTCCTCGTTCTGGGTGGCGGCGCAGCCTGGGTAGCGGTCGAAAAACGCCTGCGGGCCGACGCGGGTGTCGCGCAGATCCTGAAAGGGTAGGCCGTCGATGCTGATCGGGTCGTCGACCGTGCCAACGGCGAGGGAGTCGGGCGCGGGTGGGTCGGCGGTCTCGCCGTCTAAGATGGCTGCTTCAAGACGGGACAGGACCGTCAGCATCTGCAAGTTCCGGTTATTCATGCCGTATTGCAGGCCGCCCGCGTCGAAGAGGCAGGGCCCATCGGGATCGGAGGCGCTGTGGAGGCCATCGGAGGCGAGGCCGTGGCGGGGCAGATCCTCGTTGGCCAGCCACATGTCCACGAGGGGCACCTGTCGGCCCTTCGCGATGGCCCGGATGACGTTGTTGTAGGTCGACACCCACAGGTCCGCGGCGGGTCGATCGAGCCGCCGCTGGATGGTCGCAAGGATCGGGATCACGCCCAGATCCAGCAACGTGTCGATGATGGTCCAGAGGTTCTCGGAGAAGGGATAGAGGGCCGACAGGTAGGTGCTGCCCAGGCCCATGTCGTTCGTGCCGTAATGGATGAAGGCGAAGCGCGGCGCGGTGGCGCCGTACTCGATGAGCAGCGGCGGAGGGTCCCCATCGATGGCCCAGCGCGCGCTGACTCCGCTCTTGGCTGAGAGGGAGGTGCGTGAGAAGGGGTCGGTGCCCCCCGCGGTCCCAGAGATGAAGAAGTCCCGGGTCGACTCGAGCGCAGGGTAAGCGCCGAAATCGACAGTGTTGCCGGCGAAACACTTGAGAAACGAGCCGCTGACGGTGGTTGATGCACCGACCTTCATGAAGACGTCGTCCTGTAGCGACGGGTCGCGCTGAGCGATGGCCTGGAGGCGTTGCACCACGAAGGGCGTGATGGGTGACTGCACCCGGTCGGCCGGGTAGGGGGTGGGGCCGCCGATGGGGTCCGGCAGGGTGGTGTCCGGCGCTAGGGTGTCGGGGGTCGTCGCGTCTAGGCCGGATGCGTCCTCTGGGCCGACGACGTCCTCGGGACGGACATCAGGCGTCGCGGAGTCGGGTGGTGTCGCGGTGTCGGCAGGGACTGCGTCTGCACCCGTGGACGCATCGGCAGGGGCGCCGACGTCAGCGCCACCGAACGTGCCCCCCGGCTGTGTGGGAACGGCGCGGCTGACCGAGGCCTGCACGGTCGTCGGCAAATCGTCGCCACAGGCCGACAAGCCAAAGACGACGAGAGAGACGACGAGAGAGACGACGAGCACCGAACCACAGGAATTGCGCATGAGGACCTCCGGAGTACAGACTCGGTAACAGAGCAGCCGTTCGGTTTCAAGTGCGAGGGCGATTTCGTTGGGACTCGCTCAAATGTTGGGTCGCTGGGCAGGGTCGCCCCGCCCACGCGAAATTATCCAGAGGCATAGCTCGCCGCGCTGGCTGAATGCGGCCCTCACGGCGACCATTTGACAACATTACGGTACCAGCAGCCTCACCTCATTCCTTATCAAACCGCTTGATACCGGCGGGTTGTGACCACAGGAGCCCCCTAGGAGACGACCCATGCCTGAAGTACTTTCCCCCGCCAGTGGCCGTGAAGCCTTTACCGCCTTGAAGGATCGCATCGCGGCCACCCCACCCAACAAGACCCGAACCATCATGTTATCCGACGCGGCCCGACGGGGCGTTGAGCTCGCCGGCCTCTTAGGCGGTGCCGATGTCTCAAGCCATCTCCCCGATCTTGAGGCCACCGGCCTTCTGCCCGGGATCGTCGAGGACCTCCGCCTCGCCTCGCACGCCCTCTTTTACCGGGCCAGCGTCCGCGAACACCTGCCAACGCCTTCCAGCGCTGTTGACAGCGTCCTAGAACCGCTTGAATTCGGCGAGTAGCGTAAAAGGCCGTCGTTTCTTCCTACGCGCGGGATCGCGTCATAAACTGGAAGTCCGAAGACGGGGGACTCGGCGCAGTAA